>Ga0265338_10000421_pt1 | contig 75846 bp, 65 predicted proteins | sample 42126metaG_FD_193579 | JGI IMG/M metagenome (GOLD analysis project Ga0265338, IMG submission 193579) | Rhizosphere microbial communities from Carex aquatilis grown in University of Washington, Seatle, WA, United States - 4-21-26 metaG | ecosystem: Host-associated > Plants > Roots > Rhizosphere...
CGGCGGCGATTCGCGGGTATCTTGCGCAGCTGGGTGTGGCGGCGAATGTCGTTGTGGTGCCGGAGGCGGACCTTGTCCGCGCGCCGGCGGACGATGTCCGGAAGTCGGATAGACACGGCGCGGATCCGCAGCGGACGCGCGGCGCGCAACCGAATCGGTTAAACGCAGCGCCACTGAATGCGGACGTCATTGTCGTAAGAAACCTTTGCAAGGTCGATGCCTATCTTCCGCTCTACGCAAATGTTTCTGCACAAACCGCTACTGTCCTAAATGCGGATGACATGCTGTCGATTGAACTCGCCAAAAACAAATGCGTGCAAGCCGGCAAAATTTTTTACTACTCGAAGAATTCCGGATTGTCCGAGCAAATCCGAAAAATCGGCGGCGTGGTGAGTGATGGTGAATTTATTGAGTTCTGTGGTCCGAAGCCCTCTCAGTTGAAGCTTCCGCGTTTGTTGGCGCACAGTGAAGAAGTCGCGCTAATCGCGGCTCTCGGTGGTTTGATTGATTTTGGACTGGAGATTCAAAAGCTCGCTCTATAAAGAGAGTTAGGGAACATCGTCCGGATCTGCAGCGCGAGCGGATGCGCCTTTCAATTTATTAGGAACATCCCCGAAGTTCAGTGTCAGGCTTTGCACAACCTCGTTCTGGGCTTCGACATCCGCAGAAATTGGTACGAGCCCGAGCACATCCGCACCAACACCCGCTTCCTTACGCAAAGCACACTGCAAAGTGATGCTTCCGTGCTGGAACTTGTACGCGTCGGAGGCATGCGAAACCGAGCGATAGACCGCGCGGACGGCGGCTGCCAGGCGAGACTCCTTCGGTTTCTCCACCTGCTGTGCGGGAGTGCGTGGTGGCGTCGGAGCAAAGGTCAGCTCGATATGGTGAAGGCTTTGTTTATCGATCTTGGCGTTCGCGGTGATCATTGCGACCGGCGGCTTCAGGCCGGCTTCGACCGTCGTAGACACCGAGACTTGCAAATCTAGAGTCACGGAAGTGATTGGCGGAAAATCTTTGTCGGTCGGATCGATCGAACTCTCGACCGCATCATTCACTTGCTTAAGAATGCGTGCGACATCCAAGGTTTCACCCGGATCCGTTTTGACATCCTTCGAACCACACGCGCATAGCGACAGCGCCACCACAGCTGGCAGAATATATTTAGTCATGTCGTTATTTTGAACTGAATCGGAGAGAATGTGGAGTCCAGCCAAGTTGCCGGACCTCCACTAGCCGTCTTAGGTCTAACTAGTTCTTCAACGTCACAGTCATGTGAGACGTTTCGACAGTCGCATCGAATGCATTCGTGGTCTGGTGACCGACGAACCAAATTTCGTACTGGCCGTTCGGGTGGAGATCCGTGCCCCACGTCAACTGCATGCCATCGGCGACATTGCCAGCCGTGCGGACCGTCTCATTGCCCTTCGCATCTTTGTAATGGAACTCAACATTGTTCATCGGCAAATTGTTCGACGTCGTCAGATCGAGCTCGATATTCACGTCGCCCTTCAAAGGCTTGCTCAAATCCGTGTCTACGCCCGTGAATGACATCGTCATTTTGGGCTGCTTATTCACGACATAAAATGTCTGATTGAACGAAGTGCCTAAAGTCTTGCCGGTGTTATCCATCGCCACGGCTGAAACGGTATATTGGCCATCGGGCAAAGAGATCACGTTCACGCTTTCCGCGCAGGCATTGGCTTGGCACGATCCGCTCCACACCGATTTTCCCGACTGATTAAAGAAAGCTACCGACATCGAATCTGTATCTGAGTAGGTCGACTGAGCTTTCACGTCGGCCTTGCCCGTAAAGAACGAGTAATCCACCGGCGACTCCACCGTCACGCCACCTGCCATCGACGGCATCTTGAATCCCCAAGTTGAATCGCCGATTCCCGAAACGTCATCGTACGAAACGTATGCGAAACCGTTCTCACCCCACCCGGTTCCCCAGCTGTTGCGGATGATCAACGCCTGTTTGTTATCGTCGTAACCGACGATGGAAACCGCGTGCCCGCCTAAGTCGTCGCCTGTGGTGTGCTTGTAAACGCCGCTGCTGTAGAGCATGAAGTCCGCATACACGTCGAGATCCGTCGCCAACGGGCCGCTTTGCAAAGCCTGTTTCAACGCATTGATATCGAACGAGTAGCTCGTCGGTGTAGTCACCGAAGACGCTTTCACCATCGTCATTGCTGAGTCCTTGCACATGTGGCAAGTGACGTCTTCACCCGAAGAACCAGAAGTGTAAGGGAAGCAGCTCTCGGCAGGAACGCCATGGCTCTTCACGTACGAAGCCGCGGGTCCCACATTCCAACCGCCGCAGCTTCCGCCACCGCAGCTCATCAGCGCTTGAGGCGAAAGGCGAATGTTGAAAAGAGAAAGTCCCGAAGAGATGCGATACTGAGTTTCAAGAGTGGCGATGGTCGCGAAGGCCACACAGCTTCCGCAATTGCCTTGATCCAAAATCGGAGTCACCCACGCGCCGTTGTTGTCGCGCCAATCGAGAACTGCCGGCAAGTGCGTCGCGCGGCTGATCGAAGCGCTGATCGAGTGAAAACGTATTCCCTTTTTCACCGTCTGTGCACCCATCATCGCTTTTGCGGCATTCACGCCCGCTTGGTTGAGCGCATTGTCTTTCGCTACCCAGCCTGCATGCTGATCCTGCAGAATTTTATTAAGTTGATTCGCGTCCATGATTTGCGCTGCATAAGCAGAACTTGCACTCAGCGCGAGCGCAAAAAAGATCCCCTTCATGACATTCCCCCTCAGAAATGTTTGGATTTGGTCCAAATTTCTAAGTCGGAACTTACAGGCCTTGCAATGTAATGTATGAAATATTTTCTAGGAGAGTGCGGCAAAGTATCGGGTCCGAATCATCTTCGAACCCAGGAGGGAGGAGCTGCGCCGCAGGCGCGAGGCTCACCCTCCAATTCCTTATAATAACTATTAGTTACCTTTGGTGTACGAAGTCAGGTCAGCTTCGATCGGCATACCTTGTTGGGTAGTCGTCATTTTCAACATTCCTGCAACCGGAACCGTTCCACCGACATCAACCCACTGCTCAGAGTCAGTGTTCGACGATTTAGTGTGGATCTTCACGTCTTCGCAGTTAAACGTTCCAGCAGGAACGGTGACAGAGGTCGGAGTTTCGCTGGTGATTTCGTCATCGCTGGGATCCGGCGGAGTTTGTTTTTGGCCGTTCACAGTGATGCTGATGATGTCACCCGTGTTCGGGTTGATCACAGTGACTGCAGTTTGCGTCTGGCTCATGATGTTGATGTCTTGTTCGATTGTCAGCGCAGCGGGTTGCACATCAGTCACTTTCATGACCATCGTGCCTTGCATGCCGGCGAGGCTGAGGCTGTAGTTGTCCGTGTCACCGACTTTGAACTGGATCATCGGCGAAGCGTGACGAACGATTTTCGAAATTTTGAGTGCCATCACTGAACTGAGGCTCACTTGAGTTGCAGAAGCTGCGGCGCTGACCACCATGGCTGCGACGAGCAGAGTAGTACGGATCATGATTTCCTCCCTTGGAAATTTATGTCCTTAAATCAACCTACGAGACGATGGTCTGAGTCAAACAAAACGAAGGGCCGGCCGCCAGATTTAACAATTGTAAGATTCTGACAGAAATCCCGGCGGGCTCGACGAACGTCGCTTCGACTCGACGATTTCAAGCCCAATCTGACTTCCCCAGAAATGATATAGATATATTAGGGAGTCCTTATGAAAAATTACGTCTTGGTCGCGGGCGGCTTTGTCGCTGGTATCGCCGCGACTTGTTTAGTATTTTTGAATCGCCCGCAAACGCCGGCTGCGGAATCCAAAGTCATCGTTAAAGAAATTCCGCCGACCCCGGATGCCTGCGGACCGAGCAAAGAGATTTTGCCGCCGCCCAAGTTCGCCGGAAATCTTCCCGACAAATTGGAAACCAATCATGAAGCCGAAGTGCGCGTGGCGTGGTCAGCGGTGAGCGGCGCGAAAGCCTACAATGTCTTCGTGACCGATAAACGCGGGCACTTGGTGAAGAAATTCACCACGACCCACACGGCGATTTTTTTAAAAGACATCCCGACGCCTCCCGATACCGACACAATTGAGTATCGCGTATCGCTGGCGACGGTGAATGGAGTCGATAAAGCCGGAGAAAAGAGCGAGACCCGCGACTTGAAAGTGAACAGGCAGGCGGAAGTCGTCGCGCCAACGGTGAAGAAAATCGTCGTTGAAGATTAACAACTGAGGGTTTGTTGCAAAAGAACGCAAGCTCATGGACGAGCTTTAGTTTGATGGCCATGTCACGGATGACAGCACTCGCGCTAGTCATGTGCGGCCTTTCTGCGTTCGCCTCTGACCCGAGAACAGAAAAACCGGATGCGACAGAGGCTCCCGTTCCCCTTATCCGCTTGCAGCCCGACAAAGGCATTCCGATCGAAGACGTCGACGCCAATGTCGACGTGCCCGCGCGCACTGTGTTCTTCGAGCTCAATCCCGTCTCAAACGCGGCCAGCTACAACATTCAAGTGAAAGCGATCTCGCAGCGCTGGGCGGCTCCCTACACCACTGCGGTTGATGGCACGACCCTGCGCCTGCGTTTAACACCCGGCGAGTACAAACTGCGCACGCGTTCCAAAGACGACAAGTCACAGCCCGGCCCTTGGGGCAAGTGGGAGAAGTTCTGGGTTCATTTCCGCGCGCCGACCGAAATTTTCCCGTCAGACAATCTGACGATCATCCCGAAGGGAAATGCCGATGAGCGCGTGACGTTTGAATGGCCCGCGGTCCCGCACGCGAAATTCTACGTCTTCTCACTCTACGACGCCAAAGGAAACAGCATGAAGCACCTGCGGACCGCGCAGACGTGGGTGCCGGTGGAACTCAAGCTCGGCGCGCACTATTTGTGGAAGATCGTGCCGCTCACGAGCAAGGACGAGCCTGAACCTCCGGCAAGCGCGTTGCACGAGTTCGCCGTGAGCGTGCCGAACACGGACCTGCGCCAAGTGCAGGTGCAGGTCGAGCCGAAGAAGCGCGCGGTCTCGTACGATTTCGAGTTCTTGAAATTCGTGAACGACAAAGAGACCGGTGAACCGACAATTCAAAATTCCAAAGAGGCGACCTTTAAGGCGGCATTGTCACCGGGCGAATACGAAATGCGCGCCCGCACGATCTATGACGACGGCTCCCGCTCCAATTGGACTCCGCCGGAGCGCTTCTGGGTGGCCGTCGCGAACCCCAAGCACGTGCTGCCCGTCGACAATGCCAAGATCGATCCGACCGACGATATTCAGGCCAAGGTCAAACTCAAGTGGCGGCCGGCCAAGGAGGCCAAGCGCTATCACGTGTTCGTGTGGGACGATAAAGACAAGCTCGTCGACGACGAGGAGACCGAAAGCCACTCCCTCACACTCGGTCTTCCGCACAACCAAAAATACAAGTGGAGCGTGATCGCGCTGCAAGACCGCGAAAAGTCGCGCGGGCCCGCGAGCACCTCCTCGTCCGCGCTTCCCGAGGATACGACGAGCTTTGAGATCGAAAAATACAAACGCTTGGACCTCGGTGTGTCCGAAGAGCCGTCGCAAGTGTACGCATGGGGGCGGTACCTCACGTCGAACATCCAGTACAACGCCAGCAACTACGACAACAACACGAAGATCCGCGAAAACGTTTTCGGAGGCACCGGCGAGTTAGCGGCCGGCTATTGGCACCGCAAATCCGATTTCGGCCTGTTGCTCGCGGCGAGTGATTCGGGTTTCCGCACGGTCGGCAAGGTCTACACGTACAACTACGCATCGCTTTTACTCGGCTACCGCCTGAAACCCGAAAATGGCCCGGCTAGATGGCGTTTTTGGTTGGGAATGGGTTACAAAGAGACTCCCGAGATTTTAAAAAATCCAGTCGACGACGTGTACTTCTCAAAACTCGCGGCATGGACTCCGGAAACGCGCATCTCCTATCTCGGTGAATTCAATAACCGTTACGGCTATCAGCTTTACGGAAGTTACCTGACTGAAGTCGCATCCGTGAAGACCGTCAACGATCAACCGCTGCGCAGTTTGTATCAGCTGAATCTCGGGGCCTATGCGACATATAAGTTCTCGGATGATGTTCTGGCGATGGCGGGCTACAGCTATCAAATCGATTCCGCGAGCTATCAGAGTGCCGACCCACTTACCCACGGCACGAATACACTCAGCTTCGCTGGGCATTACCTGAGTCTCACATTGCAAATTGGATTGGAAAAAGCTCAACGTTGATGCGGCGTGACCCGGAAAAAGAACCAGGTACCTTTTAGTCCCACTTTACATGGGCGTCGGCCATCGCTTTTTTCATAAATTCACGGAAATGCTCGTCGCGTTTGCGCTCTGCGAGCCCGGCGCGAAAATTTTTAAGTTGTGCGGGCGAATATTTTCCCGGCGGAAAATTGTCGTGCATGTAGTTTTTAAATTCATCCTCGGAAATTGTAGTGTCCGCGCCCTCTTTCACTTTGCGGATGAAATCGGGAACGCTGAGTCCTTCCTTGCTGGCGAGTTCGCCCAAGATTTTGTCGTGGACCATGTTCAGCGCCATTTCTTTTTTCAATTCAATGCTGTTGCCGGTGCGCTCGGCTTCGCTCAAGCCGGCTTCGGCATCTTTGAGGTAAATGGCTTTGCCTTCAACTGTGACCAGCCGAGGATTGTCAATCCCGTGACCGCTGAACAAAAGTTTTCCCGCCACCAGGCCTAAGACAAAAAGCCCGATGCCGGCGGCGGTGACTCCAATTGTCTTAGAGGATTGTTCCACCGAATGCTGCTCCCGCGCCTTGCGTGACGTTGTTCACTTTCAACACGTTACTTGAAGCGCTGTTGCGCTGGAATTTGTTTCCGTTCAACACCATGTTGAAGAATTGTACTGTGAACGGACCGCCGGTGGCAATCGTGGCGGCGGTCACGGCGCCGGCGCCGATCGTCAATGTTGAACCCGACGTCGTACCAAAGGTCATGTTGCCGCCATTGAACGTCAATGTGGTTCCGGCGTTGATCGTCAGATCCCCGGTCGTCACATTGGTGGCCGAGCCGCTGGTATTCGAGATGGTCGTCGCGCCGCCACCGGCGAAGGTCAAACCATAGGCGCCCACTCCAGACCCGGTGTAAGAAACGGCCGTTCCCGTGCCGCCGATCGTAAACGTTCCGCCGGAAATCGTCGACGACGCGGTCGTATTGGCGAATGTCAGGACGCCACCGACTTTCATGGATCCGCTAAACGTGTACGCCGAAGCATTGCCGCTCGCGAAGGTCACGTTGCCGAGAGTCTGCGATCCGGTGTCGGTGATTGTCGCCGCCGCGGCTTTCTTAAACTCAAGTGTCGAACCTACCGCTGAAACCGTTCCGCTCGTGTATGTGTAGTTGCCGAGAATATTCAAGAACGTGCCGCTGGCATACGTCACGGTTCCGCTTGCGGCCACCGTCAAATCCGGAATCGTTGAAGTCGTGCCCGACGATCCCGTCAAAGTTTGAGCCGCCGCACCGTTCACATTGATGTCGGTGGTTCCCGAGTAGGCCGTTGTTGTCGCGCCGACCGTCAAGCCACCTTGCACGCTAACCGTTCCACCAGTCATGGTGATCGCCAAGCCGCCGCCACCTTCGGCAAAAGTCACCAGCCCAGACGCTTTAAGCGTCGAACCGGTCAATGTATAAGTCATCGCCAGGGCCGGCGCGAACGTGATCGCATTGTATGTTGCCGTTCCCGGATCTGAAATCGTCACGGAGCCTTTGCTGGCGAAAGTCAGCGTCGAACCCGTCGCGGTCACGCCGGTTGCGGCCGTGTACGTATAGTTGCCTGCGATTGCGAGATTGCCGGAGAAGGTAATCGCGCCCGTGGCATTCAAAGTCAGGTTCGGAATCGTCGCCGATGCGCCGTTACCCGCTAACGTTTGCGCGCTTCCACCCGTCGCGATCACGGCGGTCGTACCCTGATAATTTGTCGTTGTCGCCGTGACCGTGAGGCCGCCTTTCGAGTTCAGCGTGCCACCGGTCATGGTGATATTCGAACCCGCGCCACCGGCGAAGGTCATCGTGCCGCCGACGTTTGTCGTTCCTGTAAACGTGTAAGCCAACGATGTTGTCGGGGCAAAAGTCACATTGTTCAACGGGAAGGCGCCCGTGTCGGAGACCGTCGACGCCGACTTGCTCGCAAGATACAAAGTCGAACCCGCGACGGTCATTGCGCCTGCGGTTGTGAACGTATAGTTATTCGCCACGGCAATCGTGCCCGACAATGTGACGGCGCCGGTGTCGTTGATCGTCAAGTTGGGGATCGTCGCCGTCGTGCCGCCGCCGGTGACCGTCTGCGCGCCGCTGCCACCGACATTCACGATGGTCGTGCCTGAGTAGTTGGTGGTCGAAGCTGAAATCGTGACGCCGCCAAGCGCGTTGAGTGTACCGCTCGTCATGGTCATCGCCAGACCGCCGCCGCCTTGGCCGAAGGTCATCAGTCCACCCGCATTCATAATGCCGGAAACCGTAATCGTAGTGGCCACCGTCGGCGAGAACGTCACATTACCCAAATTCTGCGCGCCGGTATCGGTGATTGTCGTTGCGGCCTTCGATAAAAAATTGAGAGTCGAGCCCGCGGCCGAAAGCGTTCCCGCGGAGTAAGTGTAGTTGCCCGCTAACGTCGTCGTCCCTGCGAAAGTGACGGTCGACGAAGAGTTAATCGTCAAATTGGGAATGTACGAAGTGGTTCCCCCGCCGGTGATCGTCTGCGCCGAACCGCCCGTCGCGACGATCGATGTCGTTCCCGAGTAAGTTGACGTCGTCGCCGAAATCGTAATGCCGCCAAGGGAGTTCATGGTTCCGCCCGTGAGCGTGAAGCCGAGCGTGCCGGAGCCCTGCGCGAAGGTTAACAGCCCTCCGACATTCATAGTCGATCCCGTGAGCGTGTACGTTGCAGCCGCCTGGCCGTTGAATGTCACGTTATTCAACGTCATCGCGCCCGTATCCGCGACCGTGGCGTTCGCTTTCGTTTGGAAATTCAGCGTGGAGCCCGTCGCCGTCAGGGTTCCCGCCGTGTAGGTGTAGTTCGCCGCGACAGAGACGATCCCTGACAGCGCCACTGAACCGGACGAGTTAATCGTCAGGTTGGGCAGCGTCGGTGTAGCTCCATTGCCCGTGATCGTCTGCGAACCCGAGCCATTGGCATTGATGACCGTCGTTCCCGAGTAAGCCGAATTCGTTGCGGTCACCGTCGTTCCGCCCTGCGAGTTAAGGGTTCCGCCAGTGAGGGTGTATGTCTGGCTGGCCCCGCCTTGCGCTAACGTCAGCAAACCGCCGATTTGCATGTTTGCGGCCGTCAGCGTGTAAGTGATCGAAGCCGTTGGCGCGAATGTCACATTGTTGTAGGTGTTAGCGCCGCTGTCCGTGATCGTCGTGGCCGCGCCACTGGGGAAATTCAAAGTCGAACCGGTCGTCGACAACAAACCCGTCGAACAAATGTAATTGCCCATCACATTGATAAAGTTGGAGAAGGTCACGGCGACGGTCGAATTCGATATCGTCAAACTCGGCAAGCGTCCCGAAGTCGACGCCGTTCCCGTCAATGTTTGGGCCGAGGTCCCGCTCATATTGATGACTGTGGTGCTACCGCCGATTCCGGTATTCAAGACAGTGACGTCTCCCTTGGCGTTGATCGTACCGCCCGCGGCGAAGGAGCCCGTCGTGCCCAGGTCGTTCAACGTCAACAGGCCGCCGACAAGAGTCGTGCCGCTGACCGTATACGTCTGATTGGTTCCGGTAAAGGTGAGATTGTTCAAAGACTTTGCGCCCGTGTCAGTGATCGTCGCGTTCGTATCAAAATACAAAGTCGAAGTCCCCGCCGACAGAAGTCCCGAGGAATATTGATATCCGACAGGAGTAATGCAGTTCGCGCCGAAGCTTACCGTTCCCGTTGCGTTTCCAGCGACTTGAATTTTGGGAGTCGGCGTGCCCGGGCAAGAGGCGCCGGTCACGAGGGAAATCGTCGTGCCCGCGGGAGGCTTTAACGCGAGGGTCGCGGTTCCCTTATAGCCCGAGCCGGTCGCGGTGACAGTCGTGCCGCCGCTCGTGAAGTTAAAGGTGCCCGAGTTCAGCAGGCCCATTCCAGCCGAGTCGCCAATGTTTACGGTTGGTCCGCTCACAGTCAAATTGCCGGTCAGAGTGACCGTCGTCGTTCCGCCGGTCTGCAAATTTAAATTGTTAAAGGCGCCGATAGTTCCAGCATTCACTTTAATGGTGAGGGCTGCAGCCGTGGTGTTAAACGTTGTCGTTCCCGTAGTTGGCGTGAACGTTGTTCCCGCGGTAATGCCCGGCAAGAACGAATTGCCGGAGAACGTATTAGTGCCCGAACCGCCGATGAACGTTGCGCCGCTCAGGACACTAAAGGTGTTGGCGAATGACAGGTCTCCCGAACTACCCGTGAACGTGGCCGCGTTCCCGCCCTTAGTGATCGAGAAAGTACTCGAGAATGTGAGGTTTCCCGCCCCTGCGTTGAAATTTATGACCGCCGCAGAGCTGTTCAGAGTCGCCGCGCCCGTAATCGTAAAGGTCGTCGCGTTGGCGTTAAAAGTTCCGCCTGTCATTCCGAACGTCGTGCCGAAGCTGATTGAACCGCCGGCCGTCGGCGCATCAAACGTTCCTCCACTCTGAGAATAGCCGACGATTAAGGTGACGGTTGCGGCATTGCTCGTAAACGCTCCGCCCGAAACCGTGAGCGTGTTGGCGAAGGTCAGCGTGCCTTGACCGGCAAAGCTGCCGCCGCTCAAAGTGGCGGCGCCCGTAAATGTAGTCGTATTGCTCGTCGGTGTGTACGTACCGTTCGACACGCCCCAAGTGCTCGAAAAGTTATCGACGCCGGTGCCACCGTTAAATTGCGTGGATGCACCGCTCATCGTAAACGCACCACTAAATGTGTTCGTGCCGCTCGCGGCGTTGAAGGTTCCACCGGTGATGTTGACGGTCGTGCCGAAAGAGTTCGAGCCTGAGCCCGCGCCGAAAGTTCCCGCGCTCTGCGTGAAAGCGCCCGAAAACGTGTTGGTCGCATTTGAGCCGGGCGTGTAAGAGCCGCCGCTTAAAGCAAACGCTCCCGTGTGCGTTATTGCGCCGGTCCCACCGGTGAATGTTCCTCCCGAAAAAATCACCTGTCCGCCATTTGCGAGGGAACCGCCGGTCACGGTGATGGTTCCGCCGGCGATGTTCATTCCGGAACTGGCTACGGTCAGTGTCGCCGAAGGAATAGTCAGTGTGCCCGTGTAGCTCGAATACAGTGAAACTGAAAGTGCGCTGGCGGCGACATCCACTGTGCAGTTGCAATTCGCACCCGTGCAAAAAGTCGCGTCAAACACCACGGAACTCGAGGCCGTGGGCACCGCGCCGCCTGACCAGTTACCCGGCGTGCTCCACTTGCCGTCACCTGTGAGGCCTGTCCAGTTTGAACCGTAGCCCGTGCACGTCAAAACGCCGCCCGAGTTCACCTTCGGATTTAAAGCGTTCAAAGTGTTGCCGTTGCAAATGACAGTTCCGCCGTTATTGATCGTCAACGCGTTTGAAACCAACGGATCGACATTTGTCGTTCCCGCCAAGCTCACGGTTCCCGTGTTCACCGTCATCGTGCCGATGATATTCGTCGTCACCGCGGCGCCGCTAACGGTCACGACCGTTCCCGCCGATGCTTTGGCGACAGTCATTGCGCCACTCGGAATTGTAACGTCCGCGCTGATGCTCGAGGCGCCGCCGGTCAAAGTCATCTTCAGCGCGCCCTGTGCGCCATCGCCTGTCGCAATGATATTGCCGCCGTTAAGAGTCAGCGTCATCGCACCGGTGTTGTCGACCGCGCAGCTTGCGCCGCAACCGGCACCCGCCTGGAAGGTCACGTCTCCCGTCGTTGTCAATGCCGCAAGCGTTCCGCTAAACGTCGTCTGATTCGTGCCGGTCGTCGCGCCGAAGGCGAAGATCATATTGTTGAACGTCGGACCAACCGTTACGTTTTCGACCACCGACTGAGTGCCCGTCGTCAAGAATTCAAAAGTGCCGGCGTTCGCCGGCACATACGTTGACATGTACGCGGCACCGCTAAAGGTTACGGTGCCAGTGACTGTGGTCGTGCCTGAGGAGAGTGTCACGCACGGCGTGGACGGACACGCGGCTGCGCTCCATGTGCCCTGCAAAGTCAGGGGTCCGTTGACGGTCCAACTGCCCGATCCGCCGTCAAACTTCGAGCCGGCACCGGAGCCGGTCGCACTCTTATAAGTAAATCCTGTCGCGCCGATCGTGTTTGTCGATGAACCACTGGTGAAAGTGCTGACCGCGGAAGCTGCAGGGTTCTGCGAAAAGCCGCCGAAATTGTTCGTGCCCGACGTCGATGTATAAGTTCCGCCGTTCAAAGTGTAGAGGCCCGTGACAGTAACTGTATTTGTCGTGGTCGTGACCGCGCCACCCGATTGCGTCCACGCGCCGCCGACATTAAATGGTCCACCAATCGAAATCGTGCCCGCGCTCGATGTCAAATTGTTCGTGCCTGACAACGCCGTGGTTCCCACGAGAGTCATCGTTCCCGAACTGCTCCACGTGACATTATTGTTGAAGGTTGTGGTGTTTTGCGCGGAGTTGAATGTCGAAGCGCCTGAAATCGCCGTCGCGCCGGTCACCGCCAATGTCGAGCCGGCGCCGGTGCCCGCATTGAATGTCCCGCCCGTTTGCGTGAGGCCGCCATTGAACGTGTCGGTGCCCGTCGTATTCGTGTACGTTCCCGAACTCACTGTCACCAAGCCTGTGACTGTAATCGGCGCGGCGTTGATATTGAATGTTCCGCCATTGACGGTCAGTGTACTCGCGAACGAAGGCGTGCCTCCGCCCGTCACCGTTCCTGCCGAATTGGTGAAGGCCCCATAACTCTGCGTGCCCTGCATGACCAGAGTGCCGCCGGTGACTTGCGTGATGCTCAAGGTGTTCGTGGTCGTGGACGTTTTCAGCGTCCCCGCCGAGATGTTAGTTGTGCTGCCGACCGTGAGCGCGGAGGCATTCGACATGTCCAGTGTATTCGAAGCTTGGGTGAGCGTGCCGGTAATTGTGAACGAGTTGCCGGGATTAACGGTAAGTCCCGCGCCCGCGAACCACGACGAGGTCACATTCAGATCCGAGATCGTCACGTTCATATCGACGACCGGGCTACACGCCGTGAGACTCTGATAGCAGGACGAATTGAGATTCACGAGGTCATTCGCGCCCGGAACCACGCGGTCGGACCAGTTATCGGGATTCGACCAATTTTGATCCGCGCCGTGACCGATCCAGCTATGTGGCGGATAGCGGAAATTCAGAAATACATTGTAATAGGAATCCGCAATGCACGAAAACGCGTAGGCCCATAGCCACACGAAGAGGAAGATTTGCCATCCTCTGAAGGGGTGCTTCCCCCGCCCGCTTAAAATCCTGAAACCCATGAGATGAGGCATGTGCCCCCGCCCACATTTGTTGAATAAATAATTGTGTACACGGACTTCTTACCGGATTGGGTGTTGGCATTTACCGGAATGAAACTGCTTGTCGCGCACTGACCGGCAAATGTGTACGTGCGCACCGTCGTGTCGGCGACGATGACAGTGTAGGCGCCGCCTGTGTTCATGCCGCTGACCGTGATCGTACTGCCGGTGACGGATTGCAAGACGGCGACGTTGCTGGTCGCGAAGTTGACTGCGCCGCCAGTAGCGACGTTGGTGTCGGTCGAGTACATCGAACCGCCAGTCGTTGAAATCGCGCCGGTCGAGCTCAAGGACGTCGTCGTCGTAGTCGGCATTGAAACCGTGCCGGTATTGCCGAATGTGACATTGGCGAAGTTCCCATCGCCTCCCGCGCCACCGCCGACCATCAAAGTCGTGCCGCTGTTTTTCAACGCGGTCATCGTCGTTGTACCCTGACCCATGTCAAAGCACATCGAGCCGAACGATCCGCACGCGCCGGCGGTCAAGTACGAATCCCACGAACCGGCATTGTAATAACCGAAGAAGAGCGGACGCGAGCTGGAGAGCTCAGACGATTCAACTGTCATTGTCGGGAAAATACCGCCCGGATAAGCTGGCGGAGGAGCGGTCACTCCATTCTGAATCAAAATTTGGCCCGTCACATACGACGAGTTCTGAACATTCAAAGTTCCAACCGGCGTGCTCGTCCCGATGCCGACACCGCCTGCCGTATAATAGACGTTCGAACCTTGCGTCACCCACTGCGAGGACACGTTAGTCGACGCTTCCCACTGGCTGGTCGAACTGTTCCACTCGAGCACGTTGGTATTCGACGGCGTTCCGGCTTTGACCGGCTTGCCTTGGATCGCGCCGACATTCACGGCGCCGCCGGCAGCGACCGTTACGTCGCCCGTGAACGAAGCCGGTGTCCAAGTGGCTGTCGCATTGTTAAACAAGAGCGTCTGCGCATCGGTGGGTGCCGTTGTTGAAACGAGTTTGCCACGGATGTTGTAAGCGTTCGTGTTCGTGATCAAGTTGCCGTCAACCGCGGGATACTGAGCGCCCGCCGTCAATTGCACAATCTTGCTTCCTGTAGTTCCCACGTCCACCGAGATCGTGCCGTTCGAAGTGATCGGACCGCCGAGCAAGCCGGTTCCGGTAGCCACGGACACCACGGCGCCCGAGTAGTTCGTACCCTGGGGCTCCCACTGAGTGGTCGTTGCGTTCCAAGTCAGAACTTGGTTAGCCGAGGGAGCGGCGCTCTTAACCGCATTGCCTTGCAGAGCACTAACTTTCAGCGCGCCGCCGGCAGCGATTGAGCCATCACCCGTGATCGATACTGGAGTCCACATGGCCGTCGTATTGTTGTAAGCCAGAACTTGAGCGTCCGTCGGCGCCGTCGTTGAAACAAGTTTGCCTCTAATATTGTAGGCGTTCGTATTCGTGATCAAGTTACCGTCAACCGCGGGGTACTGCGCACCGGCCGTCAATTGAACAATCTTGCTGCCCGTTGTTCCTGTATCTACGGAGATCGTACCAGTCGTAGTAATGGGACCGCCAAGTAAACCGTTTGCAGTGGCCACGTTGGAAATCGAGCCCGTCAGATTCGTATTTTGCGGCTCCCATTGCGTGGTCGTGGAATTCCACGTCATGACTTGGCCACCGGCCGGCGCCGCATTTTTCACGGCTTTGCCCTGGATTGCGCCGACATTCACCGCGCCGCCTGCCGATACGCCGATGTCGCCCGTAAAGGACGCCGGCGTCCAAGTGGCCGTCGCATTGTTGAACAGCAGCGCCTGAGCATCGCTCGGTGCGGTCGTCGATACGAGCTTGCCTCTAATATTATATGCGTTCGTGTTCGTGATCAGGTAACCGTCAACCGCAGGATATTGGGCTCCCGCCGTCAATTGCACGATCTTGCTGCCTGTCGTGCCGACGTCGACTGACAATGTTCCGTTCGAGGTGATCGGACCACCCAGCAACCCCGTGCTCGTCGCAACGTTCACCACCGCGCCGGTGTAATTTGTGTTTTGCGGTTCCCACTGCGTGGTCGTCGCATTCCACGTCAACACTTGGTTCGCGCCAGGAGCCGCGTTTTTCACCGCTTTGCCCTGAATAGACCCGACACTCACTGCGCCGCCAGCGGTCACCGCGATGTCGCCCGTGAAGGACGCCGGCGTCCAAGTGGCCGTCGCGTTGTTGAATAACAGCGCCTGGGCATCGGTCGGCGCGGTCGTTGAAACAATCTTGCCTCTAATATTATAGGCATTGATGTTCGTGATCAGGTAACCGTCAACTGCAGGATACTGAGCTCCGGCTGTCAGCTGCACGATTTTGCTGCCTGTCGTGCCGACGTCGACCGACAGAGTTCCATTCGAGGTGATCGGACCACCCAACAAACCGGTGCTCGTCGCGACGTTCACCACCGCGCCGGTGTAATTTGTGTTTTGCGGTTCCCACTGCGTGGTCGTTGCATTCCAAGTCAGAACCTGATTGGCAGCTGGAGCCGCACTCTTCACCGCTTTGCCCTGGATCGCGCTGACATTCAAAGCGCCGGCGGCTGTGATCGCACCGTCGCCCGTCACCGAAGCCGGCGTCCACGCGGCAGTGGTGTTGTTGTAGACCAGCACTTGCGCATCCGTCGGCGCGGCCGTCGAAACCTGCTTGCCGCGGATGTTGTACGCATTCGTATTTGTGATCAAGTTACCGTCGACCGCAGGATACTGGGCGCCGGCCGTTAACTGCACGATCTTGCTCGCGGTCGTGCCGACGTCGACATTCAGCGTGCCGATGGACGTGATCGGACCGCCCGTGAGGCCCGTGCCGGAACCTACGGTGATAACCGCGCCGGAATAATTTGTGTTCTGCGGTTCCCACTGTGTAGTGGACGCATTCCACGTCAACACTTGGTTCGCAGCAGGAGCCGCGTTTTTCACGGCTTTGCCTTGGATCGCACCGACATTCACAGCGCCGCCCGCGGTGACGCCGATATCGCCCGTGAATGAAGCCGGAGTCCAAGTTGCGGTTGTGTTGTTAAACAATAACGCCTGCGCATCGGAGGGCGCCGCCGTCGAAACCAGCCTGCCTCTAATATTATAAGCATTCGTGTTCGTAATTAAGTTACCGTCAACCGCGGGGTACTGCGCGCCCGCCGTTAACTGCACGATTTTGCTCGCCGTCGTTCCTACATCCACACTCAACGTGCCATTAGAAGTAATCGGTCCGCCAAGTAAGCCTGTGCTGGTGGCGACGTTCACCACGGCGCCTGTGTAATTCGTGTTCTGCGGTTCCCATTGCGTCGTCGACGCATTCCAAGTCAGTACTTGGTTGGCGGCGGGAGCCGCATTCTTAACGGCTTTGCCTTGAATCGCACCGACATTGACCGCGCCACCGGCGGTTACACCGATATCGCCCGTGAATGAAGCCGGAGTCCAGGTCGCGGTGGTGACATTATAGAGAAGCGCCTGCGCATCTGTCGGAGCCGTTGTCGAGACGAGTTTTCCGCGGATGTTGTACGCATTCGTGTTTGTGATCAAGTTACCGTCAACCGCAGGGTACTGGGCGCCCGCCGTTAACTGCACGATTTTGCTCGCGGTCGTGCCGACATCAACAGCCAACGTGCCCGTGGAAGTGATTGGCCCGCCGAGCAGGCCCGTGCTAGTGCCAACGTTGATCACCGCGCCGGTGTAATTTGTGTTCTGCGGTTCCCACTGTGTGGTCGTTGCATTCCAAGTCAGAACTTGATTGGCGGCCGGGGCCGCACTCTTTACGGCTTTGCCCTGGATCGCACTGACATTTAATACACCCCCGGCAGTGATCGCGCCGTCGCCAGTGATCGAAACCGGAGTCCATGCCGCCGTCGTCGTGTTGTAAGCGAGAACTTGCGCGTCGGTCGGTGCACTGGTCGAGACCTGCTTGCCTCTAATATTATAGGCATTCGTGTTCGTGATCAGGTTACCGTCAACCGCGGGATACTGAGCGCCTGCCGTCAACTGTACGATCTTGCTGCCTGTCGTGCCGGTGTCGACCGAAAGCGTGCCGCTCACGGTGATGGGTCCACCGAGCAAACCGTTGCCCGTTCCGACGCTTGCCACGGCACCGGTGAGATTGGTCGTCTGCGGTTCCCATACGGCGGTCGTCGAGTTGTACGTCAAGACCTGGCCGCCCGCGGGAGCTGCGGCGCTGATATTTTTCGCCTGCAATTTGACGGCGTTGATATTGGTGATGAGATTACCGTCAACCGCGGGATACTGCGCGCCAGCTGTCAACTGCACAATCTTGCTGGCTGTCGTGCCGACGTCGACATTCAGCGTGCCGGTCGTCGTGATCGTGCCGCCGAGTAAGCCCGTTCCACCGCTCACGCTGGCGACGGATCCGGTGAGATTCGTGTTCTGCGGTTCCCATACCGATGTGGATGCGTTCCAAGTCAGAACTTGCCCGGCGCCGGGAGCCGCCGCGCTGATATTTTTGGTCTGTAACTTCACGGCGTTGATATTGGTGAGTAAGTTACCGTCGACGGCCGGGATTTGGGCCGAGCCGTTTAACTGAAGGATCTTGTTCGCCGTCGTGCCGGCATCCACCGCGATCGTTCCATTCAGCGTAATGGTGCCACCGGTCAAACCGTTGCCCGTAGTGATTTGGGTGATCGTACCGCCGGCATTTTGGTCCGTCGCGCACTCCCAGCGGACAGCCGTGTTATTCCACGAGAGCAGTTGTCCATCGGCGCACGCCACATTGTTCGGTTTGTAGGTCAGATACACGCCCGCGCCGTTGATGATATCGGCGTAGTCGAGAGTCACATTGCCCGTGCGGCCGGCGACCGTCAGCACCGGGGCAGCCTGCGGCTCCCATACCGATGTCGTTGCATTCCACATCAAAACATTCGCGGAACCGGGCGCAGTGCTGGAGACGTCGCGGCCGCGCAATTTCACCGCATTGATATTAGTCAAAAGGTTACCGTCGACTGCCGGCACTTGCGCGCCCGCCGTCAACTGCAGAATCTTATTGGCGGTCGTGCCAACGTCCACATTCACTGTCACGACTCCTGACGGGCCGCCTCCCGTGAGTGCCGTGCCGGCGACCACTTGCGTGATTGTTCCCGCCGTCGACGGCAGAACGCTCGAAGGAATTTTTGCGCTGCCGTCGAGTTGCACGACATTGCCCGCAGCCGTGCCGACGTCTTGAACGGCCGCAGTCCCGAGACCGCCGATATCGGCAGCATTGAGAGTCACTGTGCCTGTGCGGCCGGCAACGCTTGTTACCGGAAAAGTGATCGGCGTCGTCACCGCATTGGTCACTCGGCCCAACGAATCCACAGTGACAACCGCTGTCGAGGTGGCCGAGCCATAAGTGCCGGCCGTCACCCCCGAAGCGCCTAGGAACGTTGACATGCTCGTGCAGGTCCACCCTGTCGCGGTCCACATCAGCATTTCGCCAAGGGCACACGTCGAGTACTTTAAGGTCGTGCCGGCGGCGTTGTCGGTAATCAGGAGACGGTTGACCGCGATGCCCGTGCTATTCACTTTCGCCGACGTAATCGAGTCGTTGGCGATTTTCGCCGTGTTTACCGCATTGTTCGCGATGGTCGGGTTCGGATAAGTGCCCGTCAAATCGCCGCCCGCCGTGCCGCCCGGGAGCGTACCCGTGATCGTCGTCGTACCGGCGACCGTCAAACGTCCGTCGGTACCCACCGTAAATGTGGGAACCTGCGTGGCGGATCCGTACGAACCGGCGGTCACGCCGCTTGTGGGCATCCAGGTGTTATTCAGCTTGCCGGTCGCATCGAGGTAAGCTTGCGAGACGGCCGTTGTTCCATTCCAAATTTTAATCGCGCCCGTCGTCGAGTTATACCAAGTCGCTCCGGTGTTCGCGACGTTCATGTTGCCCAGCATCGCGGTCTCTTGCGCCGCCGTGAACGGCGCCAGGCCGATTGTGCCGAGAGACTTGATCCCGCTATAGAAGGTCGCCGAGCCATTCGTATCGAAATCCATCGCCAAGCTGGTGCCGGAGTAGAAGCTCATTCCGTTGCTGGCTTCGGATACGTGAATGGATCCGCGCTGGGTCGTACCGCTGAAGAAATCGATCTTCGACGTGCCTCCGCCGGAAGCCGTGGCGTCGAGCAGGATGCTCGGAGCCGTCTTCGCGATTTCAAGGTCGGCCGTCGTCGATGTCGTGCCGATACCGACAGACCCTGTCGCGGTCGGAAGATAAACGCTGCCCTGGCTGGTCACGTTGCCCGTGAACGAATTCGATCCGTCAAGGCGCGAGTACAACGAATCATGCGTATGCAATGACGAAGCGTCCGCCCCGCCGGTCAACGTCGCCATGTTGGCTTGAGTGACATTGCCGTTGACTTGGATAAATCCGCTCGCCGACTTGCCGCCCAACAATTGCGAGTTCATCGCAAACGCCGACGACGCGATCGTCTGCATGTCAGGCAACGGAGTTCCGTCCACCACAATCAACAGCCGGCGCCAGTCGCCGACCGCCGGCGTATACGTCGTGCCCCCGCAGTTCGTGGGCAGCGCGGTGCCAATGTCGTTGTTGAACGCATCGAGAATCGTATTGGCGGGACCGGTCGAGTTCCCGGCCGCGCCGAGCACCACGGAGAATAGGCCGTACGTATTCGGCGTGACGACTTGCGTGTCTTCGTAGATGTAGCACGTGCCTGTCGGCGGGAAGATGCGGATGTTAATCGTGACGGAGTAGTTGATCGGCACACCGTTGACATCCGTCACGCGCCCCTGGAAGGGCAACAACGCCGGCACGCCGTTGTCGGCAAACGCCGGAACTACGAGCAGAATGACGAATAGTAAACCGAGGAGTCTATTGGCCATAGATGACTCCCGGTAAGTTGAATTCCATGCGATTCGCGGCGCTCGATGAGGATTCGCCGGTAAAGTTCAGTCCAATCGTGTTCTGTGTTCCGCGGCCATTGAGGTCACTGTTATCCGAAGCACTGCTTTGCACCATCGTGACGTAAGGCGCGGTTGGCGGCAGCACGAAGTGAATCGACGCCACCGCCGAGTCGGAGTACGAGAACTTGCCCTTCGCGCGAACCGAGATGGTCGTCTTGCCTTCGGTGAGCGTCAGGGGAATCGAGAACGTTCTCGAGAGGCAATCGTTCTGCACGATCACGAAACTTCCCGCGTCTTTGGCGTATTCGATTGAATGCGACAGCGGATCGCAGGTTCCACTCAACGTGAATGTTTGCGATGGCGAAGTAAATGCTTTGGTACTCGACCCACTAAACGTCGGCGCTTTAATTTTGATGAGATCCTGAACGTCGGGGCCGGGAGATCCCACGCATGCCGTAAAAAAAGGCAGCGACAAAAAGATAAACAGAATTTGTACAAGACTATGGGTCGGCCTAAATTGGTGCGGCACTTTTTGTGACGGCCATAATATTAATATAAGCCGAGCTTCGCCCATGCCTACTTATCGGCATAACCCTCAGAATTCTTTTAATAATTATCAAAACAGGATCTCATCGTGAGACACGGGTCAGAGTCATTGTTCGTTAAGACTCGACTCGCCGGATTTTGGTCCCATCAAAAGAATTTGACTTGGTCTAAGGATCTGATCCGAGCACGTCCAAGGCCTTGCTTCTTAATGTGGTGCCCCAAAACAAGACCTGGAATTTAGACGGCATTTGGTGTTCGCTTAGAGCATGAAAATTTCGGTTACACTCTTCGCTTTCATTTTTTGGGCAATGGCCGTGGGTTGCAATGACGCCAGCAACCCTTTCAATGGCGGAACTCAGGGCGGCCCGGTCGACACCAAGCCGGGAACGTTTTCGGTTCACGATGCCGCAGGAAATGCGGATTCGACCTGTCTACAAATCACCGACGGTTCTGCGCTCAACGGCGATTCGTACAATTATACCTTCGCGCTCGGCAATGACGGCACTTACAATTTCTACGTTTCGTTTTACACCGGCACCGCCTGTGAATTCGGCGGCACCGAAATCATGTCAATGGAGCAAGGCGGGATCTACTCCGTGACGGCGCACGACGGCCACACCAATGTGCTGGCGTTCACGCAGTCGAGCGATGCGCTGCTCACCGTGTACGGCGGCAGTTCTCCGGGAAGTAAATTTGCCGGCTATTTGAATTCCAGCTGCGGCTCTCCCGCTCTGAAATTCAGCGGCTCCGCAACGGTCACTCAGGTGATGAGCGGACGGACGTGCGCGCGGGCCTCGGATCCGGCGCTTCACTGGCCGCCATTTCCCTCGGCCACCGGCAGTTCAAAAACGATCGGGATTTTTTCTTTGAACCCGCACACGCTGACGATCGGCAAACCGGCCAACTACTGGCTGCCGGGCTCTCCCAGAGACCTTCCAACACGCGCGGATTTGGTGTTCACGTATTTCTAGACGCGCGTGAGGAGCGAAACCAATTTCTCCATCGCGCGGTCGGCAGCGGCCGGAACTCCGTGCGGGAGATCCATCATCGTCCACCCGTGAGGCGCATTTTTATAAAGTTCGGTCTCGTAGCGCAGATCGGTTTTCTCCAGAGCCTTTTCAAAGCGTTCGATTTGGTCCGCGGGCATTGAGCGGTCTTTATCGGCATGGCCGACGTAAAGTTCAGCTTTGATTTTCGGCAAAAGAAGATGCGGGGAATTGGGCAGATCGGTGGCCAAACCGCCCGTATGAAAGCTCGCCGCGACGGAGAACTTGTCGGGCATTTGCGCGGCCGCTCGAATGGCCAAGCCGCCGCCCATGCAGTAACCCGTCACGCCGAAGGGCGCTTTGCGCACGGATTTCTGCTTACTGAAAAATTCGAGCGTCGGCGCCAGATCTTCCATCGCCTGTTCAGGTGTCCACTTTTCGCGGAGGGGCATGACCTGTTTGATCACTTCGGCCATATCCTCTTCGCTCAAAATGGGAAATCTCACGTCGAGCAATGGGGCCTTGCGCACGCGATAAAAAACATTAGGCAGCAAAACGCAGTAGCCACGGCCGGCAATTGTGCGCGCCATTTCAAAGAGGTAATCGCGCGGCCCGAAAATATCCATGTAGAACAAAACGCCGGGATAAGTTCCCGGAGCTTCCGGGCACGCCAAATAAGCATCGCATTCGCCACCAGCCGCCTTGAAACTGACTTTTTCGGTTCGCATAAATATCGATTCCTTTACGAGTTAAATCCAAATTTTCGATCATTCGGATCGAATCTCTCTACTTTTCAGATAGGTCCAGAGGGAGCATTCTCCCTCGTGAACGAGACGATATTTTTAAACGGGGGAAAGAAAATGAAAAGCTCAAAAATAATTTTGGCAGGAATGCTGATGACAAGCGCAACCGCAATGGCCGACGTCATGCCGGACATTTGCAAAACCGCGGTCAATTATGGAGCCGCTGCATTGCAGTTGCGCTTTTACGATAAATCGATAGGTAATCCCTACGATCCGAACAGCGTCACGCTGAAAAAAGATTTGCAGACGTTTCCGATCTCGAACGTGAAATATCTCGGAAACTGCGACGAAGACTACGGAAAACTCAAAGATTCGTGGTGCGTGGTCGCCGGTGGATCCCCTGACGTTTATCAAGCCACGGTTTCACGAGTCGACCAAGGCAACACGTACGCCGTTGGCACTGTCGTTGTGACCTACAACCGCGGCGGCTGCTGGATGGACGAAGTCAGCAACTAAGGTACCTGGTTCATTTTCCGGGTCACAGCGCGGCATGCGCGAATTCGTCGGCCGTCATCACGGCGGCCTGACGCGGAAAAATTTTTTCCGTGAGGATGCGGTGAACTTCGTCATCTCGGTCAAAACAGGCATCCCTGATCACGATCATCTGATAGTCCATGTCGAAGGCCTGCCGCTGTGTCGAAAGCACGATGCCACTCGTCGCGACTCCCATCAGCACCAGCGTGTTGATGCCCTTCGCCCGTAAAATCATGTCGAGTTGGTTTTCGCTAAAGCCGCTCACGCGCTGTTTGTAAACGATGATATCGCCCGGCTTCTTGATCGCGGCGGGAAAGTCCGCCGAGGCTGTGCCCTTCACGAACATATTGTTCTTCTTGATTTGGCCGAACATCGGATGCGTGTCGGGAATTTCCGGATGGCCTTCAGCGAAGCCGAGCCCGACATGGAGGATCGGCAACCCGAGTTTGCGGCCGTGCTCGACGGCCTGAGCCGCCTTTGCCAGCACAGCTTCAGAGTTCGGTACCATTTGGAAAATGCCTTGTTGAAGGTCGAGGGTCAGAAGAGCGGTTGTTTTTGGATTCATGTCTCATTGTCTCTCGTGTAATGTGGTAGTCAATTCCCCGAGCGAGGTTTCCATGATTTGGAAAATCCCTGCAGTCCTGAGTCTGTGCATCGCCATTTTTCTCGGCTATGTCGCCACTCGCGACGGAAAATTTAATTACGAGCGCAGTGGCGTGATAACCGCGAAGCCCGAGACCATTTTCTCCTACCTCAACGATTTCCACCGTGGCGAAGTTTGGTCCCCGTATCGCAAACTGGACCCTGGAATGAAAGTCACGTTCTCGGGCGCACCGACGGGAGTCGGTTCGATTATGGAATTCGAGAGCGCGAAAGCCGGCTCGGGCCGGCTCGAGATTTTGAAGATCGTGCCTAACGAAAGCGTGGACATCAAGTTGACGATGACAAAACCCTTCGCCGCCGAAAATCTCGTGCGGTATTGGCTGACTCCCGAAGAGGGTGGCACACGCTTTCATTGGTCAATGAGCGGCGACAGCGGATTTATGGGTAAGTTGATTGCAACACTCGTCGACTGCGAGTCGATGGTTGCCGGCGAATTCAGCAACGGCATCGACAATCTCCGCAATATCATTCAAGACTCGGGCAAGTAGACGAAGGTCCAGCACCACGATAAATGTTTACGACTGAGAGTTTCGAGATTGCGTGTGGGCGGGTCTTCCCTAGAATTAGAGTATTCAAAGGAGTTTTGAAATGATCAGGATGATTACTCTCGCGGTTGTCGCTCTGTTCGTGAGCGCGTGCGCGACGACGACGCAGGACCGTGGACCCGCAAATGCAAAAATTAATAAGTGGGAAACACAAAATAATCCCGTAAAGGGCAAGATCAGTTTTGCCGGCGGAGAATCGGGTCCAATCGGCTCCCTCGAACTGATTCCGGATGCCGAGACGGTGCAAAGCGGGACCGCAGATGCGATCGACCAATCTAACTCGAAGTACATGATTTTCGCGGCCATCGACGTGGGCTCCAACATCAACATCGCCGAGGTTCACTTCAGAATGCCTTCGCTGGCGGATGCGATGAAGCTCTATGGTGCGATCAAAGGCGGCGAAACGGTGAAGTGCGATGTCGACTTGAGCAAAGCCGACCGCACGCAGCCCATTGAATGCCCCCCGGTCGAAGCCAAAGTCCACGGTAAGCTGGCGTTCGGCGGAGATTCCAACCGTCACGAGCCGACTCTTTACACCATTCATGATTTGGAGCTGCACAAGAAAAAGACGACCTATCATATGAACTTCGATATCGACTCGACCGGAAAACTTGTGGCCGTCGAACTGGAATTCTCAAAGCTAGCCGATGCCAGCGCTGTGTTTGCAGCGTTGAGTACCGGCGATACACTGCTGTGTTCCGGTGTGGAATCGAATCCCACGCCGATTCACCAACCGGTGACTTGCAATGGTGGCGTGACTATTGTTCCGCGCCGCTAAACGGCCTCGCACAAGGTTAGTAATGAGGCGGTTTCTCGTTCGGAGGAACCGCCGTTCCCACGCCGCCCTCGTCTAACCGATCCTTCAGCCATTTCAAATTTTTCTCAAGCGCGACGATGACCTGACTCTGCTCAAACAGAGTTGTCTCCATCCGTTCGATGGCCATTTCCTGGTGGGCAATCTTAGTTTCAAGGGCAATCAGGCGATCTTCTTCCATGCGCATTATAAATAGCCGAAATTCCTGGTTCTCAAAGCCCTAACACCAAGTGTTAAACATGGTCCCACCCACTATTTATGCCTATCTTAGGGCCTTCAAGAAGGAGAGGTGGCAGAGTGGTCTAATGCACCGGTCTTGAAAACCGGCAGAGTCGTAAGGCTCTCGTGAGTTCGAATCTCACCCTCTCCGCCATCTCACTCTTAGAAGATGAGCCTCGAAGCTGAACTCAATCAATAGAGCGGAACTGGATCCGGCTTGGATTGAAAATACTTTTCCAAAGATTTGACCGGAATTTTTTTGTTACGAAAATTTACGATATCCTTTTCAACTTCGTAGACCACGGGACAAGAGTAATTTCCGTTGCCGGTTACCGAGTCGTAGAGTCCGTTTTTTTGATGACTGAGCAAGAAAAGTAAATCGACTTTTGGAGCAACCGAAAAGCCTCCGGAACAGGCTGTCCCTTGGCAGTGACTTGGCGTTAGCTCAATCTCATTGGCCTTTTCAACACCTTTGATTTTCGTTTTAATTTTGAGCATAGGCTTTGTTCCATAGACCACCTGCCCAATGACCACCAGGTCGGCCGATTGATAGGCCTCGCCCAATTGGAAGGCCCGGCCATCAGCAGATACAAAGGACGAACAGGCCATTTGCCCACTCCCGAAGGAATAGCTCGCGTTCAATAGAAGAAGCAATATGACGAGCACGCGAATTTTCTCCTAGGTAACTAGTACAGCAACTGCGAACAGCGCGACGTCTCGTACGGATAATCGTAAGTCGAGAACTGAACCGTACCGTCCATAACTTTTCCATCATACAAATCCGCAGGAATCGTCATCTCAATGCCATACGCAAAGTGAAAACCGACCCCGCCAACGGTCCGCTGAGTGAACACACCCTGATAGCCCTTCGTCGCGCCATTCAAAGTCTCATCCTGAACCTCAACCGAGTTCCCAGTGATCCGAATTTGGCGAACACCATCAAAAATATTATTCTTCAAACCATCGCAATAAAGCACAACATCCGCAGAAGCCAATTGAGCGCAAAACAAAACAGCCAAAACCAAAATCGCTTTCATAGTAATTTCTCCCTATGACCGCAGGGTGTACTTCAAGCCACAAAACACAAGCAAGTCAGGAATCCATTACGCAAGATTTCCACATGCCTCATGCCCCACGCCCCCTGTGTACATCTCTTAACAGCAGCATGTCGCCAAGGCGCAGCTCACGTTCCTCATCAAACCCACAACGGTCATTCCAAGTGGGCGGATTTTCATAGGTTCCAAACAGCATGTCCCAGAACACAAAGTCGCCGTAGTTGTTTTTATGATGGCCGTACTGATGGTGAATCCTGTGCATCTCGGGCCGCTGAAAGACATAGCCCACCCACTGCGGCGTGCGCACATTCGTGTGGTAAAAGAACTCGCCGAGGGCCGTAAACAAAGTGTAGATCGCGCCCGCCGGCAAGCTGAGTCCTAAAATCGTATAGACCAACAGACTTCCCATAACCGAATTCACAATCATCTCGTGCGGGTGCTTGTAAAACGAAGTGATGACCTCAAGCCGCTGCGGACTGTGGTGAATCTGGTGAAAATACCGCCACAAAAAGTCGCTCTCATGGCGCACGCGGTGCCACCAATAGAACACAAAAGTTGAGATAAAATACGCTAGGAATCCGGCGGCCCACGGATTTAAGTGCTGGGACACATGAAACAGTGACGCCGACGACAGCCATCTTTCCCAAGTAAACCCGGCCAAAACCACAACAGCCAGTTGCACTACATTCACGAGCACAACGCGAATATACCAAGCGCGAACCTTCGGCAGCTCCCAGGCGGTGAAAATACGTTCTAATAAAAAGCAGGCGGCGAAGGTGGCCAATGTGATTTTAAACATAGCGTCTTCCTTTCACCTCCATCCTAATGGCATCCTTGAAAAAGACCGAGGAAACGTCCCGACAGAAAAGGGTAAAAAGTGTCAGCTCGCCGCTCAAAAGAAGATAAAACGCTTGCCGTCTCAAAGGCGGTCCTCGAGGTCATTGAGCGTGACGGACTTCTCGGCATTACGCACTCGAAGGTCGCGCGCAAGGCCGGCGTGTCGCGAGCCTGGATTTACGAATACATCGGCAAGGATCACAACGTTCTCACCGAATTCGCCGCCGATGTTTTAGCCGGTTATTTCGCGCGCGTGAAATTCGCGCTGCCCAAAAGCAAAGAGCAATTGCAAACGCAGGCGACTGAGGGCTTGAACTTCCTTTTCGACGCTGCAGTTGAGGATCCCGTTCCGATCAAATTGTATTTTCGTTTTCGGGGAAGCAAAACGCCACTGGGAGACGTGATTAAAAAGCACGAGAAGCAATGGCTCACAACCGCCGCCACAACTCTTGAAAAACTACTCGAAATACCCGCCGAGCACGCGGCGCTGATCGCCGAACTCACTCTCACACTGAGACTCGGCTTCGCGCACCGCCTCGCGACTTCGGCCAATCCGCGGGAGACCCGCGCATCGGCCGAAAAGATCTTTTCTGTATTACAGGGCCTGATAACTTAGTTATTCGGATTCGCCACGGCCATTCTGACCAGGGGCTTCACCGGAAGTTTCTTTTTGATCGTTTGGTCGGTGCCATCGGCTTTCATATTGGTGATGACTTCGTCGCCCGTGATCAAGTTGATATCGGTCGTCTTGCCGACGCGGGTTCCGGAATTGTAGTCCGTGCGCGTGTCGCCGATCCAATAGAAGTCTTTGCCGCGGTATTGGTAAATCTGCGTCAGCGCCCATTTGAGGCCCGAGCCACCCGAATGGAAAACCTTGATTGAATTCGTACTCGTCAACTGCAAGCCGTTGAACGGATCGCCGAGCGCGCCGCCTTCGTCAGCCGCGAGCACAAGCTGCGAGTTAGAAACCGCCTGATCGTAGTAACCTTTTTGATCGCCCAAGAAGACTTGCAGCGAACGATTACCCATCGTGACCACACCGTTTCCAAGACTGCTCGGGGCATCTTCAAAAACTACGGCTAGATCTTGAATCCCGTCTTTATTGAAGTCCGCATACAGATAGCTGCCGGCGACTGCATTGAGATAGTCGTCGCCTGTCGCCAAAGCGGGCTTACCGTTGGAATCGATATAGTACGCGCCGGCGAGTTCGGTTTGGCTGCCGAGATCACTTTTGATTTTAGCGACATCCTTTGCGACCTTCTGCAAATCAGTTTGCGCGTGTGCCGTAGAGAAGCTGACGGCTGCAGCTAAGAGTACGATTAAAGCTTTCATAGGTTCCCCCGTTAGAGTTAGCAACGAAGGCAATATCCGCTAGAGGGGGTGTTAAGAAAAGTAGAATGATTTGACGGAAGTGATCTAGATTTTAGATACCCCGGCCCATAAACAACAGGGAGTGCCCCTGCCATTGCCGCTGCTGCTGATACGTGAATCTGTTCCGATGATAAAAGGACACATTCGCGCTGTCGGGAGAGGTCACGATATGCAAACCCTTAATACCGCGGCGGCGGAGCTCGTCAGCGAACCGGTCGATCAGCTTGGCGCCAATTCCCTGATTGCGGCCCGACGAATGAACGTTAATATGCAGATGAGCGGGAAAACGCGCAAACAGGTCGGCAAAAACAGCGTAGCTTTTCAAGCGGTCGGCATAAAACGAACGCGCGGCCTCACTATCGGCGGCGCCCATTAAATAGCCGATCACCTCACCGTGATCATTGCGGTGAAGAAAAATCAAATCCGGAGCATGTTTAAAATAATATCCGGTCCACGTCGCGAAAAACTTTTCGCGCTCTTCATCCGATGCGAATTTCTGGCGGCTCGACGAGGTAAAGAAAATTTCGCGAACCGCAGCCAAGTCCTTGGCGTCCATGTGCTTAAGATAGGCTGAGTCCTTGACATTTGCACCACAAAATCAGGTTATGGAACTCCATGAGCCATCCTCTCTACGAAATCGTGACGACAAAAGCGGGCGCCGTATCGATCCGTAATAAAGCGCTAAATGAAATTATGCATAATCCCGTGGGTCCATGGGCTGAGGCCAACGCGCTTTATATTCAGCAATCTCGTCTTGAGGAGCTATTGCGCTTGGGCGGCGAACCTCTCGTGGTGTTCGACGTGGGGCTCGGCGCCGCGGCCAATGCTTTGGCGGCGCTTCACTGTGCGTCGGCGATTCCCTCGCGCCCGCGCGAAATGCATTTGATTAGTTTTGAACGGGACACGGAGCTCTTGCGTTTTGCGCTCGCACACTCTGACAAGTTTCCGCACTTCTATGGTTACGAAAAAGCGATCAAATCACTCTTAAAAACCGGCGAGTGGAATGCCGATGGGTTGCGCTGGGAACTGCGCCACGGAGATTTTCCGAAAACAATTCAGAGCGAAACCTTTAGGCCGCATCTCATTTACTACGATCCCTATTCGCAAAAAGTAAATTCCGAAATGTGGTCGATCGATACGTTCAAACTTGTACGCAAAATCTGCCGCGAAGACACATTGCTGCTCACTTACAGTCAGGCGACGCCCGTGCGCGTGTCATTGCTTGGCGCTGGGTTTTTTGTTGGCCTCGGAGCGATCACTGGTCCGAAAGAGGAGACGACTCAGGCCGCAGCCTCACTCCTTCGCCTCAATAAACCGCTCGGCAAAGAATGGTTCGGCCGCTGGTCGCGGTCACACCACCAGGTCCCCGAAGGTCTGGCGCCCGAAGCCGCGGAACGCCTGCGCGAGTTAGTGCGCAGACATTCGCAGTTCACTTAGCGACACGTCCTGGGACGCGTCTCTTTCGATACTCTGCCCGGCCGGCAGTTTACTTGCCCTTAATAACCGTCGTCCCGCCCATATAAGGCTGCAACACCGGCGGAATATGGATCGAGCCGTCTTCCTGCTGATAATTTTCAAACACAGCGATCAACGTCCGGCCAATGGCGAGACCCGAGCCGTTTAAGGTGTGCACGAATTGCGGTTTCGCCTTCGCGCCGTCACCTTTGAAACGAATGTTCGCACGGCGGGCTTGGAAGTCCTCGAAGTTCGAGCACGAGCTGATCTCGCGGTACGCCTTCTGACCCGGCAACCAAACTTCTAAATCGTGGCACTTGGCCGCGCCGAAGCCGATGTCACGCGAGCAGAGGTTGACCACGCGGTACGGAAGCTCAAGCAATTGCAAAACGCGCTCGGCATGGCCGGTCAGCGCATCGTGCATCTCATACGATTTCTCGGGATGCGCGAACATCACCATCTCAACTTTGTTGAACTGATGCTGCCGAATCAAACCGCGCGTGTCCTTGCCGTAGCTGCCGGCTTCCGAACGGAAACAGGGCGAATACGCCGCAAATTTGATCGGCAGATCGCTCTCTTTCAAAGTCTCGCCGGCATAGTAATTGGTGACCGGCACTTCCGCCGTAGGAATCAAATGGTAATCGGTGCCTTCCAAGTGAAACACATCGTCTTTAAATTTCGGAAACTGTCCCGTGCCCACGAAACTTTGCGAATTCACGATAAACGGCGGAATCATTTCTTCATAGCCGTGCTCGCGGGTGTGCAGATCCATCATAAACGCGATGAGCGCACGCTCGAGTTGCGAAGCGCCTCCGCGCAAAAACGTAAACCGCGCGCCCGTGACTTTGCCCGCACGCTCGAAATCCAACACGCCGAGTTTTTCGCCGAGCTGCCAGTGCTCCTTCGGTTCAAATGCAAATGTGCGCTTCACGCCCGTCGCGCGCACGAGTAAATTGTCTTCCGCCGATTCGCCAATGGGAACCGACGCATTCAACTTGTTCGGGAGTTGCAAAACGAAGTCCGTGAGCTCTTGCTCGGCTTTCGTGGCGTCAGCGTCCAAAGCTTTCACTTTGCCGGCGATGCCTTGCATTTCCGCGAGCATCTCGCTCGCGTCTTCTTTATTGCGTTTCTTCTTGGCGATTTCCTCGCCGACTTTATTTTGCTGCGCCCGCAACGTCTCTTGCTGCGTGATGATCTGGCGGCGCTTGGAATTTAAAGCGAGGATTTTATCGACTGCCGAGGGGTCCGCGCCGCGGTTTTTTAACGAGCGGCGATACTCGTCGGCATACGTCATTCCCGTCTGGGGGTTCACCTCAGTTTGCTCAAGGGCCTTTACATCGATCATTTTTTGTCCTCACGCGCCAGGCGCGATCAGAATGTACATGCGAAGGAGAAGGGCGATCAAGACGCAAATCAGATCAAAAATCAAAATATGCGTCCATGACCAGGTCTTTGAGATACGTAGGATGCTGCCGGTCACCACGACCGTGACCAATATAAAGGACAGCACGCCGTATTGAATGATTTCTTGAAAGATCAGAGCCAGCGTCAGCCCCAAAACCGCGCCAGACAGCGCTTTCAAAGCGAGGAGCGCAACCGCATGCGAGGTTGATTTGAAGCGGTCTTGCACGTTGTCGATCAGGCTGGACATGAGCCTATTTTCAGGGAGATTTACCCGACTGTAAAGAGGAAATTCTCTCTTCAATTTGGGTACGGTCGGGCGCATCCGGATCGAGAACGAAATAATTATTGTAGGCTTCAATGGCGCGCTGGACGTCACCTTTCAATTCGTAAATAACGCCCTTCTCTTTATATATGTCAGCTAGACCAGACTCCTTAAGCGAAGCGACGTCGAGCATCGCCGAAGCCGCATCGTAATTATTGCCTTTGCGGTAGCACTGCGCGATGCGCACATAAATAGACGCTTGCTGTGGACGCAGCTTAATCGCCTTTTGGTATTCCATCGCGCAATTCATGTACTGTTGCATTTGCGAATGCGCTTCGGCGGCGAGCAAGTACGCGTCGGCAAGATTCGGATTATTTTTCTTCTCGAGATCCGTTTGATTCAAGGCCTCGCGCGGGTCGTTCTTCATCAGAGCCGCGCGGCCCAGTTGATAGTGCACTTGCGGAAACAACTTGTTGATGGTCAACACGCGCTGGAACTGCACTTCCGCATCGAGGGGCTTTTTCAAGTCGAGATAAATCTGGCCGGCGAGATACAAAGGCTCCGCATCCGCGGGATCGAGCACGGCCGCCTTGAGCAATAGATCCAGCGCCTCGTTCATGTTGCCCTGAGCGCGCAGAACTTTCGCGAGTTCGACGTAAGCCTCTTTGGGCTTTTCATCGAGTTTCGTAATTTGGCGGAAAATCTCTTCCGCCTGTTGATAGCGTTCGTCGGCCAACAGCATTTTCCCGAGCGCCAAGCGATACTCGGTTACGAGAGGATAGTTGTTCACCAACTTCAAATAGTAATCCACGCCGACGTCCACACCTTGCAAACCGGCGACCGCCTCAGCCAGCATAATCTGCGCTTTGCGGTGATTGACGTCGATATCCACAGCTTTAGCCGCATAGTTGTAAGCCATCTTATAGTCTTTTAAAGCGAGGCTGGCTTGCGCGAGAATGATCTGCGTCTCGACGTCGTTCTCGTAGAGTTTCATAGCCTGCTTGCCGAAGTTGATCGCGCCCGCGGCGTTGCCGCGCTTGAGTTCAACCATCGCGAAGCCGCGATACACTTCGCTGCTCTTCGGATTTACGTGCTTTGCGGTCTCGAGTACCCGCGTGGCGGCGAGGAAGTTGTAGCGCTGCGCCTGATAGTCGGCCATGGTCACGTAAGCTTCCATCAACTTCGGGTCAGCTCTGATGGCTTTTGACAGCCAGTCGATGGCCTCCGTCGAGAAACTCAGTTTCCACAAACATTGTGCGGCTTTCAGTGCCGCATAGGCATTTTTTGGATCCTCTTCAAAGGCCGCTTTGTAGTGCGCCTGCGCCGCCTGACAATCGCCTTCGCGCGCGAACTGGTCACCCTCGAATAGGAGCTGTTGTCCCTTCACCTTCGTGCTTTTCAACTTCTCGACGCCGCCGAGCTGCACGATCAAATTCTTCGCCGTCGTGTTGCTTGAATTCAGCGAGAAGGACTTTTGCGCGTACTTGAGCGCTTTGCTCTGATCCCCGCGCTTGAGCATAATTTCCGCGAGGCCGAAGTAGCCACGCGATTGCACGTTCCTGGGTGCATTGGTGCCGTCGAGCGCTTGATTCAAATAACGCTCGCCAATGTCATAGTGATTGAAGTTCTTGTACTCCAGAAGCCCGAGCTCAATGCGCGCCACCGTATGCGACGGATTCATTTGCAAAACGCGCCGATAAATATTGGCCGCTTCGCTGTACTTTTCAAGCTTCGTTTGCGCCTGAGCTTCGGTCACCGCCGGCAAAATCCACTGCGGCCAGGAGTGCTCGGCTGACTGGAGATAGCCGACGGCCGACGCATGGTCGCCCGCGCCCTCCAGCAAATAACCTTTTAAGTAGTAAAAGATAATCGCCGGCGGCGAATCGCTTGAGCGCGCGTCGAGCATCGCTTCGACAAGACTCTTGGCCTCTTGGAAGCGCGCACGCACGATCAGATCCACGGTTTTGCACGTGTTCGAATGCATTCCCGCGGGATCGACGGCCAACGACATTTTCACCAGCTCCGCGATTACCTTCGTGTCGGCCGAGTCTTGGTGGGCGTAAGGCCATAACTCGAGGTAGGTCATGCACAAAAGCGCCATGACTTCGGCGTTTTTATTATTGTGCTCGACGGTGTAAACGAGATCGTTTTCGGCGCGGACATAACCGTCGTAGGTGTCGAGCAAGAATTCGCCGACGCCTTGACGAATACGGCCCTTCATCGCTTCGGGATTTTCCTGAGTTTGACCTTTCTGCGGGCCGACCAAGTGAATACGCTCCTCATCGTTTTGCCCGCCCAAGAGCAAGACGCCACCGAGGACAACTGCGGCCAACGCCAGCAAGAGCGGAACGCGCGCCCGCTTGATGATTTGTTTCAGAACCTCGGGCCGGCTGTCGACGAGCTCGATGTCTCTATGTTTTTTACGCTTCTTCTTTGACCGGCTGGAGCTGCGCAACTGGACGACTTCAACTTCGTCGGGCGGATCATCGCCCGTCACATTCGTATTTTCGCCGCCGGCTTCGGTCGGCACTGCATCTTCATCTCGCGGAGCTTGGGTCACTGATTCGCGGTCGCGAATCTGCGTGTCTTGCGGGCGCGTGAATTCGAGAACGCGCGTCTCTTCTTCGGGCTCGCGGTTCTCATCGTCAGAAATGATTTCGAGGAGCTTGTCGTAAAATTGTGGATCGTGGGTGATCGGCATCCACTTTCCATCCGGATAGTGGGCGATCGATTCATCCCCCGAAAATTCACCACGGCCAATTTTATAGAGGACTTTTTCCGTCGTGAACGGGCCATCAATTTGGCCCGCTGCATTACGGATGATCCATCGGCGATTACCTTCAGCCATATCGTTTATCTAATTCTACACTTATATATGGAGAAACATAGGGTTCCATTGTGGGGGCTGGTTCCGAAATGGTGATCTTCTCTAACTGTTTGGAATTTCAAGGAAATTGCTTGCATTGGCAAGAACCCGGCTCCCTTCTGGAACCAGCTAAGCCCTCTCAGCTACTCGGGATTTCGTCCTCGAGCTTGGCACTGTACTTGCTCTACACAGGGATACTTTCGTAATTTCGGGGGCATCTTGAAAACTCTAGCTTACGCCATGTACGTCATCATTGTTTTACTCATCTCGGGCCTAGCTCGTGCCAATGCGGCTGTGAGAACCACAACGCAGTTCCTGACTCCCGCAACAGTTTCGCAAGTGACGCTTGATGCTTCGCATGCCGCAGTCGTGGTGGACGGAACGTTCCCCAGTACTTGCTTCGGCGATCCATCAGCGATGTTGATCCAAAATCAAAATGACCCGACGGTGCTCGTGCTTCACCTTTCATCGCCCACCCCTCACGAAGACACGTGCATCGATCAGGTTAAACAATTCAACACGGACGTGAGTCTCGTGCAATTGGCGGAAATGTCGCAAGTTTCGATTGATCCGCATATGACGTACACCCTCAAGGTGAACGGCAGCAATTTTACAGCTCCTGTCTCTGGATCGGAGTTCTTGGTTAAGTAATTGATTTCCGGATATGCACCCTCATATCCGATGACGTTCTAGACCCCACCCCTCAGTGAGTCTAAAACATCCTAGCCCGAGCGGTCCCCTCCGACTCGGGCTTTTTTTTATTCGAAATCTGTGGTCATCTCTGTCTTTCACAAATGGGAGTCCTATGCGCCACATGCTTCTCTTGCTCACTCTGACCTTGAGTTCGAGCGCGTTTGCCGTCGATAACTTTTTTATTCCGTACTACTACCGTAACCGTCCCGCGATGGACACCTTCTCCGCCATCGGCTGGAGCGACCGTCATCTAGTGAATGCCGAAATCACCCACGACTGGGGCGAAGTCGACGATCACAACGGTTTTGACACCAACGACTTCAAGTACACGAGCGAATCTCTGTTGGGCGCCTATCGCCTGCCGAACAATCTCAGTTTCGAGGCGAGCCTGTTCCGCAATGAAGAGCAGGACAATTTACCGCTGCAGTCCGGCCGCAACGAAGATTTCGACACGAATGAATATCACGTGGCCGCGGGTTATGAATTTACCGGCACGCCCATCGCTCTCGGCGTAGCCTACACCAATCACCGCGAAGAAGTGACGAGTCAGAACACGGGCCATATCACGGAATCCACGACCCACACGGCGTCGATCGGCGCGGGCTACCGGCTGGAGCACCAATATTTTCTCGGCATCGGCTACATCAATCAGGATTTCCTGAGTGGCCACACCGATCAGACTGCACGCAACTATTATCTCGGCGGCGGAAAAGTCTGGGGGGATTTGAAAACTCCCGATGCAGCAATGGAAGCCTATCTCTTTCTCATGAACAATCAGGGAACCCAGGAACAGCTGCTCCGCGCACGCGGTTTGATCAACTGCGGTCCGCTTCAATATTACGGCGCTGCCGCCTACGGTGTGGAGCAAGGAGACGCGGCGGGAAGCAATTGGGATCTGCGCCTTGGCGTGGATTACGAAATCAATCACTGGTACGTCGGCCCGGAACTCTTTGTGTCTGGCAGCACCACGAGCTCGGGAACGCAAGCCGACAACAACAATCTCACGGGTTCACTCGAGGGCGGCTATCGCTTTGACAAATTCGACGCGTACTTGCGCTATGGCAACCAGCGCATCACGCATGATTTCGACGATGTGACAGTCGACACGAAAAACACCCAGCAGTGGTTAACTGCCGGGGGTAGTTTTAAATTTTAGGGCATTTCGATCGCTTTACTCCAGGGCATACATTGCAGGCTAAAGGAGCCCAAGCGATTGCCGACATTGTACTTCACGACTGCATTTCCGGCGGCATCGAGTTTGAGATATTCGTCGTCCGCTAAGGGATGAGCGGCACGGTAAGTGATCTCGCCTGAAGGTTCGATCGTCATCGTGAAATCGTAGGGACGCTGGGCTGGACCAAAACAGGTGTTGTCCCAGAGGTAATTCGAATCATAACCCGGAAAACACGTGTTGCGGTGGCCAGTGTTAATTTCAATTTCCCGATCCGCATACAGTTCATTTGCGGCCAACTTGTGAAGTTCAGTGAAACGACTCGACTCGTTACCCGTCGAATACGACTGTTCCCAGCTGGCAGTCGTGTTGGCAACCCCCACGCCCGTCGGCCGATGGATCACGAAGCCGTAGCTCGGCTTAACGGTTTTATCTTTAGGAATTAAAGCTCCAGGCCAACTGCCGACATCGGACGTTTGGCAAACAATCATATCAGAAGCCAAGGCATTCAGCACAGACATACCAAAGAGTTCGGCTTTCACTTCGTCAAGGCCTCTGCCGTTCACTTGAATCAGATGACCCGTTTCGTGAATGAGCTTGAGGCGCACGTCTTTCATCATATCGTTGATTGTTTGCGGTTTCGCAAACTTAATGGGGAAGCTCGAGTAGGCCTCAAAGAACGGCTTCAAGGCGACAATGTACGGGCCTTTTTTATCTTTGCCGTAGTCGAACATGAGCTGACGTCCGTCACGTGAGCGATTGACGTTCGGAAAATAGCGCACGTTTTCGATAATTGATGCGAGCTTTTTCTGATCCCAGCCTGGCGGCAACTTCTGAAAGAGATCCGGAGAGGCCGCACGGATCATTTGGCCAAGGCCTTTGGCCGCCATAATCAAAATGCGCGTGGAGTTCTCGTCGACGTAACCTCCGCCGCCACCACTGTTGCCGTCACCAGCAAAGGCGGACGCTGAGCTCAAGAGAGCGGCGAAGCATGCCATAAATATTTTCGCATTCAGTGTTTTCATAAGTGTGTGCACGGATTTGTTCAATATCAGTGCCACGATACTCCTGCGTTCATTGGGAACCGGCCTTTGAAATCGGCCACAAACTGTCACTTTCATCATTTGGAATCTCCTTTTTCCGTAGGCATAAGCGCCGACTGACGCAATGTATCAATTGCCGGAGTGAGGCGATAGATGAATTTAATTATTCAGAAGCTTCTAAGTTAATATATAATTAGCTTAATTTACTTAAAGATTTAATATGACTATAAAAAGTGTATTTGAATCGAAGGACTACAAACGCTATCTTTTAGCGGTTTTGGGCGCTGGAAGGAAGCGTAGTGGTTTGCGCGCCAAGCTCGCCGAGCATCTTGGCTGTCAGACGGCGCATGTGTCGCAAGTTCTCAACGGGCACACGCACTTCAGCAATGAACAGGCGTTTCGCATCAATAGTTTTCTCGGGCATGACCGCGAAGAGGCGCATTTCTTTTTCTTGCTGGTGAATAAAGATCGCGCGGGCACAGAAGACCTTCGCGAATACTATCAAAATCAACTCACGGATATTTTGCGCAGACGATCGATTATTAAAAACCGCGTGGAAACCAATCGCGAAGTCCCGCCCGAACTTCAATCGCGCTATTACAGCGCTTGGTATTACCTAGCCATTCATATCGCGTTGTCAGTTCCCGAATTGCAAACCAAAGATGCATTGGCTCAGTACTTTCACCTCCCCCTCTACGTCGTCGCGGACACTCTGGAGTTTCTGGTTTCGACCGGACTCGCAGAGTTTCGCGACGGCCACTATCTTGTCGGCCCGCCCCACACGCATCTTGGTCATGACTCCGAGAACATCAATAAGCACCACCTCAACTGGCGGCTGCAGGCGATGGACGCCCTCACGCGCGTGACGCCGCAAGATCTGCATTACTCGGTGGTGTTCTCACTCTCGCGTGAAGATGCGGAGAAAATAAAAGAGAGGATCATTGGGGTGATCAAAGACAACTTGAAGGATGTCGCGCCTTCAAAGGAAGAAGTCGTCTATTGCACAGCTTTCGATTTCTTCGAATTGAAGCGTAGCTAACGCACAGTGCCCCCGAAAAAGATCCAGGCACCTTATTCGATGCGGTGGACTTTTGCGCCAAGAGAACTGAGTTTCGCTTCCATGTTCTCGTAGCCGCGGTCCAAATGATAAATGCGATTCACCGTCGTCTCGCCCGAGGCCACGAGGCCTGCTAACACAAGACATGCGCTTGCGCGCAGATCGGTCGCCATGACGGGAGCGCCCATCAATTTGCCGCGCGTGCCGCGAACGACCGCGACGCGAGTCTTCGGCGTGATGTCTGCGTTCAGTCGAGTCAATTCCTGTACGTGCATAAAGCGATTTTCGAACACCGTTTCCGTGATTACGCTGGTGCCCTGCGCTTGAATCATCAGCGCCATGAACTGCGCCTGCAGGTCCGTGGGAAATGCCGGATGCGGCGAGGTCGTAATGTCGACGCCTTTCCAGCCCGAGCACTTGTGCACGGTCATCGCGTTTTTCTCGGCCGTAATTTTAAATCCAGATTCAGTCATTTTGCTGATCAACGCTTCGAGATCCTCAGGCTGGCATTTTTGAACTGTGACTTCGCCGCCCGTAATGGCGCCGGCAATCAGTAGCGTGCCGGCTTCGATTCGGTCGGGAATCACATTGTGCTCGGCGGGTTTCAGTTTATTCACGCCTTGGATGCGCACGATGCTCGAGCCTGCACCTTCGATTTTTCCGCCCATTTTGTTGATGTAGTTGGCGAGATCGACGATCTCCGGTTCCTTGGCGGCATTTTCAATCACAGTTTCGCCGTCGGCCAGCGCTGCTGCCATCATCACGTTCTCGGTTCCGCCTACAGTCGGCGACTCAAACAAAATCTTCGCGCCCTTGAGACCCGAAGTTTTACTGATGACATAACCTGCGTCGACCGAGATTTCGCCTCCGAGGGCCTTCATGCCTTCAAGGTGCAAATCGATCGGACGTGTGCCGATCGCACAGCCGCCCGGCAAGCTCACTTTCGCCTGTTTGAAGCGCGCCAACACCGGTCCCAAACACAGAATGCTCGCGCGCATTTTGCGGACGATATCGTAAGGCGCTTCAAAAGTTTTCAGCGGCTTAACAAACACGCGTAAGGTGCCCTGCTTGAACGAAACTTCACAGCCGAAATTCTCGAGCAGCGAACACGCCGAGGTCACGTCAACGAGATCGGGCACGTTGTGAAAAACGTGTTCGCCGTCCGCGAGTAAGGTTGAGAAAATCAGAGGCAAAACCGAATTCTTCGCGCCGCTCGCTGCCGTTACGCCGTTGAGCTGCAATCCGCCTTTAACCACCATTTTATCCATGTTTACCTCACCGCCGAGACGACGCGATCGTGTCCCGCTAAATCTTTTGCAACTTGGACACTCTTGAATCCAAGCCCGCTCATTATGGACCCGACCAAGCCGCTTTGACCAGTCCCGATTTCCATCACTAAAACACCGCCCTCTTGCATGTGATGATAGGCCCACTGACTCCATGCGCGAATCGCGGCGAGGCCTTGATCAAGGGCATACAGCGCGGCATGGGGCTCGAACGCATGCACGGACTCCTGCACATTCGCATCGCCATGCGCGATGTAGGGTGGATTCGCCACGACCAGCTCAAAGCGCGCGCTAGGCGCGAAATCCTCGACGCGAGTCAGTTTAGCCGTCACGCGCACTCCTAGTTTCTCCGCATTGCGCTCGGTGAGTTTAATCGCCGGCACCGAGGCATCGACCGCATAGACGTGCGCGCCGCGGAATTCCTGCGCCAGAGAAATGGCGAGAATTCCCGAGCCGCAACCTAAGTCGATCAAGTTGTTCACTTGCAACTTCTGTTCACCGACCCGATTGATCGCGACCTCGATCACATGCTCGGTCTCGGGGCGAGGCACCAACACGCCCGGTTCGACGAAGAACTCGTACTTGTAGAAACCTTTTTTCCCCGCCAGATACGCGAGAGGCATTCCCCGAATGCGCTCGGCAGCCCAATGGCGGGCTTTTTTCTGAAGCTCGTCGTCGACAGTCTGATGTTCACGGCGCAAAAGTTCGCCGCTCGAAATATTCATTAAGTTGGAAAGAAGTTGCCGGGTTTCGAATCCTGGATCGGCGAAACCTGCCGCATCGAGCTCGACCTTGAGTTCAAGCTCAAGCTCGCGGAGTTTCACGTTTGCGTCTGCGCTTTGAGCGCTTCCGCCTGATAGTGGGTAATGAGCGGCTGAATCAGCGGATCGAGTTCGCCGTTCATGAAATTCGTGAGCGAGTGAATCGTCACGCCGATGCGATGATCGGTCACGCGCGACTGCGGGAAATTGTAAGTGCGGATGCGCTCGGAGCGGTCGCCCGTTCCGATTTGCGAGAGCCGCGCATCGGAAGCCTCTTTGCGGGCTTTGTCGTCTTCGGCTTGTTTCAGGCGCGAGTAGAGCACTTTCATCGCCTGTTCGCGATTCGAGTGCTGCGATTTTCCGTCTTGGCAAATCACAACGGTATTCGTCGGCAAATGCGTGATGCGAACAGCGGATTCAGTCTTATTCACGGACTGCCCGCCCGCACCGCCTGAACGCATGACATCGATGCGCAAATCTTTAGCTTCGATTTTAACTTCGGTTTCTTCGGCTTCCGGAATGATCGCGACAGTTACCGTCGATGTATGGACGCGGCCTTGCGCTTCCGTCTTGGGAACGCGCTGCACGCGGTGAACGCCGCTCTCATATTTGAGAATCGAATACACTTTGTCGCCGGTAATACTGGCAATGACCTCTTTGAAGCCACCCACGGAGCCTTCGCTGAGAGACAGCGGTTCCACCCGCCAACCATGCTGTTGCGCAAAGTAAGAGTAGGAACGATAGAGTTCGGAGGCGAACAAACCGGCTTCGTCGCCGCCCGCGCCCGCGCGAATCTCCAAGATGATGTTCTTGTCGTCGTTGGGATCTTTCGGCAGCAGGAGAACTTTAAGAGCTTCTTCGATTTCACCCTTGCGCTTCTCGAGGCCGGAGATTTCCTCTTTGGCCATCGCGCGCATCTCCTCGTCCCTTTCGGTGTCGAGGATTTGCTTATTGCCTTCAAGATCTGAGATAGTTTTCTTGTAGTCGCGGAAAGCCGTGACAACTTCTTCGAGGCCCGCCAGCTCTTTCATCATCGAGCGATAGCGATTTTGATCGTTAGCGATCCCCGGCTCCATGAGTCCCTCTTGGAGCTGTTGATAGCGCTTTTCGACCTCGCTCAGTTTATCAAACACCGTTTACCCGCCCATCGACCCCAAGAACTCGACGTTGCTCTTCGAGTGTTGGAGCTTGTCGAGCAAGAACTCCATGCTGTCGACCACGTTCATAGGTGCAAGCACCTTGCGCAGGATCCACAAGCGGTTGAGTTCTTTCGCGTCGATCAGCAAGTCTTCCTTACGCGTGCCGGACTTATTGATGTCCATGCACGGGAAGATCCGTTTCTCCATAAGTTTGCGGTCCAAATGGATCTCGGAGTTACCAGTACCTTTAAATTCTTCGAAGATGACCTCATCCATGCGCGAACCGGTATCGATCAGCGCGGTGGCGATGATGGTCAAGCTGCCGCCTTCTTCAATATTGCGGGCGGCGCCGAAGAAGCGTTTCGGTTTATGAAGAGCGTTCGAGTCCACACCACCAGACAAGATCTTGCCGGAGGGCGGAACCACAGTATTGTAGGCGCGCGCGAGACGCGTGATCGAGTCGAGCAAGATCACTACGTCATGCTTGTGCTCCACAAGACGCTTGGCTTTTTCGATGACCATTTCGGAAACTTGCACGTGGCGAGTGGGCGGTTCGTCGAAGGTCGACGAAATGACTTCGCCTTTCACCGTGCGCATCATGTCTGTCACCTCTTCAGGACGTTCGTCGATGAGGAGCACGATGAGTTTCACTTCCGGATGGTTGCGCGCAATCGCGTTCGCGATGTGCTGCATAAGCACCGTCTTACCGGTCCGCGGAGGAGCGACGATCAAAGCGCGCTGGCCTTTACCGAGTGGCGCCATGAGATCGACCACGCGAGTGGTGGCTTCTTTCGGGTCGTATTCGAGTTTCAAGCGCTCGTTCGGATAGAGCGGCGTCAAGTTGTCGAAGAGGATCTTGTCTTTGGCCTTTTCGAGCGCCTCGTGATTGAGGGTATCGACTTTCAAAAGCGCGAAGTAACGTTCCCCGTCTTTCGGCGGGCGAACCGTTCCGCTGACCGTATCCCCTGTGCGGAGACCGAAACGGCGGATTTGCGAAGGACTGACGTAGATATCATCGGGACCCGGCAAGTAGTTATAGTCGGGTGAGCGCAGGAATCCGTAACCGTCGGGCAGAATCTCCAAGACACCGTTGCCGAAAATGTCGCCCAACTGAGCGGCGCGCTTCAAGATTTCAAAAACCATGTCCTGCCGGCGAAGGCCGGCGGCGTTTTCGATCTTGAGTTTCATCGCTAGAGTCGTGAGTTCGCGGATGTCTTTGGATTTGAGCGTCTTCGAGCTGAGCTCTTTGCGCTCATCCTCGCTCAAGTTGATTTCGGAAAGATCGACAGGTGCGGCTTCTTCAGCGGGATCGTCGTGATAAACTTCAGGACGTTCGTACTGGGTGCCTTGGCTTTGGTAACCGCCGTTGCGGTCGCCGCGATCGCCGCGGTCATTGCGATGGCCGTTTTTCTGGAAGGGGCGTTTGCCGCCACCGCCTTGGCGGTGATCACGGCCTCCTCCACCACCCTGTCCCCGCGGCTTGAAATTGCGGCGGTGACCATCATCGCGGTGAGGTCTGTCGCCTCCACCGCCACCGGCTTCGGGGTCGCGCTCGGCGGTTGCTGTCTTTTCTGTTTTTTCGGGAGCTTCAGGTGCGGCGGGCGAGCTTTTGTCGTCCATGGATTTATCCTCGTTAGAATCGTTGGATTTGGAGTGTGGCATTGAAAAGTTAAGAACCTTGAAGAGAAGAGCTTTTTAGCTATTTAGATGTGATCTGATTTGTTGTGACTTCCTACTATTTATTAGGAGGGCGGCTAGTTTGTCAATGCACTGCCTAATTCCCTCTCATTTTGCGCCGCGGCGCCAGTTTTTCTCAAATTAATACAGAATGTTACGAAAACCGTCGAAGGTTTCGACGCTTTGCACTCAAAGAGCGAAATTCACTCAACTTTTAGGGGCCCCCTTCCGATCTATTACTTAGTCCCGGAGGACAAACCGCATGGAAGAGAAACAAGATAAAGTGCCCTCACCGCGGATTCCCCTGCAGATGCAGGTTGAGTACCGCAAAAGTTATGGCCGGCAGAACATTAAAGGCACGCTCAAAAACATCAGTCTTACAGGCGCATTCCTGGAAACTGAGACCATGGAATTGGCTCCCGAAGACAAAGTGGTTTTGGAGCTGGTCGTATCCGAGCGCCGCCGGAAGATGGCTGCCACGATTATTTGGAAAGGCACGAACGGTTGTGGCGTCATGTTTCAGCCCTTTAATAAACGCGACGTACAGATTGTCGATGACCTTATGTACTTTGTGCAGAACCGGCGTGAGTTTCGTAAGAATATTCTTGATGATATTTTTAAGAAGGCTGCTTAGGCCTTCTTTGCCCTTGTCTTTCCACCCTCCCCAAAAAATCTAATCCGTTTCCTGTCGGTGTTTTCCGTATCTGTTTTCCGTATCTGCTTTCCGTATCTGCTTTCCGTGTCCGGTATCCGTTTCAGTTATGGTTTCGGTTGCCGTTTCTGTTGGTTCTCTTTTGTTCCTTTTGAATTGCATTTGCCTTCATGCTTTCAAATTTCCGCGCCTTTCAGATGGGTAAGAGATATTATCGGCTCTGTCGTTCCGAACGGCTGCCTCCCCATCTGCATGATCAGATTACTCGCGCCGCGTCCTCAATCTGCCTAAATCTCGCCGAAGGCTCCGCCAAGTCTTCGCCAAAAGAACAACGCCGCTTCTATGAATTTGCACTGGGCAGCCTACGAGAATGCCAAGCCATCATCGAAATTGAAGATATAAAAAATCCTGATTTGGTCACCACAGGTGATCACTTGGGAGGAATGCTATTCAACCTAATCAAAAGAAAAAGACGGTCCCCAAAACCCGAATCAGAAACCGAAACAAAAACCGAATCAGTTACCGGACACAGCTAACAGATACGGAAATCAGTTCCCGAAAACCGAAAAAAGGGGCCTCGTCTTTCCAACGAGGCCCCGCAACCATAACCAAAGGGGAAAACCACTAACAAAAAACTAACAAACAACTATTCAATCTGCGTCTGCGTCGTCGTATTAAAATCAATCTGTCTACGAGCACGTTTCTTACGAATCGAAATGAACAGAGCTGCTGCAGCCAACAACAAGACGGCTCCAACTCCCAATGCCATCGTCTGATTCGGATCCTGTCCAGCATCCGCAGCGACACCTGCCGGTTGCTTGTTCGACGCTTGATCCGGCGGCGGCGGAGGAGGCGGCGGCGCCGGCGGTTCTACTGTTCCGGGTGCGGCAGCTGCAGCTTGCTGATTTTGATCAGGAGGCGGCGGTGCCGGCGGTAAGGCATCCGGCGGAGGAGGCGGTGTTGCCGCTGCCTGTTGTCCCGGCGGTTGTGCGCCTGCATCCGGAGGTGGCGGGGGCGTTGCGGCCTGGTCGCCCGGAGGCGGTGCCGCGGCTTCGCCACCCGGAGGAGGCGTTGCACCTGCGGCAGCGTCAGGAGGAGGAGTTGCTCCATCTTCCGTTTTCGCCATCGTCTGCGCCGGACCACCAGCCGTATCCGGCCAGTACTTCAGCTTCGTGCCTTCATCCAAACCTTGTTTCGATTCCACATCGTTGGTCGCCCACAACTCTTGCCAGCTGCGGTCGTCACCCAACAACTCTTTACCGACTTTACGGATATTGTCGCCGGCTTTTGCCGTGTACGTCTGTGCCGGAACGTTCGCATCTTCATAGAACGTCTTCACAACTTGATCGTCGGTCGGACGTTGCGGAGAATTATAGTAGAACTTGTCTCCGACTTTCGTCGGGCGCGAACAGTTGTAGCTGTTCACTTTACAAATTTCTTTTTCTTTATCTTTCGTTCCGAAAACTTTCTGGCTGATGCTTTCCGGAGTATCGCCCTTACGTGCGATGTAAACCGCGTTCACCAGGATTTTGCCTTGCTTGTAAGGAGTCGACTTAATCTTTTGCAAGCTTGCAACCGGTTTCGCTTCTTGAGCGACCGGCTCTGCCGGAGGTGCCATCGGTTCAGCCGGAGTAGCCTCTGCTACGGGCGGAGGAGGAGGCGTGTCCGTGGCGGGTTCAGCCGGCGGAAGTGCGGCATCGTTGCCCGCTTGAGCGGCATCCGGAGGCGGCGGGGGAGTGTCTGTTGCTCCCGGGTCTGCCGGAGCGCCAGGATCTGCGGCGACCGTGTCACTCGGTGGAGCGGCTTTATCACCATCCAATTTTTCTTCAGGAGCGAGATCGTCGGCACCGCCCATGTCTGCGACTGCACCGCCATCGGCCGGCTTATCGACAGAGAGATCGTCCGAATTATCTGTGGCATCAGCTGCCTCGATTCCCTCGTCGCCAGAGCTGCTTTGCTCCACATCGGCTTCATCCGACGCCTTCTTGGAGGTGCACGCGCTGGTTGTGAGAACCATAAACGCGGCGAGGATGAAAATCATATACTTCCTGAACATGACGCTTACCTCGGGTTGTTTGCTTTGAAATCCTGATCTGATTACAGCACACAGTCTAAAACTGTGAAAAGACAAATTGGTCGAGGCCGGACGTAGGTCACAGGCTCGACTAATGTCTTGCGGACTTTTGCTTGGGCAGTTCTTCGTTGAAAAGCTTCGACGGGGTATCCGCGAGGCGAGCGAGTTTCACGCCGACTTTGATCTTGTGTCGACTAAACCACCCTGTATTCATCTCGAGTGCGAACATGGCAGGACCCTTGCTCGGGTAAGACGGCGGTTGTTTTTCCATAATGGAATTCGCCACCGACATTTCCTGGATATCGATCAGTTTTCCCTTCGCATCGAAGAAACCGATACTCAACGGAATTAATGTATTTTTCATCCAGAACGAGAGCGGGCGCTCTTCTTCAAAGACGAAAATCATTCCGACGTTCTCGGGCATCTTCTCGATGAACATCAAACCCTGTGCCCGGCCCTCCTCATCGTCCGCAATGTAAGCAGAAATCTTTTGCGGACCGATGCGAAGATCGGCTTTTTTATAAAGTTTGTCGAGATCGCGGGCGTTGACAGCCGCAGTGATGAAAAAGAAGGCGAGTAATGCGTATTTCAAAATGACTCCCACTCTAGTGCGACACCATAGCGCACGCCGCGCGTGGAGACCGTCACTTGTTGAACATTGAGGGCGCGCATCGCCGCGCGCAGAATCATCGTGCCCGGGACAATCACGTCGGCGCGTTTCGGCTCCATGCCGGGAAGCGCTTGGCGTTGTTCGACCGTCAGCCCGCTCATCTTGTCGATCCAATGGTCGATTTGTGCGGCGCTGAGTTTGTAGCCGTGGATTTTCTTTTCATCAAACGCGATTTTTTGATCGAGAGCGGCGAGGGTCGTCGGCGTGCCGGCTACGGCAACGGCTTCGCGCGCGGCGGCCGGCGGCCGAGCTTTGGCGAAGGCTTCGTCGGCGTACTTCGCGATTTCCTGTTTTTCATTGGCCGTAATCGGATCGGATTTCACAAACAGTTCGGTGAGACGCACGCTTCCGACATCCACACTTACGCCGACGGGCGCGCCACCTTGTTGCGAGATAATTTCGGTCGAGCCGCCGCCCACATCAATCACCGAAATGCCTTCGGCCGTAACGCGGTCGCAAAGCGCTCCACGAAAGGTAAGCGCGGCTTCTTTCTTTCCAGAGACGATGTGAATCGGAATGCCGTACTTGGCGCCCAACTTGAGCAATTCATCGCCATTGCTGACGTCGCGCGCAGCACTTGTGGCCACGCCGATCACTGTCTCCGCCTTCAGTTCTTTAAATGTCTTCGCGTATTTCGCGAAACAGGCATCAAGACGCGCGAGCGCTTCGGGATGCAGGCGGCGATTCGCGTGAACGCCTTGGCCCATGCGCGTGATCGTCGTCTCGTCGTGGAGGACGCGCGTGACCACGCCGCCCTCGACCTCAGCCACCAGCAAGAGCGACGTATTCGAACCGAGATCGAGCGCCGCCACCCTCATCGTTAGCCCTTGAGTTTCGCTTGCAAAATTTGGTTAACCATTTCCGGATTCGCCTGGCCCTTTGAGGCCTTCATCACTTGGCCGACGAAAAAGCCGAAGAGCTTCGTTTTGCCGCCGCGGTAGTCGGCGACGGCTTGCGCGGATTGCGCGAGGACATCGTCGACGATCTTTTCGATCGCGCTCGAATCCGTAATTTGACTCATGCCCTTGCTCTTAACGATCTCTTTCGGCGCCTTCGACGTCTTCCACATGTCGGCAAAAACGTCTTTCGCCATTTTGCCGGAAATCTCCTTGGCGTCGATCATCGCCACAAGCTCGGCGAGATCCTTTGCGGAAATCGGCGACTTCTCGACATCGATCTTGGCTTCGTTGAGTTCGCGGAGCAATTCGCCCATCACCCAGTTAGACGCGCCCTTCGGATTTTTCGCGAGCTTCGCGGTTTCCTCAAAGTAATCAGCGAGCGCCTTTTCCGTCGTCAATACGAACGAGTCGTAAGCGGGGAGTTGGAACTCGGTTTGGAATCTCTGCGCGCGGTTCAGCGGCAATTCGGGCAATTCGCCCTTGAGCTTCGCGAGCCACGAATCGTCGAGCGTGACGGGTAGTAAGTCAGGGTCGGGAAAGTAACGGTAGTCGTGCGCATCTTCTTTTCCGCGCATCGAGAAAGTACGGTTTTTACCCGCATCCCATAGGCGCGTTTCCTGAATAATTTTTTCGCCGCTCTCGATGCAATCGATTTGGCGCTGGATTTCATATTCGATGGCTTTTTCTACGAAGCGGAAGGAATTGATGTTCTTCAGCTCCACTTTCGTGCCGAATTTCTCCGTGCCCTTCTTGCGTACGCTGACGTTGCAGTCACAGCGCATGGAACCTTCTTCCAAGTTGCCGTCGCAAACATTCAGGTAGCGCAATATTTTGCGGACCGTGCGTGCGTATTCGGCGGCTTCGGCCGGAGTACGGATATCGGGTTCCGAAACGATTTCCAGCAGCGGAACGCCCGCGCGGTTTAAATTGATCAGCGTGAAGTCGCCTTGATGCAGAGATTTGCCCGCGTCTTCTTCCATATGCGCACGCGTGATTCCCACACGTTTGATTTCACCGTCGAGGAAATAGTCGACATACCCGTGTTCACACAGCGGCTCATCGAACTGCGAAATCTGATAGCCCTTCGGCAAGTCGGGGTAGAAATAATTTTTGCGCGAAAACACCGACTTCTTGCGGATTTTGCAGTTCAACGCCATTCCGGTCTTCGCCGAAAACTCCAGGGCGCGTTTGTTCACGACCGGCAACGTGCCCGGCATACCCAAGCTGATCGGATGCGTGTGTTCGTTGTCCGCACCGCCGAAATGGGTGGAGTCGGGCGAGAACATTTTGCTCTCGGTCAGCAGCTGCGCGTGAATCTCGAGACCGATAACTGGTTCCCAATCACTGTAAGACATGCGGAAGCTCCTTGATGGCCAGCGCCTCTTCAATCACCGTTCCGGCGTTGAAGAGGTGTTGTTCTTGGAAGTGCGCGCTCAAGAGCTGCACTCCGATCGGCAAGCCTTCATTCGAGAATCCCGCCGGCACGCTCATGCCCGGGATGCCGACGAGGTTCGCCGAAGTGGTGAAGATGTCGTTGAGATACATTTTCAGCGGATCTGCAATGCGCTCACCGATTTTGTAAGCCGGCGAAACGCAAACTGGGCCCATCATGATCTGGCATTTCGAGAAGGCGTCGAGGAACTGCTGGCGCATTAAGCGGCGCACTTGGCAGGCTTTTCTATAGTAGGCGTCGTAATACCCGCTCGATAAAGCGTAAGTGCCCAGAATGATCCGGCGTTTAACTTCGGTGCCGAAACCTTCGCCGCGCGTGCGGCAATAAAATTCCGCCAAATCTTCCGCTGGCTTCTTCGAGAAGTCGGCGCGATGGCCAAAGCGTACGCCATCGTAGCGGGCCAGGTTACTCGAAGCTTCGCTGGTCGCGACCAAGTAGTAAATGGAAACGGCCATGTCGGTGAGGGGAAGCGAAACTTCCACGGTTTCCGCGCCCGCCGCCTTGACGGCGGCAATGGCTTTGTCGACCGCTTTGCGCGTCTCGGGCGTCACTTGGTCCGAGAAGTACTCTTTCGGCAAGCCGACTTTCATGCCCTTCAAATTTTTGGTGATCTGCTGACTCCATTTCGGCACGGGATTCGCCGCGGTGGTCGCGTCGCGCTCGTCGCGCCCGCAAATGGCTTCGCACACCAGCGCCGCATCTTCCACCGTGCGGGTCATCGGACCCGCTTGATCCAAGCTTGAGGCAAACGCCACGATGCCATAACGGCTGACGCGGCCATAAGTCGGTTTGATGCCGACGACGCCGCAGAAACTCGAGGGCTGACGAATCGATCCGCCTGTGTCGGTGCCGATCGCCGCCGGCGCCATGCCTGCGGCAACCGCTGCCGCCGAGCCGCCGCTCGAGCCGCCGGGAACGTATTCGAGATTCCACGGATTGCGGCTGATGCCGAATGCCGAAGTTTCCGAGCTCGAACCCATCGCGAATTCATCCTGGTTGGTCTTGCCGATGTTGATCGCGCCGGCCGCTTCCAACCGATTGACGACCGTCGAAGAAAACGGGGGAACAAAGTTTTCGAGAATTTTCGATCCGGCCGTCGTGCGGATGCCTTTGGTGCACAACATGTCCTTGATCGCGATCGGAACTCCGCCGAGCGGGCCGATGTCTTCTTTCTTTTTCACGCGCGCATCGACCGCGGCCGCTTGCTCGAGCGCCTTTTCGTTCAATGTGACGAACGCATTGATACGCGGATTCCATTTTTCGATCTGCGCGAAATATTTCTGCATCACCTGTTCGGCGGTGACCTCGCCTTTGACGACGGAGTCGCGGATTTGCTTGAGGCTGCTGGTGAGAATGTTCATGGTTACCCCACTACCGGCGGAACTTTAAACAGGTTGCCCACGGCTTCAGGCGCGTTCTGCATGGCGGCCTCGGACGCATGTGCGACCGGAACCACTTTGTCTTCCCGCCAGAACTCTTCGATGTCGGTCGGCGTGACGAGCGGTTCAATGCCATCGGTCTTGATTTTCGAGACATGCTCGAAATGTTTTAACACCTGGGACAATTGTTCCGCCAATTTCTTGGTTTCATCTGCGGACAAGGAGAGCCGCGCCAATAGGGCGACCCGCGACACTTCGGCTTCTGAAATCATAGCTTCCCTCTTTTTCCGGCTGGTACTTTATCAAAAGAATGTTATCTTGCAAGGGATCATGTCGGCCCGTAAAGAGTCGCCCGCAAAGCGTCTAAATCAATTGAAAGAAGAGATCCGAGAGCACGATTATAACTATCACGTGCTCGATCAGCCGACCATTACCGATTACGAGTACGATCAACTCTTCAATGAGCTCAAAAAGCTTGAGGCCGAGCACCCCAATCTAATCGCGCCCGATTCTCCCACGCAGCGCGTGGGCGCCGCCCCCCTCTCAGAATTCGAGAAAGTTCCGCACCGTAAACCCATGCTGTCTTTGGCGAACTCGTACAACGTCGACGAAATCCGCGAGTTCGACGCGCGTGTGAAGAAGTTTCTCGAGACCGAGAAAGATGTTGAGTACTTCTGCGAACTCAAATTCGACGGCCTTGCCCTAGAATTGATCTATGAGGGCGGCCATCTGCAAGGAGCTCTCACCCGCGGCGATGGCGCCATTGGCGAAAACGTGCTCTCCAATGTGCGCACGATCAAATCGGTGCCCCTCTCACTGAGAGGCAAGGCGCCAGCCCTACTCGAAGTACGCGGCGAAGCCCTGATGCTCAAGAAAGATTTCGCGCGGCTCAATGAAGCCCAGCAAGAAGCCGGCGAACAGCCTTTCGCGAATCCGCGCAATGCCGCTGCCGGTTCGATCCGCCAGTTAGATCCCCGCATTACCGCGCGCCGGCCGTTACATACGTTTTGTTATGCCCCAGGCGTGACCGAGGGCGTGAAAGTGCGCTCGCAATCGGAGTGGCTCGAATACCTGCGCGAGCATGGTTTGCCGTGCCTCGCCTATGAATCTTGGTCGGATCAAGCTTCCCTGAAGAAACTCATTAAAAAACACGTGCCGTTCGCCGCCATTTGCATTGGCCCCGAAGCCTGCGTCGAATACTATGAAGCCGTTTTGAAGATGCGGCATGAACTGCCGTTCGACATCGACGGCGTTGTGATCAAAGTGAATTCCTTTGAGCTGCAAGACGCACTTGGAACCGTTGCGCGTAGTCCGCGCTGGGCAACCGCTGCCAAATTTCCTCCCGAGCAGGCGCAAACCGTGATTGAAGACATTGCCGTGCAGGTGGGACGCACCGGCGCACTGACCCCGAAGGCCGTTATGAAACCGGTCAAAGTCGGCGGGGTCACGGTAACCAATGCGACCCTGCACAATCAGTCGGAAATCGACCGCAAAGACGTGCGCATTGGCGACACCGTGATCATTCAGCGTGCCGGCGACGTGATTCCCGAAGTGGTTGAAGTCGTGCTGAGTAAGCGTCCGGCCAACTCAAAAAAGTTCAAGCTCCCCAAGAATTGTCCCGTCTGTGGGGAAGAGGCCGTTTTACCGGAAGGCGAAGTCGTTACCCGCTGTGTGAATCCGCTCTGCCCCGCCATTCTCAATGAGTCGCTGAAACATTTTGCCGCCCGCCGCGCGATGAACATTGAAGATCTCGGCGATAAAATTATTGAGCAAATGACCGAAGCTAAGCTTGTTGAGCGCTTTTCGGATCTCTACAAGTTGACGAAGGAAGATGTGCTGTCACTTCCCCGGCAAGGCGACAAATCCGCGCAAAATATTGTCGACAGCATTGACCGCAGCCGGCACACAACGCTTGCGCGCTTTATTTACGGGCTAGGCATCCGTTTTGTGGGCGAACAGACGGCGAAGTCGCTGGCGGCACATTTTAAAACGATCGATGCCTTCTTAGAGACGAATGAAGGCGCGCTGGTCGAGATTGAAGACATTGGGCCGAAAGTGGCAGCTTCGATTATCCGGCAGCTCGAGCAAAAGGAATTCCGCAAAGAAGTGAAGCGGCTGATCGACAATGGCGTTGAGATTGAAAAACCTAAAAAAGCCTCAGGCGCGCAACCTCTCAAAGGTAAGACTATCGTAATTACCGGCACGCTCCCCCGCCCACGCGATGAGATCAAAGATGAAATCATCGCTCTCGGCGGAAAAAGTCCGGGTTCCGTCAGCAAGACGACAAATTATGTTCTGGCTGGCAACGAAGCTGGTTCGAAGCTCGATAAGGCACAGGAACTTGGCGTAGAAATCCTCGACTGGGATGCCTACCTAAAACTCATCAAAGGCTAACCATAGTCCGTTTTACGGAAAGACGGACCGCTTAGTGAAAGTCGATGGCTTTCCAATTCTTTTTCTTATTCAAACTAGACGGAAAATAGTAGCCAAAAGCAATTCCCGCCATCGACGAAGCCGAGTTAGAAACGACTTCGTCCGCGCGGGTAACGGCGTGCACGGCGCGGCCCCAAAGATTGTCGTCCTCCGAAATGCCGCGGACGAAAAGCTTCACGATCAAATGTTCACCGATAAAGCGTGAATATCCGAGTTCCTCGACAAAAATCGTCGACCACTCGGCGCTCGTATCTTCGACGGCTGGAGACGACACGCGAATCTGCGACCAATTGAGCGAGGGCACCAGGTCGAAATAGAAAAAGCCGATCCAGCTCATATGGCCGACTTCGATCCCGTAACAGGCGTTCACATAGGACCGGTCAAACAAGGCGCCCCGCAACGGAATGTACTCGTTGAATTCGATTTTCTTCCGTGAGTAAAACAGCGTCGGCACAAAATCGAACGTGAAATGACCTTTAACGTCTGGGCGCGGCCGATCGATGTGTCCCAAACCCAAGAAGCTGATGTAGGTCGCCGCCTGATTGAAAAATCCAGTGGCATTGGCGCTCTCGCCCCGGAAACTTTGCTGATCGATCGAGAGTTGCGGCGTGTAGGTGCCCAAGTTCAAGTAAAGCGCGTTCGGAAACCAGTGGAACATCTGCTGATAGTACCTATGCTGGCTGAGTTGCTCACGCAAACTGCCGTCTTCGGAAGTGAGTTTCCACGTGTGCGGGTCGCTCTCCGCGCCCGTGTAGACATCGTACATGTGACTGTTAACGTAGTAGTAGCCATCGTCGTGCGGCTCAGCCCTCGACAGAAGAATTTTGTCGGCCTTGAGGGTATAAAACAAATTGTAACGGCGCTTAGGATTTTTCGTCAGGCCCTGATCGGAGCCGAAATAATCGAATTCGCGAACCGTTTCGGCATAGGGCAGGACGCGCCCCTTTTTTTCGTCTTGGATTTTCCGTTCGAGCAATTGTCCAATCGCATCCGAGCTCTCGGCATCAATCGCTTCCGGCGGCGCGATTGCAATCGTGTTCGAGTTCACGGTTGGTACCGGCCGGCCCTTGAAGTCACGTTCCGGCGGATCATCGAGCCGCCACGAGGTTCCCGTCAGCAAGTCCGTCGCCCAACCGACAGGGGCCAATGTGAAGAGCAGGAAGTTCGTTCCGAAGCTGTCCCCCCACCGATAGTGGATCTTCAGCGGGACATCCTGAGGCGGGTTATTGGGATAGAGAAACGTGAGCCGCGGCCGAATGCTGCGCCGGACGCGCACATAGGCCGGCGTCACGCCGACGAATTCGCCGTCGTTATACACTTCGGCCCCGGCGGGCCGGCTGGTCACCAGCACCGTCTGCCTGTAGTCGGTGTAGTCGACGGAGGCACAGCCGACCAAAAATTCGGCGGCGCAGGACGTTAGTAATAAAAAAAGGAAGCCGGTAAGGGCTTCCTTCTTAAAGTTTCGAAACATTTAGCTCTTACAGGTGATCAATGACGATGTCGCGGGCCATTACCGTTTTGCGGCCATCGGCTTTCGCGCTATCCACACCTTTTTGGCAAAGGCGCTCAACCGCTTTGCTGAGGACGTCAATCGTCTCAGCGGACGTGTTGCACCCACCTTTTTCTTTGATGAACTTCTTAACTTTGCTCGTGACTACTAAAACGTCTGCCATGTGATTCCTCCACTCAATTCGCAGACAAGCTTCTCTCAACTCGAAACTAAAGGGAAGCCAAATGCAAACTAGCCCAGGCGCATCCCCAACAAAGCCTGTGACCCATTGTGGCGTCCGGGCCTGTGGGAGAGTGACAATTTGAGGCCGCGAACATCCCGTAAATCCACGAAATTATTCTTTAAAGGCTAAACCGAGCTGGTCCTAATATTGCTCTGCATCACGCCATGCTCACGTCGGTCAGGGTTTATGCCGTTTTTATTTTATTCTTGTGCGTCGGTCCGTCTCTGGCTCGTGCTGCATTTATCGCCAATCCGAACGACACCTTTTCCGAGGCTTCAAAGGAGTCCGAAGAGCGCACCGATGTTCCCGAAGAGCAGTTCCCGCTGACCGACATCCCTTCGAGCACGGGCCAGCTCTATCAGAGCACCCCCATGAGCCCGCAGAGTCAGCAGCTGTGGCATGAACTTCGCCATAAAATCTTAAGTGATTTCGGCAACCGCATTAACGACGATTTCAAAGTGCCGGAGTCGCTACGCCAGCGCACCGAGTTCTGGTTCGATATCTACACGCGCTACGGCGACGCCCATCACATCATTCACCACGCGCTTTATCCGTGGATCATCTATCGCGTCGTCGACACTTCGGAAATCCTCGCCAACGGCAAAGGTCCCGAATGGCTCCGCCACGATGCCGGTTCAAAACTGGCCAACCGCGAACTCAAAGAAATACGCGCCGCCCTTTGGAAACTCGCACGGCGCCGCAACTATGAGAATCTCACCACGATCGAACGCGATCTCTACGATCGCCTGATGCCGATTCCCGGGTCCCGCCGTCATGTTTTCACCGAAGCCGCGATGAACGTGCGCAGTCAGCTCGGGCAAAAGACGTTCTTTGAGCGCGGCCTGGTGAACAGCAGCCGCTACCTGCCGTATATGGAGTTTGAGTTCAGCCGTCTCGGCTTGCCGACCGAACTCACGCGCATGCCATTCGTCGAAAGCAGTTTCAATGAAGACGCGCGCTCAAAGGTCGGCGCTAGCGGCATTTGGCAGATTATGCCGCGCACGGGCCGCCAATACATGATCGTCAACGACAGGATCGACGAGCGCAATTCACCGCTGAAGGCAACTTTCGTGGCCGGCCGCCTCCTCCACTCCTACAATCACGCGTTGGGTTCATGGCCGCTGACAATCACTTCGTATAACCACGGCATTGGCAATATCCAAAAAGCCATTCGCCGCGCGCACTCACACGATCTCGCCGAAATAATCGCGCGCTATCACCAAGGCGATTTCAAGTTTGCTTCGAGCAACTTCTACACGTGCTTCCTCGCTGCGCTCTACGCCGAGAAATACAACGAGTTGATTTTCAAAGAGTCGCCGCGCGCGCCGCTACAAGAGCACGAAGTGATCAAGTTGACGGGTAATACGGGCGTGCGCTATCTCGAGCGCACCACGGGCCTGAGCAACAAGGACCTTCTCAAGTACAATTTAGATATTAAGTATGCGCTGCGCTCGGGCGGAAGTTTGCCCAGGGGATTTCAACTGCACTTGCCGCCGGGATATAAGACGCGGCTGACTGACGCGCGGACACATCGCCGTGTCCGCACGCAGGCTTCAAACGAATAATCTTAGAGACGAATCGTGCTGAAACGTTTGTGATTGCGCTGCATGGTCGCAAACTTATGGCTCAGCATATGGCGGTTGAGGTGCGCGGTCTTGTGCATTGTCGCGCCATAGCTCCAATTGATTTGCGCCTGTGACATGGCCGAGAACGTACCGAAACCTTGGCCGGCAATTGCATTGATCATAATGAACTGCACCGAGCTCGTACCTTTGCAATTCGCCGCATAGTTCGCCGGAAAAATCGCTTGCGTAAACGCGTCGTTCACTGCCGGATCGCCTTGAACATCGGCGCAAGAGGGCGCGTACTCTGCCATCGTCAGATCGGCCTGCACGTTGTTCCACGCGACCGTCACGGAATCTGCTTTTTGAAACACTTGATCGGGAGCGGGAGTCGCGAACTTCACAACGTCAGGCATTGTGACAGTCGAAGAATATTTTTCGCCGTTCGCGCGCGTGTAGTTCACAGTGTAGGTTCCATTCGGAACAAGCGGCAGGTCGGCTTCGCCTTTTGAGCGGTCGAAAGTCACAGTATTTCCATTTACAGTGAACGTCAGCATTTCATCCGCGCCGAAATCCACAGGATCCTCATGCAAGACGCCATTCACGGCGCTCACCGCGAATAGGTCGACAGTTCCCACAGCCATCGAGCCATCGTCACTGGGCGAAACCGAGAAATTCGCTTCGAGTTGATTGGTGGGCACAGTGCCCGATTCCGTCGCGTGCGCGAAGCCGAATGAAAGGGCCGCAAGCGTCAATGCTAGATATCTGATCATGATGATCTCCTTAAATAGTTGATCCTAATATCAGACGCTAGGTTGTGGCTTAGGTCAAAGAGAGGTTAGTGGGTGACGACTTGCACGAACTGCGGTTCGGCGACGACGATCTGGCTAAAGGTCTCGCGCGATTGCGTCGGATGAACATAGAGAGTTTGTAAACCTTCTGGAGCATTAAAGATCACAAACCCGCCGCCGGCGACACCTGTCTTTGACGCTAGGGCGCTGCCTTGGGCGTCGAAGTAAACGATTTGCATTTGCTCGAGGGGCGCGTAGCCGGTGAGTTCAACTTCGAAATCCTGATCGTCCATATATCCTACGATCGTTCCTCGATGGCCGACGGGTACGATGTTTTTCTCGACCGAAAGCCGATAGAGCCAGTCTCGGTTGACGAGGGGCACGTGAATCACATGTGGCGAACCGGTTACGGTCACGCGGCTGACTTCATATTCCATGCCGCCGTCAGCTTCGACCATAAATGGATTCGCCGCCACCGCGTACTCGACAAAATCATTCGATTGGACGGGCAGTGTGTCGTCGGTTCCCACCAGGCGGACGCGCGCGACGACGGGTTTATTCATATTCAAGCCGTCAAACACTTTGAACTGCGAGATGACTTTGTCGCGCAATCCGACTTCGACGTACGAAACGGTTTTATTCTCAGTCGGAAAGATCTGTGCGGGATACTGTTTGCCGGCGATCTTCACGCGTACGGCCTGGACTCCGGCGCGAACTTTCACGAACGCAAAGAGTCCGTTTGAAGAGGTGCCGGCCATCTTGCGGTCGGGCATATACATATCGCTGAAATATATAGGTTGGTAGTCGCCGGCCATTTCGACCTGCGCGCCTTCGACTGGACGTCCGTCGCGGGTGACTTGTCCCCACACGACGCTTTCCTGATAGGCTTCTCTTTTATCCGTGCCGCTCAGATCGAGGTTCATCAGCGCGTCGACCAAAGTGTTCGCGAACAACCGGATGTCTTGGGCGTCGCGGGCCTGGCCGACTACGAGACTTGGCCAATGATTCTTCGCGACCGCGCGGGCCACGAAGCTCGATTCGCGGCTCAAAGTCGGTTCAGTGACGATGCCTTCGCTATTCACTTTTTGCGGATCCGAATACGCTTGCACTTCAACACGCGCTTCGGTGATTGGCATTTTCTGCCCGCCATACGAATAGCCCGAAATAGCGTGGAAGGTCGCGCCTTCCGTCGTCGGGTGGAGTGCGATACGGATATCGCTGACCTTATTGTCGTTGTGCGGAACACCTTTGAGGTCGATCAAGCTGATTTCACCGCGGCCGAGAACGCGTCCGTCGCGGGTTTGCAATTCGGCGACGAGGAATCCGATCGGCTGGCTCACATGAATTTCAAAGCGGCCTTCGGTCACCCAGATGCGTCCCGTTTCAAAATTTTGTCCATTGAATGAACGGCGCACGACCATTTGTGTGTCGGAACCAAGGAACGCGAGACCGTCAGTCATTTCAATTTGTCCCGTCAGCCAGAGCGGGCGAATATTGTCGGGATCCGGGTTACGCGTGGTGATCGTGCTCGCAAATCCAAAGGCTGGATTTTGATCGGCCACCGACACGGTTTTAACGTCTGCCGGCTTAACATCGTTTTTCGCCAAAGTGACCGGCGGCGGAATTGGAGTCGGGGGCGGCGGAACAATTTTCGCGGAGGCGAGCGCCGGCGAAGCCGGTACAGCCATCGGCGGAGTCACTAATGTCTTGCGGATTAATATCGAAGTTCCCGTAACCGACTGAATGATCTCCTCATTGCCTTTCATTTCGCGCAGCTGTTGCTGCACTAACTCTTCGGCTTTCTGCGTGGCGGTGGGCGGCGTCCAATCTTCCATTTCGGCGGAGGCGAGCAAGCGTTTCTTGCGCTCTGCGAGCGGCAACAAGTCCCCGTCTTTGTCACGCAGTACGGGCTCGGGAGCCGCTGTCGGCATTTCGGGTTGGAAGTGGGCAATTTTGCGTGAAGGTAACGTGCGCACCGGCGAAAGTCTCATCGACTCGCCGGCCACATAGATTGGCTTAGGCTCTAAGTTCGCGGGCATATGAATCGTCATTCCACGCGAAACAATTTGGCGGATCGCCGTCTTCTGCAGGGCTGAATTAAAATCGAACTTCTCCCCGGCCGCGATCAGCTTGCCATTCTCGGGAATTTTCGGCTGATCGGAATTGTACGCTTCGCGCAAATCTTCAAACGCCGCATAGGCCGGCGACGATTTATGTGCGGAAACGGAAACGCCAAAAGAAAATGTCGAACGGTAATCAAGGTGTTGCAGTGAAAGCGGAAATAAAAAAACGGCGACGGCAGAGATCTGCGCCCAAAAAACCGTTTTTGTTGATCTCGGTGTGTACGGATTCCGCCGCAAGCTTTTAACCTTCATCCTTGAAGTTTCACCAGAGTAGCCACTGTTGAATAGTCTAGCTAGAATACTCGAAAATCGTCAATGATGTTGCGATCTTCGCGACGTTTAGATAGTTCCTGACGAAGTTTGTATTCGAGCTCGCGCGCGAGCATCACATTGTGTCCGATCTCCGCGTAATCGAAACCCGACCCGGTTAAGACACGTTTTTCTTTTGTAACAAAGATTTCGATATCATAGGGCCGCGAGTCACCGAGCACGATGACCGTCGCGGTGTAGCGCTCGACCGCATCGCCAGCAGGTTTATACTTTGGTCCATCCAAGATGAAATGCTTTGAGTAGAATTCGCGGCCGTTTTCACTGGTCGTGCGCAGGCCCGTGGGCAGCTCATATGCCACGAGACTCGAGAGGTCCTGCAGTGGCCAGTCCACATTCTTAATCAGTAATGCATAGTTAGGGGTCGTACTAAAGGAGGCGCAGCCCGCACTCAACATGAAGGCCGCGATGACTGCTACGAGCAGAGGTTTTAACATGCGCCCTTATTTTGGCACGTTCTGAGCGTCTTTCAAGAACTGGGCAATCCCTTTGTCGGTGAGCGGATGATTCACGAGTTGCTGCATGACCTTGTAGGGGCAAGTCACGATGTCGGCAGCGATCATTGCCGACTGCATAACGTGGATCGGATGACGAATACTCGCGACCAGAATCTGAGTACTCAAATCGTAGTTGTCGAAGATTTGCCTAATCTGAGTAATCAACTCCATGCCGTCATAAGCAATATCGTCGAGACGGCCGACAAATGGACTAACCAGAGTAGCCCCGGCTTTCGCGACTAACAACGCTTGCAGCGGCGAGAAGACGAGAGTCACATTGGTCTTAATGCCTTCGGACGCCAAGCGGCGAACCGCGACAAGGCCAGCTTCGCACATCGGAATTTTCACCACGACGTTGTCGGCGATCTTAGCAAGTTGCAAACCTTCGCGGACCATCTCGTCAGCTTCAAGGCTGAGAACTTCTGCCGAAACCAGACCCTTAACTTCTTTGCAGATATCTTTAATGACATCTTCATGTTTGCGTCCGGTCTTGGCGACCAGTGTCGGATTGGTGGTGACCCCATCGACCCAGCCTCTTTTATTGGCTTGGCGAATCTCTTCGATGTCCGCGGAATCGATATAAAACTGCATTGAGGGATCTCCTTTATTCTATTTTGTAGAGGTCGGATAAGTCATAGAGTCCAGGGGAGTTTTTGTCAAACAGCCACCGGGCCGCGCGCAAGGCCCCCTGGGCAAAAACTTTACGGTTAAACGCTGTATGTTGGAGGACAAGGCTTTCATCGGGTCCCATGGCCAAAACTTCGTGGATTCCCGGGATCCCACCCCCGCGGATGGAGGTCACTGCGGGTAGCTTACGGCCCAAAACAGACTGCAATTTTTCCTGAAGGAGAAGGGCGGTTCCGCTGGGGCGGTCCTTCTTTTGCGCATGATGCGCTTCCTCGACTTGGAAATCCCAATCTTTGAGGCTGCCGAGCGTCTCCAGCAGCTTCATGAGCGCCGCGATGCCGAGACTCATATTGCCGGAATAAAGCACCGGGATTTTTTGCGCGGCCTTTTTGAGTGCCGCGCGGTCTTTATCGGTGATCCCGGTTGTGCCGCTCACAAGCGGCTTTTGATTTTTCACACACCAGTCGAGAGCCTCGCGGAGGCCTTCGGGCGTCGAAAAGTCTATGACGATATCGACACTTGCCGGCTTGAGCGCTTTCCAGTCAGACGAGGATTCGAGCTTCGCCGCCGGCCTCGCAAGCGCTTGCACCTCGTGGCCCATCCGGCCCTCGGCGCCGCTCAACGCGATCTTCAATTCAGTTTTCCCAGAGCTTTTAGACACGCTTTGAAATCCTTGTGGAATTTTTCGTCGAGTGGAACCAGTGGCAAACGCATTTCCGGCGAATCGATCACGCCCATCCAATGCAAAGCCATTTTGACTGGCACGGGATTGGCCTCGATAAAGAGCCATTTCATCAGTTCAAAGTATTTGGCTTTGTACACGGCGCTCGCGGCTTTTGGATCCTTGCCCGCCGTCACGAAGGCCTCTCGCATTTCGCGGGCAATAATATGCGAACTCACTGAAATGACGCCGGAGCCGCCGCCGATGAAATAATCGACGCAAGTCGCATCGTCGCCCGAGAGATAGATGAAATCATCTTCCGCCTGCTCTCGGATTTTGGCCAGTTTCGACATCTCACCCGTGGCGTCTTTGATGCCGATAATATTTTTTTCGCGGCTCAAATCAGCAACGGTCTCGGGCGCGAGCGCGGCGACTGTGCGCGAGGGTACATCGTAGAGCAAAACCGGAACGGTCGCGGCCCGCGCAACTTCGCGAAAGTGCGCACTCAATCCGCGCTGCGAGGGCTTGTTATAGTAGGGCACGACGACAAGGACCGCGTCGGGTTTCCATTGGCTGATCTCGCGGCTGAGTTCACAGGTCGTGGCGGTCGAGTTGGTGCCTGAGCCGACAACGAGCGGAACCTTTCCGCCCACTTCAGTTTTCGCGATCTCAAACAGCTCGCGCGCCTCTTTAAGCGTAAGGGTCGGACTCTCGGCAGTGGTACCGTTAATCACAAAACCTTGCACGCCTTCATCGAGCTGCCGGCGGATTAATTTCTGGAATGACTTTTTGTCGATCGCGCCATCTTTGAATGGAGTGATCAGCGCCGTGAGGACGCCGTGGATTTTACTCGCCATCGTCGTCATCTTCCTCATTCGTGTGCTTGGAGTTTTTGCTGCTCGAGCGGCGCGGCGTTTTCTGAATGGTAATCTCTTCCGAAGCGCGCTTATAGGTCGGGCGGCCGCGGCCGATGTCGGCCGGCTTATCGGGCGGAAGTGGGTCACCCTTCACGCCACAGCCGAGCATCCACAAGAATGCAAAACTCAAGACGCCGCTAAAGATCAGTTTTTTTCGCCAACACATCTTCGACTTCCTTTGTGTTTCCGCAGATCGTCGGTTCCAAAGAATATTTCTTCCGCTCACGCATCGTCACGCCTTTGCACAGCGAGATATACTTTTGTGCGGTAGTTTCGACATCCTTGCCGAGCTCGAGGCCGGCCTTCACGAGATAATAATATGTTTCGGGGAACTTTGGCTCTTCTTCGCTTACGCGGGTCAAAATGTCTGAAGCTTTGCGCGACATCTTTTGGTTGAGAAAATCTTGGGCCGTAAAATATTGGACCATGTACTCGGTGCCCTTTTCGAGCGCGGGAAGTTGGCGGATCTTTTCGCGAAGGCCTTCGAAGTTCTTAAGACAGATCATCGTCCGCAGTTCGAGCAATGCGGGCTCGGCCGCGTACGGGTAGTATAAGCGTGTGTCGTGAAGAGTGCTCGCGGCGCCGGTGCAATCTTGCTTCGCAAGCTGGACTTGGGCGACACTGTCGAGCAACAAAATGTTATTGTCTTCGAGAGTTAGTGCCTCTTTGTATTGCGTGAGGGCTGAGTCGGGGTTGTCGAACATAGCACTTTGACCCGATTCATAGAGTCGCTGGCCCTTGTCAGTAACGAAGACTTTGCCGATCGACAGCTCAGTCTCGATCAGCTTCGCGCGGCCCTTCAATGGCGGAGCGGCGGCTTCGATCGCCTTATTTAAGACCTTAAGCGCGGCTTGCCGGTCTTTTTTTAAGGCCAGTCCCTGAGCCTGTTCGATGGCGGTTGAGATGGGATCCGCCGCCCAAACACTGGCGATAATAAGACAGGCTAGAAGCTTCATGCTGGGTCAATTCATCAGGGCAGAAGGACAAAATCAAGGGCAAAGGCGCGAACAGTCTGACAATTCTGCTCAAGCAGAATTTAGTCGGGCGCCCGACTGAAGTTCGCCCTATCTATTTAGGCATTTCTCGGACCAACACCTGACGTGGCTTGGAGCCGTTGGCGGGTCCGACGACACCCTCAGATTCAAAGATTTCGATCATTCTGGCGGCACGCGGATAACCGAGGCGGAATTTGCGCTGAAGCAAGCTGGCACTAACCTCTTTTTGCGACGCCACCCAAGACACAACCTCGTCGTAGCGGTCATCCTTAATTTCATCATCAAGGTCACCCGTTCCGGCAGCGCCCGAAGGCCCACCGTCGACATCAAAGCCTCCACCCGACCCTTCGATCGCGCGCATCGCGACGAGATCGTACTCAGGCTCGCCCTGCGCTTTCCAAGTGTGGACGACGGAAGCGATTTCGGCTTCGGACAGGTAAGGCCCGTGGTTCCGCTCGGGCTTCGCGACTCCTGGCGCGAGGAAGAGCATATCTCCGCGCGCGAGCAAGCGCTCGGCGCCGCCCTCGTCGAGGATAATCCGCGAATCCATTTTACTCGCGACTTTGAAACTGATCCGGCCGGGAATATTTGTTTTGATCAAACCCGTCACGACATCGCGGCGCGGGCTCTGCATCGCGAGCACCAAGTGAATTCCGCATGCACGCGCCATCTGTGCGAGGCGCACGACCGCTTGTTCGACGTTGATTTTATCGACGGCCATTAGATCGCCGAATTCTTCTACGACAATCGCAATGTACGGCAACGGCTGGAAGTAATACGAATCGGGATGGAAGCTGCCTTCGAGTGCGCCGTTCGTCAGCACATGTTCGTCGACTTTATCTTGTGGCAGGGCCTCGACGATTTCGTTGTACGACTCAAGGCCGCGCGCGCCGAACTTGGACATCGACCGGTAGCGCTTTTCCATTTCTTTGATCGCCCAGCGCAGAGCGCTCACGGCTTTTTTGGCTTCGCGGATTGGAGGCATGATCAAGTGCGGAACTTCGTTGAATGCCGCGAGATCCACTTGCTTCGGATCAACGAGAATCAGGCGCAAGGTTTTGGGCGAGTGGCGAAAGAGGAGGCCCGTAATCATCGAGACGGTGAACACCGACTTACCGGAACCGGTGGATCCGGCCACCAATAAGTGAGGCATTTTGCGGAGATCGACGATCTGCGGCTCGCCATCGGCTTTGCGTCCGAGAGCCACAGGTAATTTGAAGTCCTCGTTCCAAAATTGCTCTTGGGAGACGATGTCTTTCAGGTACACCGACTCGCGCTGCGAATTCGAAGTTTCAATTCCGACCACATCGCGGCCCGGAATCGGCGCCACGATCCGCACCGATTCACTCGAGAGCGCGAGCGACAAGTCGTCAGCCAATTCAGTGATCTTAGAAATTTTCACGTCAGCTGCGGGCTTAAATTCAAACATTGTCACCGCGGGACCGGGCTTGATGCCCACCACTTCCCCGCGTACGGAGAATTGCGCGAGCTTCTCCACCAACAAGCGCGCCTTATTCTTAATTTCACGCTCATCGAGACGCGTACGTGTCGCCGGTGGATCCTCGAGCAAGGAAAGCTTCGGCAAATCCCAATTCGCCACCCGGCGCGGAATCTTAACGATCGTTTTCTTCGGTTTAGCAATCCGGAATTGTTCCTTCAAAAAGCCGGTGATCGGAGCCTTGAGATCGTCTTCCTCTGCCTCAGCTCTCGCCTCTAGCTTCTCATCTCCGCCCTCTGTCTCTTCCTCAGCCTCCACTTGCTGAACCTTACGCTTCTCAGCTTCCGGCGAAATCTTAAAGAACGTTTGCGTCCCCGCCGCCGCTCCCGCCGTGGCGAGAGCCGGCGTACGCGCCACGCGCGGCGCCGTTAATAAAGCCGAAAGGCCGCGATAGAATCCCCCAAAAATATCTTCGAGCGTTTTGCGCGGGCGCTTCACCAATTCCGACCAAGATTTATCCGTGTAGAAGATGACGAGGGCCGCAAAGCACGTCCACAGCAAAATGCCGAGGCCGACTTCGTTCAATCCCTTCACCAAGGAGCGCGTGAGAACGAATCCGACCCATCCCCCCAAGCGAATTTGCCCGGCATAAATACGCACGCTCCCGAGGTGCAGACTGATCAAAGCGGTCACGCAGAGAAGGAATAAAACGTCGAGCCACCAATGCGTTTTGTCTTTGCGGGGGATTTTGCCGGCGAAATTCAGGCGCGCTTGGCGGAGAGGGCCAAGCACCAAAACCCACGCCGAGATTCCAAACGCCTGATAGAGCAAATCGCTCATAAAGGAGCCGAGGTAGCCACAGAGATTGTGGGGGGTTGAATTGGCGACAATTGAATTGAGCGAGGGGTCGACCGGCGAATAGCTGACCAGGGAAACGCCAATGAATATGCCAAGGAAGAGCCAGAACAAACCTGTGAGGTCGTCCCGGTACTTATCGAATAAACGTTTCATTACAGCAGTTTATGGGAGGCCAGAGGGGATTGAAAGTCTGGATTTATCGCCGTCCTTATAGTATTGCTCCCGAAGGCGTAAAAGACAGGGACTAACGTATGGTTTCGCAGATCAAAATCAATGAGATCTTTTTTAGCATCCAAGGTGAGTCCTCCTACGTCGGATTTCCCACTGTATTCGTTCGCACCAGTGGCTGTCACTTGCGCTGCACATACTGTGACACGAAGTACGCCTACCACGAAGGCGATAACAAATCGGTCGCGGAAATCATTGAAGAAGTGCAGAGCTACCCCGCGCAATATGTCTGCGTCACCGGCGGCGAACCGTTGCTGCAATCCGGTGTTTACGAATTGATGACCAAGCTCTGCGACTTAAATTATCGCGTGTCTTTGGAAACGAGCGGCGACAGAGATTGCGGACTCGTCGATCCGCGCGTGAAAAAAATTATTGATGTGAAAACGCCCGACAGCGGAGAGCCTAAAGCATTTGCCCTCGACAATTTGCGCTTCGCTGATGTCAATACGGAATTTAAGTTTGTTATCTGTTCTGAAGAGGATTTTTCGTGGAGTGAAGGTTTCGCCAGTGAAAACAACCTTTTTGAAAAATCAAACGTTTTATACAGCCCATCATTTAATTCTGTCTCGGAGCGCTGGCTCGCCGAAAAAATTCTGAGCAGCAAATCTCGTGCACGCCTCCAATTGCAGATGCACAAATATATTTGGTCGTGCGATGCGCGAGGGGTTTGACCTCGGTCGCCTTTTCCTTTAGAACTCTTTTTCTCGTCAAATTGGGGGCTGAAAGAAAATGACTCCGGCTGTGAACAACTCTGATAGTCTTCTCGTCGCAAATCTTCAAACTGTGAGCCTCGAAAAACTCGTTCGCTCAAAGTTGGAAGTTCTTTTTCAACAGCAGCACGAAGCGCAAGTCGAGCTCGATGGTTTGCATAAAATCGTTTTGGAGCAGGTCGAGAAGCCCCTGATCGAATTGGCGTTAAGAGTTTATAACGGTAACCAGGTCCGCACCGCCAAGATGCTCGGTATCAATCGAAACACTCTCAAGAAAAAGATTGATAGTTATAAAATCCGCGTTAGAAATAAAACCAACTAGTTGCGATTTTTGAATTCATAAAAAATCAGCATCCGCGGGCCGTCCCGATTTTCATCATTGTTAGGACCCGCCTAAGTCTTTTTTACGTCTTTAGGGGAAAATGGAAAACCGGTTGCCGCCTCAGAATCTTGACGCTGAGAAGTCCGTTCTCGGTGGGTTGATGCTTGAGCAAGACGCTTTTGACGAAGTGTCTGAGCTGCTCATTGAGGACGACTTTTACCGCCCGGCTCACCGTAAAATTTATGCCGCGATTCGCGAGTTGCATAGACGCGAGATGCCCTCCGATCTGGTCACCGTCAGTAATTTATTGATGGAAAAAGGGGAGCTCGAAAGCCTCGGCGGTCCGGCCTATCTCGCTGAAATGATCGAATTGACGCCGTCGACAGCGAATATCGCTTCGTACTCTAAAATCGTCCAGGAGAAATCCCTGCTCCGTAAAGTGATTGCGAGCAGCCAGGAGTTCCTCGATAAGGCCTATTCGGCTGAGTTCGAGAATATGGACGCGTTTTTGGACTCGATGGAGGCGAAGGTTTTCCAACTCGCCGAGAGCAAAACCACAAATGGCCTGACCGACGCGACTGAACTCGTGAAAGCCTCGCTCGAAAAAATCGAAAGCCTTTTCGCCAGCCAAATGTTGGTCACCGGCGTGAGCAGCGGCTTCAACGAACTCGATGAATTGACTGCGGGCTTCCACCCCGGCGAATTAATTATCCTGGCCGCCCGTCCTTCAATGGGAAAGACGGCGCTGTCATTGAATTTCGCGGTCAGCGCCGCTCTTCAGAATAAGAAAAAAGTGGCCTACTTCTCGGTGGAGATGGGTAAAGAGCAAGTGATGATCCGTATGCTCGCCAGCGCCTCGAAGATCCGCCTGAGTGACTTACGTATCGGTAAGATCGACGATCAGGCGTGGCCGCGCTTGATCAACACTGCGGCGGCAATTTCCGAAACCGGATTATTTATCGACGATACGTCGGGTATCAGCCCGTTCGAGATTCGCGCCAAAGCCCGCCGTATGAAGGCCAAATACGGCCTCGATATGATCGTGATCGACTACTTGCAGTTGATGTCTATGAAGGGAAAGATGGAGAGCCGCGAACGCGAGGTCTCCGAAATCTCTAAGTTGCTCAAATCGATTGCCAAGGAATTGCAGGTTCCCGTGATCGCGCTCGCGCAGTTGAACCGGGGCGTGGAAGGCCGTTCCGACCGCCGTCCGATGCTCTCCGATTTGCGTGAGTCGGGATCGATCGAGCAGGACGCCGACGTGATTATGATGATCTATCGTCAGGATTATTACGACCGTGACAACCCGGAGATCAAAGGTGTCGCCGAAGTCATCATCGCCAAACAACGTAACGGTCCCGTGGATACAGTGAAGCTCCGCTGGATTCCGGAGTACGGTATTTTCGAGAATTTGATTCGTGGGCCTGATGCGCCTATGCCGAATGGGCCTCCGCCTCCGACTCCCATCAATCGGGGCGGCAAACCTAAGAATTTCGCTCCCGGTAACTTCTAGTTTTCCAATCATTCGTTCACCAAAGCGAGGGGGTTTCACGCGCGGATCAGCTGCGACCCCGCTGGCATGTCTTTGCAGTACGAAATGCCGCTCGCGCTTCGCGCTCTCGCGTTTTTCGGGCAAAGACACGCCATCGGGAAAGCATCTGCTCCGCGCGTGAAACCCCCTCGCTTTGGCGATCGAATGTTTGGGAAACCAGATGGCTAGCTTTGTCCGGAATATAGTTTGCGACGGTCACACCGCCGCGCCGTAGTGCGCCTTACCCTTCGGCCATTGGCCTTCCCTTCATGCTAGACCAACGTCCGATTCCTTTGCGGGGACTTTCCATCTCTTAACCGCTTTGATTTGATCAGGTTGTCGCAATGAAAAAGACCCACGGAAGGGGCTTAGAATGCAAGGCTTAGCACTGCTCAAAGTCTTAATCGAATCGACAGGGTTGCCACCAGAAGCCGTAGAGCGCGAACTTAATCGCGTGCTCGCCCAAGGCAATTTTCAAAAGGAAGAGCTGACGTTAGACGATGTCCGCGAAATCATCGCCGCGTACATGCAAGATGTCTTGATCGAAGCAAAGGCGGAAGAGGCTCTCTAGCGCTCTCCCGCCGCTGCTTTTGGGGGAATAGTTAGTTCTTCTTGATGTCCGGAGTCGCCGGCTTGTCGTTCTTATCCGGAGTCTGACACGAAACGCGGTCTGCTACACCGGCCATGAAATCATAGCCCGAAGTGAAAACCTTCGTCGCATCGACAATCACGCCCAAATTGAAATGAGATTCAGCATCTAAGCTGATGAACGGGAGGGTACTTGTCGCTGTCGGCTTCTTCTGCAGGCCTGCCATCAAAATGAAGTTGTTGGCAAAACCCGGCTTGTTCAGGTTTTTCAAAGCCAATGCTTTCAGGTTCACGCCCGGGCCGACGTCCAAAGTGACGCTGCCGCCACCGGTGACGCCGACGAGGTCTTTGGCGTCATTCAACTCGCCCCACACCAAACCGATGCCGGCGCGGATGTTCATTGCCGGAGCGTCTTCGTTGGCGCTTACGCCCACGCCCGCATTCAGAACGGGAAGGACGACAAGTGCGCTGTTTTCCGTCCACGAAATATAGGTCTGCACGTCGCTCGGATTGTTAATCGAGACGCGCGTGACTTTCATCGGCACGAGAACGGCGCCCAACAAGATCGCGCCACCGCTGTTCACGAAGCGGAAGACGTTCTTGTCGTAAGTTGCGCCACCGAAAACGATCACAGCCGAAGGCAAAGCCTGAAACGTGCTAAGACCGGCCGGAGCGACATCGCCGTACAATTTGCCGGCCGAGTTTACGATTTGGTCGACATTGTTGCTCAACGCTTTTGCGCTAGCTTGCAACGCTTGCAGATCGCCGTTCGGATCAACAGCTTTATTGCCCGAGTTCCAGAGGTCAATCTGGTGTTTAATCAGGGACACGCCCTGCTCAAGAGCGGCTTGTTGTTCGCGGTCGAACGTTACGCGTAAGGGCTCCTTTTGATAGATATAGTTGTTGTCGCGTGTGTATTGCACTGCCGAAGCCGTATCTGCCGCGAAAGCGGTGACCGAAACTGCGGAAAGCAAAAGCGAAATGATGATCTTGTTAATCATGTTTCCCCCTCTAAGATTTGTGTGTTCTGAGGAGAGAAGTATTAGATAGAGAGAGATCCCGAAAGAATGCGGGCCACGTTTGTAGCTTTTCCCGATATTTTCAGACGGATCGACTGCAAAGGCTTACGGTTTTTGAATTTGATTCCCGATTTGCGGGCCGTTGCGTTGAGCATCTTGGAGCAATTGGCTCAAACTTCTGTCGAACGGAATGCATGGAAGCACCTGATCGCGCTGCTCGGGCGGCAATTGCAAGAGACGTTGTAAGCCTTCGGCGCTCTTATATGGAGCGAGAATGGCTGCACAGCGAGGTTCGACATCGTCTTTTTCCGGAGGTGCGGTCGACTTGGTGCCGCCCACAAGAAAGCCTGCGGTGGTAACGACTGTACCCACCACCGCGACGACAAGTCCGCCAATCAAGGCATATGCACCTGCACGAAAACCCGCTCCGGCGACAGTGATCGTGAATTGTGTAAACGCAGTCTCTCCATAAACTTTCGTGGCAATAATTGCGGCCGTGTACGCGGTCGAAGCGCCAGCCATAACTTTCAGGGCCGGATCAATCGTAGGATTCATCATATGGAGCCAGTGCCAGCCCTGCGCGATCACGCAGAGTTGCGCCGAGGATGTCTCGCAGACTTCCTGTTGCCATGCTTGGCTGGCAGCAGCTTGTGCCGCGGGAATGGGAGCGGACGGAGACACCGTTTGGGCAAAGCCCGTGCTGGCAGTAACAGCGAAAATTGCGGCGACTAAGACTCGAATGGATTTGTTCACAAGGAAATGCGTTTGCGAGGCCTGTGCCAGACGGCAAGGCCTCAGGTTTCGCCTGAGGAAGCGAGACCTATTAATATTTCACGGTGTTAGAGCTTTTCGACGACGATCGTGAGTTCCGCCTCGAGGCCTTCGCCCATTTTGACTTGGGCTTTGTGTTGGCCTAATTGGCGGATCGGCTCTTCGAGATGGATGTCGCGGCGGTCGATTTGATAGCCGTGAGTTTCCAACATCTTCGAGATGTCCATGTTCGTCACAGAACCGAAGAGCTTCTCGCTGTCAGCCGCAGCTTCGAGTTTGAAGTTCAGAGTCAGGCCCTGCATCTTACCGATGATCTCTTGGCGTCCCGACAACGCTTTCTTTTTCTTGATGTCGGCCATTTTCTTCAAATGGTTCCACTCTTTGACTTTCTCTTCAGTGGCGACGAGAGCGAGTTGGCGCGGGAACAAGAAGTTCCGTGCGTAACCTTGCTTCACGTTTACGAGCTCGCCGACCTTGCCGAGATCTTTCACGTCTTTTTGCAGAATGACTTTCATATATCCCTCACTTTTTCGGCCCGTTTACTCAGACGGGCGCGGAAATCCAACCAATAATCGAGGAGCCCGAGTAGGCTCACAAATAAGAACAACTGCACAACGGCGATCACCATTCCAACAACCTGCCAGAAGGTGCCGAGCCGAATCGCCTCGAAGGCCTTCGCAACGACCGCGATGCCCTGAAAGAAGAACAGGAGCACACACACGTTCATCACGTTCACCGACAGCGCCTCGATCGTATGCGGGGCTAAGCCTCCGAACGTTCCGAGCAAACTGGCGATGAATACCCAAACCACCGCATCGGGCAAACGCAACAAACTGAGTTGCGGCCGCAACGACTTCGCAGTCTCCGGCGCCATATCGGCCGTCAACAAACGGGTCTCGAGCAGGATTGCGACATACATCGCAATCAACCAGAGGATCACCGCAATCGACGGCAGCTGCATCATCAAGTCACTCATGTTGACCTGAAAATGCGGGTTCATCTCCGTCAAAGGCTTCAGCGCCGTCTCGAGCCAGCTTAAGATCGCCTGACTCCAATTCGGACCAGTTGCCGAAACCCACAGGGCAAATGCGCCCGCCGAGATCAGAGAGTTGATCAGCAAAGTAAAAAAACCGCCGACCACCAGGGAAAATCCCATCTCTTCAAACTCTTCGAGCACTCCCATCAAAACAACTAAACTGAAGTACGCCACCGCCAACATCTTGGCTTGAGCGGCGAACAGACCCACACTGATCAACATGTTGAACGCCCAGAACTTCGTGCGGCCGAGACGCCGGCGCAGCACCTTGAGCGACGGGGCGCCCAAGACATACGTGAGAGCCGTCATAAAAACGGCCCAGACGGTGAAGAAAATTAAGCGGATCGCGCGTTGAACGTGAGCCATCTTCTACTACATGCGCGGGCCGCGGTCTCCGCGATCGCCTCTATCGCCACGATCACCGCGATCGCCACGATCTCCGCGGTCACGTCCGCCGCCGCCACCCATTTCGGCGCGCATAGCTTTGCGCTGTTGGTTTTTGATCTCGCGCTCGCGCTCGCGATTCGCGGTCTCCACCAAAGCTTCACGCCATTTTTCAACGAACTTCGCCAAGCTCACGCGATCATCGAGACGCGTGCTCTGGAAGCGCAACACTTTGTCGTTGATGCGCATCGTGCGTTCCAACTCGGCGACACACGCGCCGGTGGCTTCAAAAGTCGAATGGAAATAAGTGCCGCGGGTCAGGCGGTCGATTGCGTTGCCAAGCTTGCGCTTGCCCCAAGTATCGAGGTGATTCACCGATCCGTCGAACGACTTGATGATTTCAGCGTTCTTGCGGAACAATGCCTTTTGCTCATCTTCCGAAGCATCCGGATGCATGATCACGACATATTCATATTTACGGCGAATTTTAGAGCTGGACCCAGCCATTGAGTATCCTTTCGGGTAAATGCCCCTGCCCAAAGGGCGGAGCAAGGATTGATGCAAAGGAGAAGGTGGTAGCATGCAGACGGTGACCCGACAAGCTAGAACTCAGTTCTAAAGCCGGACTTATATTCGGCCGTCTTGTATGGGAAGATCTTAAAAATGAGCTGGTCTCTGAAGGGTGTGGCGGGCGCCCTTAAAAACAAGATTTTTCCCCTCAAACCCGGTTTAACGCTAGGACGGCAAGGCGATTTGGTCGTTCCCGACACCAAGGCTTCGTCGATCCACGCCCGTGTGATCCAAGACGCTTCCGGTCATTTGCTCATTACGGATAATAATTCCAAGAACGGAACCCGCATCAAGGGAGAGCGTGTTGCTGAGGTTCCGGTCAAAGCCGGAACGGTCTTTTACATTGGCGATCAGGGTTTTGAAATCATTCAGCAAGGAGAGGATGAAACTCCTGCGCCCGCGCCGAAGACTAAGGCGAAATCGAGGCCGAGAGAGAAAGTGCCCGATCTCGTGGAATTGGACGAGCTTACGCCGGCCCCTCCCGCACGGGCTGCCGCCCCGCCGCCGACTCCGGCGGTGAAGGCGAAGCGCGAACTTCCGAAGCTCGATCCCGAAGAAACAAAAGCACCGATCCCGGTTCCGGAAGAGGGCACTCTTCCGCCGTTGCCTCTTGAAGTCGAAGCCCTAGTCGAAAAATCGCCCAACATTCCGCCGCAAGACGATCTGCCCGAGCCGCCGCCTGCGCGCGAGGACGAGCTCGAGGTTGTGCCGGAGGCGCCAGCGCCGAAACCCAAACGCTACTGGCACGAGATCCTCGCGGAATTCATGGCCACAAACCAAGAAGACTTTCAGGAAAAGAAAAAGCCGGTCTCCGCGCTCAATCCCGCCGTGGTGCTGGAGTTCGTGCGCGGTCTGCAAGTGAGCACGCATTGGGTGCTCGGCTACGGGCCGCGCAAAATCGGGCCCAACTCGCTCGATCTGCCGATCTTTGAGCCGGGCGCTCCGGCCGTGTGTTTTGAAATTTTTCCGTCGGCCGATGGCATCGTATTTAAGACCAATCACCCCGAGCTCGTGCTCCTCAACGGACAAGCGGTAGACAGCAACACGCTTCGTGTGGGAGATGTAATTCGGATCAACGAAACTCTCATCGAAGTGGACTTTGAAGAATGAATCTCGTTTCCAAAGACACCGGTACCTTCCGCAGCTTTGATGGCACCCGCATTTATTATGAAGTGCGCGGGGAGGGCTTCCCGATTATTTTGAATTACGGCATCGGCTGCTTGATGAACCACTGGTCGCCGCAGATCAAACACTTCTCGCAGCATTACAAGGTGATTTCATACGACTACCGCGCGCATCACCGCTCGGAGGTTCCCGAGAATCACGAGAATCTATCTCTCGATGCGATGGCGCAGGACCTGAAGGCGCTGATGGACCATTTGCAGATTACGCAGGCGAGTATCTGGGGTCACAGCTTCGGCGCCGAGCTGCTCGTGCGCTTTTACGATCTCTATCCGCAGATGGCGCATAGTCTCGTGTTCATCAACGGCTTCGTGCAAAATCCCCTGCAGGGAATGTTCGGCAGCGATTTGACCGAGAGCTTCTTTCAGATGTTCAAGGCCGGCTATGAAAAGTTGCCGGAGACGCTTTCGTTTTTGTTCAAGTCGGGCGTGCAGAATCCGTTGGCAATCAAACTCAGCGCGATGGCGGGCGGATTCAATTTGCAGCTCACGTCGTTGAAAGACATTGAGATTTACGCGCGCGGAATGGCGTCGATGGATCTCAATGCGTTTTTGCAATTGTTCGAGACGATGCTCCGCTATGACGGCAAGCCCGTGCTGAGCCGGATCGATATCCCCACCATCATCATCGGCGGCAAGCAGGATTCAGTGACGCCGCAAAAACATCAGGAAGAAATCCACCAGCTCATTAAAGGCTCGGAATTTTTTATGGTGCCGTACGGCTCGCACTGCACGCAGCTCGACATGCCGGAACTTGTGAATTTGAAGATTGATCAGTTCTTAGGGCGTCTTCTTCAGCATCGGCCCGCCTAAAACTTCCGGATCAAACGACAACTGTTGCGGCTCATTGGGTTTGGTCTCGGCCGTGGGCGGAAGAACAGGTGTTCGCGTGCGGTCCGACGCATTCGCCGCCGCAATCAAATGGCGGAAAAAGGCCTTTTGCGTTTCCAGCGGCGCGTCTTTGTTAAAACCCATATCCTTCATCAAGTCGCCGATCGGTCGCATTAAGAGTCTCCTTCGTTACAGGTCTCTTCGGTTGATTCGGGGTTTTCGATGATGATTTAACTAGATGAGCCCTAGGGAGTGACCCCTAGGTTAAGGACCCTCCACCCTGTAATTTTGGGAAAAATTGCCAACAGAATCGCGACGTAGGTCTAGGAAACACCGTCCCGAGGGGGTGACACTGTGGATAACCCTGGGGGTTTAGGTGCATAACCCGCTATGGGTGGCTGAGCCAAAGGTCTGGGCCACTACATATAGGGGCATTGTTGAATCGTTGAGCATTACGAAATCTTAAAATTTCGGCGGGTGAGCCTCGCGCCTGCGGCGCAGCTCCTCCCGCCTAATGATTGTCGACCAAGAGCGGCTTCGCGCGTCCGCGCTTCGCCTTCGCCTTTTGGATCATGGCGTTGACGGTCGGGTTAGGTGCGGTTTCCGCTTCAACCGTTTCGCCGACTTCCGGACTCACTCTATGGAGTTGAGGGGCATTGTTATTTGTTTCGGGCATCGAGGCCAAGTTCACGTGGGGTTGTGAATCGAGGACCGATGTGACCGAGTTCGGCGTGAGAGGATTCGTCACCGTTTTTCCATACGATGCGGCCCGCGCCACAGCTTTTGCGACCGGCAAACCTTCAGGCATCATGCTCGCCACGATACTTTTCCCGGCAGTGCTGAGTAGTTCAGCTCCGCCGGCGACGGCGAACGCGCCGACGTTTAAGGTTACGGCGAGTCCGCAGTTGTCTTTGCGCAGCTTCTGCAAGTTCAATCCGTTGCAGGTCTTCTGATCGTCGCCACCGATCAAGTTGAAGCGGCTGCAGCTCGTATGAATCTGCTGAATCGCGAGTCCGGTCTGACCGCTGAGCGCCACGATATTCGCCGTGCGCCAGGAAATTTGCCCGGCGGCCGCGGCGCCTCGCGCGGCGACGGCGCCATCTGCCATGTCGGCGAGCAAACCGGTGCCCG
>Ga0265338_10000424_pt1 | contig 75577 bp, 76 predicted proteins | sample 42126metaG_FD_193579 | JGI IMG/M metagenome (GOLD analysis project Ga0265338, IMG submission 193579) | Rhizosphere microbial communities from Carex aquatilis grown in University of Washington, Seatle, WA, United States - 4-21-26 metaG | ecosystem: Host-associated > Plants > Roots > Rhizosphere...
ATACGAAACTTGGGCTTTACCATCATTGCCGCTCGCCGCGACCACCAATACGCCGTTATCTTCGCAGCTCTGCACGGCGGCACCTTCAGCGGGAGTCATGATCGGTCCACCGAGAGACATGCTCACAACATCGACTTTCTGCTGCACGGCCCAGTTCAATCCACTCGCAATTGCAATATTGCTGCAACCGATAGGGGTGCACACTTTGCCCATCAAGAGCTTCGCTTCGGGCGCAACACCCACCAAGCCGCCGTTCAAACCGTTTGCGGCGATCGTTCCCGAAACGTGGCTGCCATGTCCGACTTCGTCGGTCACGTCGTTTGCGTCTCCGCCCGTGAAGTTCTGAACCGCTTCAATTTGTCCCGCGAGGGCAGGGTGACCTTGATCAATTCCCGTATCGAGCACCATCACGCGCGCACCGGCACCACGAGTCGTATTCCAGGCTTGCGGCGCGTTCACTGCTTTGATTCCCCAGGGCATTTCCATTTGGTCATGCACAGCCGCCACCGGCAACTCATGTGTCTTCGCCCTCTGACGCGCGATAATCGGGCGCGGCGGAGCGTGGAAAATCTCTTCTTCGACGATCGCAATATCGGGATTCGATTTCAGCATTTGCATCGAGAGCGCATCGTCACTCTCAACGACCATCATATTGATGTTATTCAAGTTGTCCGTGACTTTGGCGTGCGTATTGAGCACGAGCCGCTGGGCTTGGAATTTACCGGACGATTTAAACTGCACAAGATAGCGTTTGGCCTCCGCGTGAGCGCTGAATGCGAAAGCTAACGACAAGAATGACAACAGAAGACTGCGTGAAATCATTGGTTTCCCTCCCCTACACCCCCGAGCTCGGCTTGAACTGGGAAGAAAACTGTCTAAGATTCATGAAATTTTTGCAATTATTTTGGTGCCATTTTGGAACTATCGCAGATCGTCAAGGATACAGCGCGCCCTAAGCGCGCTGTAGGGTCAGCGTGAAGTGACCAGACTGGATGGTGGGATTGTGTGGGGTGGGCTGGAAGTCGACAATGAGGCTGTCGCGCAGGTGGGTTGGAACTTCTAAAAGAATCTGATCGATAAAATTAAGCGGATGATCTTTGAAATACATCTGCGTGACGACATCGCGATATCCGTCTTTTGCCACTTTGAAGTGCACATGCGGCGGTCGATCCCAATCTTTATCGGCGGGATATACGCCGGGAACAATTGTTTGAAAGAGGCACTCACCGCTTTCGTCAGTCATCGATTCCCCCCAATACCCGAATTGCGGATCGAGGGCTGCGGTATTTGGATCTTCAACATGATGATATTTTCCGGACGCACACGCTTGCCATATCTCCACCCGCGCGCCGGCGAGAGGGCGCTTTCTCGTGTCTTGAACACGGACGTGAATTTGAATCACGTCACCTTCGGGCGAGGGGCCAACGGATTGAGTGAGATCATTTCCGCGAGTGAAATGTTCGATTCCGGGATAAAAAGGCCCGGCCGTTTGATACGGCGTAGGCTCAACCAAAACCGAGCTTTCCTTCTGTAAAAAGTCTCTTGGATTAAGGTTTACTTGCATTCTCGGTCTCCCGGTTCGAAGGTCTTTTTGAAGTAAACTCGAATTGCCACCATTAATAAAATATAATGGGGCAATCCTCTTGATAGGTGAGACTTATGCTACCCTCGAGCTCCGATTTAACCTATTTCCTGGAAATCGCCCACGCGGGAAATCTCACCCACGCGGCGAATCGGCTTGGCGTCAGCCAGCCCTCTCTCACGCTGGCCATGCAGCGCCTCGAGCAGAGTGTCGGAACCGATCTTTTTATCCGCTCGCGCCAGGGCGTGAAGCTGACCAAGGCCGGTGACCGCTTGCTCCTCGAAGCCCGTAAATTGATGTCGCAGTGGGAAGAGCTTCGCCAAAGTACCCTCGAAAGCATGAATGAAATCCGCGGACGTTTTGTCATTGGCGCGCACCCGTCCGTTTCCCGCTACTCACTGCCACTCTTTTTGCCTGAGATACTCACCGAGCATCAGCAACTGGAAATTGAACTCACGCACGACTTATCCCGCAACATCACGCACAAAGTGTTGGCGATGGAAGTGGACATCGGCATCGTGGTGAATCCCGAGCCGCACCCGGATCTCGTGATGAAATCGCTGTGCGAAGACGTCGTCACACTGTGGAAGGGCAAGTCGCTCAAGAACACAAAAGTCCTTGTTTGCGAACCCAGTCTGCTGCAGACGCAAAAGATTCAATCCAAACTCGCGCGTGCCGGTTTTGAATTTGACCGCGTGATTCAATCGGGAAATCTGGAAGTGATCGCGCGACTTACGGATACGGGTGTCGGCATGGGCATTCTTCCCACGCGCGTGGCGGAAGCCGAGAGCAAGGATCTCACGCCGGTGAAAAATGCGCCGGTCCTCAAAGATATTATCCAATTGATCTATCGCGTGGAAAACCGCCAGGTGCGCGCCATTCAAGCACTGTCACAGGCCATTCAAGAGGGCTTCAAATCCTAGCGGCGATGAACGGCCTGAATCGCCGCCTGATCGGTGGGGAAAATCACAAGCTCCTGAATATTCACATGCGCCGGGCGCTGCAAACACCAGAGAATCGTATCGGCAATATCGGCACCGGTTAGCGGATTCATGCCCTTGTAGACATGCTTCGCTCTTTCACGGTCCTGCATCCGCACTTCTGAAAATTCAGTCTCAACCATTCCCGGCTCGATGTTCGTAACCCGCATCGGCGTGCCCAACAAATCTAGACGCAGGCCTTCGCTCAATGCACGCACCGCGAATTTGCTGGCGCAATAAACGGCACCACCGGGATACACCCAGCGGCCGGCCACGGAACCGAGATTCACAATATGTCCCGCCTTGGCCTCCATCATAAACGGCAAGACTGCGCGCGTGATGTACAAGAGGCCTTTGACGTTGGTGTCGATCATCGCGTCCCAGTCGCCGATTTTGGCATCCATCATCTTATCGGTGCCTTTGGCCAAGCCCGCATTATTCACCAATACATCTGTCGTTTTCAAAAGCTCGCGGTGCTTCTCGACAAACGCGTCGATCGCCGCCGGCTTCTGAACGTCGAGGGCGGCAACAGTCACTTTCACCCGAAAGCGTTTTTCCAAATCCGCTTTGATCGACTCGAGACGGTCAATCCGGCGCGCGAGTAAGATCAAATCGGCGCCCGCGCCGGCTAAAGCTTCTGCAGTAGCCCGGCCGATTCCACTACTGGCTCCGGTTATGAGTGCGCGCTTCATTTCTTATCTGCCTTGAATTGCCGAAATGGATGCGGAAGGAGCTCGTGCAAGGAGTACTTTTGCAGAATTTCTTTTTCGTTACCGAGATAGATTGCAAAGTCATCGTCGCAGAATTCAGCGATGGTCTGCAGGCAAAGTGCACAAGGAACCGTAGCTTTAGCTTCGCCTGTCACCACGACAAGGGCTTCCGGTTTAATTTTCCCATGAGCCGCAACGGCCGCATGAATCGCCACGCGCTCCGCGCAGATTGTGCCTCCGTAACTTGCATTTTCAACGTTACAACCGCCGATCGGTTCGGGGGCATTCTGAATCTTCAGGCCTGCACCTACAGCAAATCGGGAATATGGAGAATGAGAGTGAGATCGCGCCTTTAGCGCCTGCTGATAAGCCTTTTCGACATCCTTGGAGACTTTCATACCCGCCTTATACCCGTTGCAAGTGCAATTCACATGTACTATCCATAGGTGACGCAAAGCCCTAAAGGACTGCACGAAGCCATGAGCGATTTCAAAAACCATAAGAATTTAGACGACGTAGCTTCCCGCCCGCCGGATAAAAATCTTGAGCTGACCTTGCAAGAGGTGGGGCTCGAGAACGTGCAATCTCAGGTTCAAGTGCAGGGACTTTTGCTGCCCGCGAAGACCGCTGCTGGAGTGTCGTTGATCGACAAACACGCGCGCGGCATTCACATGTCGCGTTTGTTCAAGATCGTGAGCCGCATGCACGAACAAGAACTCTCGTGGCCTTGGCTCAACGAGTGCCTCGAGCAAATGCTGGTTTCGCATGATGGACTCTCGGACTCAGCACACCTGAACGTCGCCTTCGAACTTCCTGTCTTGCGCAAAGCTTTGCTCAGTCAAGAGCACGGCTGGCGCAGTTATCCGCTGACCTATCGTGTGACTTCTGAAAAGGGAAATCGTACCTGCAAGCTCACCACGCGTGTTTTGTATTCGAGCACTTGCCCATGTTCGGCGGGCCTCAGCCGCCAAGCTTTGCAAGACGAATTCCGCCGGCAGTTCCGCGAACCTTCGGTTCAGGTCGAGGAAGTCATGAACTGGTTGAACCGCGCAGACGCAATTCCCGCATGGCCACACTCTCAGCGCAGCGAAGCGATCGTGGAGTTCACGATCGATCCCGCGGAAGCGATGCCGTCGGCGATCAGCTTGATCGACGAAATTGAAACCGCCCTCGGAACGCCCGTGCAAGCCGCAGTGAAACGCGAAGACGAACAGGAATTCGCCCGCCGGAACGCTCAAAATCTCATGTTCTGTGAAGACGCCGCACGTAAATTGAAAGCGGCGTTATTGAAGCGGGAAGATGTCGCGGACTTCGCGATTGAAGTCCGCCACTTCGAGAGTCTGCACCCCCACGACGTTGTCGCTAAGGTGCGGAAGAACGACTAAGCTTTCGGCGCCGGATTGTACGTCGAGCACCAACCTTTGATACTCACATATTGCGCTTTAGTAGGATCCGTCAGCAATTGGCAGTGCGCCACTTTGCCGCCTTTATAATCGGTCAACGAATTGTCCTTGTTAAAGAACATGCAAGTTTCGCAATTACCGGGCTTGGTCTTGTGGTCCGGACACGTCTTCGTGCTTTTTGCCGGATTACTGCAGTAGTTCGAGATCGTCGCCGGCTGTCCGTCTTTCATCACGTCTTTGGCGGTGAGTTTCTTTTTTGCATCTGCAGCCCATACAGGACTAATGCTGAGAGATTTTGCGGCCGCGGCGAACACGGTTGTTCCGAGGCCAATTTGAAGGAATTCGCGTCTTTTCATGGGCTATGCTCCTATTTTTTGGTTGCCGGTTAAGTATATGAAATCCAATTGCAAATGCAACGAAACTCAGTTGACATTTGCAAAAAAAATTCATGCGTTCCCAGCAGTTAGTGCATTGCGGCATTGTTGTGCTATAACCAAAAACCTCACAAATAGGACGGTTTTTTTATGAATCCCCTGGTCATAAAAATATTGGCCGTCGGCCTCACGCTCAGTCAACTCACGAACCGGCCGGTCGCGCAATTCAAGACGAACTTCAATCCAGTTGCGGATCAGCCGCAAGCTGAACAGCTACTTCAAGAAGGCTGTAAGTCCATGCTCGGGGCCTTCAATGCGGAGAAAGTGGACTTCGACGCGCTCTTCACGATGATTACGGAAAACATGAAAAACGCGAAGGCGCGCGCGGATGAGGAAGCTAAGACTGCGTCCCAGCCTACGCCTCCGACCGCGCCGAGCCCGGCCCCGGCCCCCGATCCGACCGCACATAAAATGAGCGGCGCCAGCCTGAGCGAACAGATCGACGTGCCTTCGGTCTATGCCGCCTACCGCCAGTTCTGCAAAGGCGAAAAAGTCGAAAACTCGCCCATCAAACTCGACGAAGTTCTCGCCTACTACAACACGGTCATGACCGATCTGCCCGATCACACAAAACTTAAAGACCTCAAACTTCCGGAGAGTACTTTGGTGCTCGACCGCGACGGCAACCGTTTCACTGAAATCTATGTCGACAACAATCGCCGCAAATGGGTTTCGATCAAAGACATGCCCGAGTATTTGCCTAAAGCGTTTGTGGCCGCCGAAGACAAACGTTTTTTCGAGCACAACGGAATCGACTTGAACGGCGTGGTCCGCGCATTCATGTCGAGCATGATGAGCAAGTCGCGGCCCCAGGGCGGGTCGACGATCACTCAGCAAGTGGCCAAGAATCTTCTCACCGGCGACGATCTGACGTTCGAGCGTAAAATGCGCGAGATGGTCCTCGCGGCCCGGCTTGAGACGTTATGGCCGAAAGAGGAGGCCAAACAAAAGATCCTCGAACTCTACATCAATTTCGTATTCCTCGGCCGCGCGAGCTGGGGTGTTGAGATGGCCGCAGAAAGTTATTTCGGCAAAACCGTGAAGACGCTCACTGTATCTGAAGCGGCCGAATTGGCCGCGCTCACCCGCGGTCCCAATTACTATCATCCCGAGCTCCACGCCGACCGCCTCGAAGAGCGCCGTCAGTATGTGCTCAACCGCATGCGCGAAGATGGCTACATTAAGAGCGATCAGGATTTGCAAGCCGCGATTAATAGCAAACCGAATCTCGTCGCCTTTGAAAGCCCGCGCTCACGCTCGGCATTTTATTTCCTCGACGAAATCCAACGCGACGCCAAAGCCCAAGCTAAAATTCCTTCGCTGACCGCGGGCTCATATGTGGTGCGTTCGACAATCCACCGTGAATTGCAAAAGTCCGTCGAGCGGGCGCTGGAAAACGGCCTCGCCGAATACGAGGCTTCGGCCGGCCGCACGGGTAAATTCCAAATCGAAGGCTCACTCGCCGAAGAAATCGCCAAATATAAGACCACATGGCAGGAAGTCTTGCCGAATCACCACGGCCAAATGTGGGATATCCAATGGCCGCTCGCGACCGTTGTGAGTAAGAAGGGCGGCGTTGTCACAGTTGGCCTAGCCGACGGCCGCACAGCGCAGCTGACCGGCGCGTCCTCCCGGATTTTGAATTCACTGAAAGTCTACGATTTGTTGCGCGTCCAAGTGAACGAAGGCAAGAAGCAGCTCACGGCCACCGTGCGTATTCGCCCGACTGTGCAAGGTGCCGTCATCGTCATGGAAGCCAAGACCGGCCGCGTTCTCGCGATGACCGGCGGATTCTCGTATGCACTCTCACAGTATAATCGCGCGACTCAGGCCGCCCGCCAAGTGGGCTCGGCCCTTAAACCGTTCATCTACTTATCCGCAATGAATTTGGGATTCCAGCCCAACACCAAGATTCCCGATATGCCGATCAACCTTCCGCCGATTGACCGCGGCGGCCAGTGGTATTCGCCACACGACTTCGACCGCGGCACCCGAGGCCTCGTGACGGCCCGCCAAGCCGTCGAGCAATCCTTGAATCTTCCGACGGTGCGAATCGCGTCCGAAATGGGCGCCAATCCCACCGACGGCCTGGATTACATCCGCGGCGTCACGCAAGAACTCGGCATTTACGACAAGCCGATTCGCTACTATCCCTTTGTTCTCGGCGCGCAACCGACTCGCCTCATCGATATGGTGACGGCGTACGCAACGATCGCCAACATCGGACTTAAACCGACCCCGCACTTTATCGACAGCATTGAGGAAAACGGTAAGCTCGTCTATCAGCGCCCGCGCTTCGATTTGCAAAAGCTGTCGGTTGACCGCGTCTCGTTTTATCAGATTCGCCACATCCTCGAGGGAACCGTTGCACGGGGAACCGCGCAAAAACTAAAAGATCTTACCGGGTTTGTCGCCGGCAAAACGGGAACGACCAATGGCAGTAACGACACCTGGTTTATCTGCTTCACCAACGACCTAGTCGTGGGAACTTGGGTCGGCTACGACAGTTCACACGTGCAATCGAGTCTGGGCGGAAAATTCACCGGCGCGCGGGTCGCTCTGCCTATCGGTGAAAAGGTCATTCGCGAGTCTTTCAACATCTATAAAGACAAAGAGCCCCTCGTGGGTCCGCCTGACGAAATCAAATCGCAAATCGTGACTCTACCGATTAACCCGTACACGGGTCAGGTCAACGGCGGCAATTATCCCGAGATTTTCCGCACGGAGAGACCCGGCGTGCCCAAAGACACGGTCATGAGCTTACTCCGCGGAGACGAAGTCGATATGCCGACGATGCAAGATCCGAGTGCCGCCAGCGACGAAGGCCCGCCCGACGTCAATGGCGATATGAACGACCCGTATCCGCAAGGCATGAGACCTCAGCCGTTCTTCGGCGGCCCTTCGGATGCTTACAAGCCCGGCGCGGATGACGATTACGACATGTGGAACCGCCGCAATCGCCGCATCGACAATTTCTTGGTGAACCCGTTTTTTGGAAGGTAAGGAGAAAGAGATGACGAGAATTCTTAGCCTTATGTTTTGCCTGGTGAGTGCGACAGCCTTCGCGGTCCCGCGCCAAACGCAGGTCCTCGAAGCGCCGGCCTTTGACGGCCTCACTCCCGCAAGAATGAATCCAGGCGCTCTCTATTATAATGAAAAACTCGTCATGTTCGGCGATTGGCAATCGCAATCTCCGCAAGAGGGACAGGTTCTCAATTTGTATCCCGGTTTTGTCGAACCCGAAGTTACGCAGATTCTCAACAATAAACCGGTCAAACAACTTGAGCATCTCATGATGTACGTAGTGCGTACGAAGTTGGTGCTCAACAAAGCCCCGGCCATCATCAATTTGGACAAATTGCGCCAGATCGATGAGATCAAGAAATTCGACCCGGAAATTAAACAGCAGGTGATCCAACCGGCTCAGATTATGGCCAATGTGATCGGCAAAGGACAGATCAGCAATTTCGACTGGTGCGGAAACTACATCACGCGCCCGAAACGCGAATTGGAACTCAGTTTCATCATGCCCAAGACCCGTGGCTGGTGTACGGATACGGCGCACTCGGTGTGCGTGGAATCCTGTTATGAGTTTACGCCGGGTTATAAGGCCGGCGTGGCTCTTGCCAATCTCAAACGCACGGACGTGAGCCGCAAAATCGACAACGGCATCGGCTTTCAATCGGAGATTCGCACGTACAAGACGGAATCGGAGGCCGGCCTGCCGGTGGCTTTGAACGCTTTAACGAAGATCAGTACACCGGTCCGCGGCGTTCTCGATCAGAGCATCTTCTATTTCAACCAGATATTCGAATACGGCAAAGTGTTTGCGGTCGTGCAAGACGACCCCGCCGATCCCACGAAATCGATCGTCACCGCGTACTTCGTGTTTGGCGTAAAAAAGAGCGCTTGGGACCTCTCCGGCGAAGTGGGTGAAATTCTGCAAGGTAAGTCGTCGATGTTTAACACTGCAACCGGCATCACGGCCGGGATCCCGAATTTCACGCAAGCCATGCTCAAATCGATCGCCAATATCGTCGAGAATTAGCGGCGAATCCTAACGCTCAAACGCATGAGGGTCGAAAAAGCCCTTGGGCAGTAGCGGAGAGCCGTTTTCCTGCATTTTCGCAACAATGGTAGGCGTATGTCCCGTGCTCAAAAGGCGCACGGGAGACTTGCTATTATCGCGCTTAAACAGGGGAAGGCGGGTGATGATCTCACCTTCCATCCCTACGACTTCGATAATCTCGTCGATATGCCGGCGGCCATCTGCTCCCCGGGTCACTTGAATGATGAGATCAATCGCATCCGCAATCTGGCGGCGCAGAGCTTTGATGGGAATCTCGCTCGAACCATGAAACAGAACCAGAGACTCGAGCCGGGTAAGCGCGTCTACGGGTGAGTTGGCGTGCAAGGTCGTCATACCGCCATCATGACCGGTATTCATAGCTTGAAGCATCTCCACGGCCTCCTGCGAACGGCATTCTCCGACAATGATGCGGTCCGGGCGCATGCGCAGGCTTCCCACCAAACAGTCGCGCACACTCACGGGGTGCTCTCCCTTCACCGAGATCAAACGCACCCAATTGGCGTGGTTTAATTGAATTTCGGGAATGTCTTCTATCGTAATAATCCGCTCTTCCATCTTCACCCGTGAGGCAAGAGCATTCATAAGCGTCGTTTTGCCCGCGCCCGTCGCCCCTGAAACCAGCACGTTGAGCCGTGCCTTCACGCAGGCGTCGAGAAACATCCGCGCTTTGTCGGTCAAGAACCCGGCCTCCACTAAGCTCTCAAGAGTGCGCAATGATTTTGAGAATTTGCGGATCGTCAGCGTCGGCCCCTGGGGTGACATCGGCGGCACGGTCACGTGATAGCGCGAACCATCGGGCAAGACGCCGTCGAAGTGAAAGGCCTCGCCGTCGGTCGCGCTCTTGAGTTTCGACAGAGCCTTGATCACTTGCTCGAATTCAGCTTCGTCCTGAAAGGGTGTCGCGATCGGAACGATTGATCCCCCCTGTTCGGCAAATGCCGATCGATACCCGTTCCACATCAATTCGGAGACGGTCGCATCCGCGAGATATAGCTGTAAAATGTCGAGTGGTTGTTTGGCCATGAGTCAATTAACTCATGGCCAAGGTCCCTCACCAAGTGATTTATGGGTGAATTTCCGGTTGCGGAGATTCTGGTTGGCCCGCCGCCGTCATCAGTTTCGTCATATTGGGGATGCGTTTCAGACGGTAGGTTTCTTCCACAAACGGCCAGTTCACAAGATTCCAAATGCCTTCAAGGTATTTGGGACGCTTGTTGCGGTAGTCGATGTAATAAGCGTGTTCCCAAATATCGCACGTCCAAAGGGGATGCGAAGCCTCGTAGCGGATGGGATTATCGGCATTGTGGGTATTAATAAAATTCAGCTCGCCGTTCTCATTGCAAATCAACCACGTCCATCCCGAGCCAAAGAGATTCTTGGCACATTCCATAAAACGGTCTTGAAATTCTTCGATGGATCCGAATTGGGAATCGATGGCCTTCATAAAATCACCATCGGGGGCAATCGGCGGCGAGTTTTTCTTGAGCCCCAGCCAATAAAAGGTGTGGTTCCAAGCTTGCGCCGCATTGTCATAAAGGGCACCGTCATAATTTAATATGATTTTTTCCAGCGTCAGATTTTCGAGTCCGAGCTTTTCGGTAAGCAGGTTGACCTTATCGACATAAGCCTTTTGATGGCCGTTGTAGTGGATTTCAATAGTTTCGGCTGAAATATGTGGCTCTAACGCGTTCTTTTCCCAAGGCAGCACCGGCAACTGAAATTTCATTTTTGGCTCCTCTAATGGTGTAAAGGTTGACTCTCTGGTTCCTCTCGTCTGTGGAATTCCGAAAACTTTTCGCCTGCTTGGGGGCTGGATTCAGAAGCCGGCCGCGACTCCATCCGCTCACCCAATTCCTTAAAAAATTGTTCAGCCAATTCGGTTAGGCGGAATTGGCTATTCAACTCAGAGAATAGATTGCGCTGGTCAACCGAGGGTTGGGGAAACGAAGCCCAAGCCGCCAGCATAAAAAAAGCACCCACAATGGCGAGGCTTGTGGCAACTGTAAAGAGCGAACTCCAGAGCAAAAAACCCTGGACATCATATTGGAGTGAGCCCTCGACCAGTCCCATGATAAATCCCGAGAAGAGGAGTAAAAACCCGATCACCGCCACGCCGACTGCGATTAAGATTCGCCGCTTGTTCGTGAAGAGCGTGTGAAGTTCGCGGAGCGGGGAAAAATCTGTGGAAGCCATGGTCAATCCAGCCAACAAACTGGTGATAACGGTGATCAGTATTTTCATACGCCAAATCCCTTAAGCTCTGCGGCGTAGAAGGGTTGCTCCCAACAGGAATCCTACCGCGAGAGCGCCGGCAGCGACCTGAACTGGATATTCTTTGGCAACGCTTTGTGCGCGACGATTCACACGCGTAAAGATGCGCTCTGCACGCTCCATAAATGCGTCGTAATCGATGGGCGACTGCCATTTGCCATTGGTTTTAGATGAAATGGCTTTCGAGCCCGAGTGTGTACTGGTGCTATTTTCGTTCATGTGTCCTCCATGTAAGGTCTTAGTGCTATCCGGTAATTATTTACAGCAAATGCGAGGCCAGGCTCGCGTGGCTCAACTCAAGCCACAAGATCGATTGCATAAACAGAGTTAGATTGGTACGTTAGAGATCTGACTTAAATCCAGCAAGGACCGGAAAATGGAAGACGACGTCAATATCCCCAAAGAAGTTCGCCAGCGTTACATCGAACGCCGCCAAAAGGATATTGAAGTCCTACGTTCCGCTCTCCGCACCCAAACCCTCGACGAATTCGAGCGAATTGGCCACCAACTCAAAGGCAATGCTTCGAGCTTTGGCTACTCGGACCTTGAAAGAGTCGCAATCCAAATGGAAATGGCCGGTGAGAATAAGGACATGGCCGAGGCCTCACGCCAGCTGACTTTGTTTGAAAAGTGGTTTGAAAAGGTGTCTTCTGAAGCCGCTAAGAGCTAGTTAAAATAGTAAGGGCCCGATTCCTCGAGCCCTTTGCAATCCTCTCAATATATAGGCAATGAACTAATGCTGCGGACTCGTTTGCTGTTGCTGTTCCATCTCACGGACACGGCGGTAAAGCGTTTTACGGTCTACGCCCAAGTCCTTCGCCGTCCGGTCTTTCGCGCCTTGATTCAGGCCGAGCGCAAAGACGATGTACTTATTAATCAGCTCATCCAACGGCAGGATTTTCTCTTCGCTCACCACAAAGTGCGGACGATCGCCACTGAGGATCTCCATCGACGTTGGCGACTTGTTAGCCTCTTCGATGGCCAGTTCTTCAAAATTCAAATCGGACAAATCGATGGCCGTACCTTTCGCTAAAACAACGGCGCGCTCAACCATATTTTCAAGCTCGCGCACATTGCCCTTCCATTGATTTTTAAGCAGGAATTCGGTTGCGGACTTCGTAAATCCGCGCACGTTTGTACGGTTCAGAGCCGAGTGCTTCTTCAGGAAGTACTCCGAAAGCGGAACAACGTCTTCCTTGCGTTCGCGTAACGGCGGCAAGACGATCGGGATCACGTTCAACCGGAAGAACAAGTCTTCGCGGAAGCGGCCTTCGAGGACCTCTTGACGCAAATTCTTATGGGTAGCCGAGACGACACGCACATCAATAGAGCGCGCTTGGTTCTCGCCAAGACGTTTAATTTTCTTATCCTGCATCACACGCAAAAGCTTCGCCTGGAGAGGTAGGCTCAAATCGCCGATTTCGTCGAGGAACAAAGTTCCTCCGGTGGCCTCCTCAAAGAGACCGATCCGCTTATCCATTGCGCCCGTAAATGCGCCCTTGGCATAACCGAAAAGCTCGGCTTCCAACAACGTCTCTGGAATGGCGGAACAGTTAATGGCCACGAAGGGACCCTTGCGGCGGGATCCGAATGTATGAATAGCGCGGGCGACGACTTCCTTACCGGAGCCGCTTTCTCCCGTGACAAGCACGTGGGCGGTGCTGCTGGCCACGCGTTTCGCCAAATCGAGCGCGCGGAGGAATTTCGGACTCTTGCCGATAATTCCGGTCATCGGACCTTCAGCGCCCGAGACAACGGCACGGAGTTGCTCGTTCTCGCCGCGAATTTTGTTTAAGTGGAGAGCGCGCTCGACGGAAACCTGCAATTGCGGGAAGTGCAGGGGTTTCACAACGAAGTCGTACGCGCCGGCTTCGATCGCCTCGAGTGCCACTTCAGCGCTACGATGAGCGGTCATAATTATAATTGGAATACTAATTCCCGCTTCCGCCAATGCTTTCGTCAGTTCCACACCGCTCATCTTGGGCAGGCGCAAATCTGAAATGATCACATCGCAGAAGTTTTCTTGTGCGGAAATGTCTTTGAGAGCTTTTTCGGCATCGTCAAAGGTGACAAGGTCATAACCTTTCGGACGGAAGAATCCGATCAAAAGGTCTTGCACATCGGGGTCATCATCGATCACGGCTAGTTTTAGTTTTCTCATGAACGAAGGCATAGCATGGGTCCTTTTAGACCCCAAGTAAAAAGTGGAACTTTTCCACCACCTAAATCTTTTTTGCCCCCATGCTTCATTATATTAGGTAATTTTTGACCGTTGCTGGCAATTCTGGACCTTCGTTAGCGTTTAGTTCTGTTTCAACAGGGAATATTTGGCCGAGCCCGCTTGCAAATAGGGGCACGCATTATGCTCGCCGTGGTAGGCGAAAGGATGATTATGATGTCATCGAGCCATGATTCTATAGCAAACCTAGTTCCTAATCCGCATTTGAATATGAAAACTTCCGACAGTTCCATTCTGATTATCGAGGACGATCCCGATTTCTTAGAATTGGTCGGAGGGCAAATGACTCATATCGAAGGCGCAAACGTGAGCTCCGCCCACAACTGTGACGAAGCCGTCGCCATTCTCGCGCAGAGACCTTTTGATTTGATCGTCTGCGACTGGGCATTAGCCTCGCGAACCGCACCAGAAGTTTTTCGCATCGTCGATCCGATGTTGAGCGACGACGGCCACGGGCGCTTGCATAAAAAAATTCCCATTATGTTCATGTCGGGCTCCGAAAAAATTGGACCCACGCAAAATATGCGGCAGTTAAAAAATTTTGAAGCCGTGAGTTTTATCCTCAAGAATTTAGGCCCGTCCATGATTCGCATTATGGCAGAAAACATTCTCGATCGTTTCAGCTCCGAGCCGGAGGACGAGCCATGCACCTACCATTCGTAACCAAATTTTGGGCCGAAAAACCCAAGTTGCCTCTTGTATGTGGGGCAAATTTGTACCTAGGAGGCCTCAGAATGCATCAGATTGAGGAGGACCCGATATTAAAGCCGGTCCGAATGTTGCTCACTTCGCTAGTCATGCAGAACGAGCAGAAGACGACCCATACGACACCAAAATCGAACCCCCCCTCGACCCGGAGTCCGGGTTCGTCGGACGCAAGTTCTCCTAGTCAGCCCGGATTTTCCAACGAATCCGAGCCGGCCTGGGCTCCTCCGGAACATCAACCGGAGCCGAGACCTAGCGAACCTATTCTCAACCCTAGTCAATCCAACCAAAGTCCTTAGACCAATCTCCTGCCTAAAGCCTGGGTGCGGCACTCATCTCTGCTTGAGTGCCGTGCCCTACCCTCTGTATCTTGAAGCTCCATGAAACCTATCTTAGTCATCCACGGCGGCGCCGGCTCTAAACTTTTTAGCTCAGAAAAATACGAGCGCGTGAAGGCTTCGCTACGCAGTATTTTGGTGGACGTTTATCCACTCCTCACGCGCGGCCATTCGGCCTTAGATGCTGTCATTGAAGCCGTGCGTCTGTTGGAAGACGATCCTCTTTATAACGCTGGCTTGGGCTCTAAAATTCAGAGTGACGGACATATTCGTATGAGTGCCTCCGTGATGGACGGTGCTCGCCGGCGCTTTGCAGGCTGTGTGAATGTCGAGCACGTCAAAAATCCGATCTTACTGGCAGAAAAGCTGCTTTCCCACAGGGACCGCGTGCTATCGGGCGATGGGGCCGCGAAAATGGCGCGCCGGATGGGCTTGAAGTTCGGCTCGAATTTCACGCCCGAGGCGCGCGCGAAATATCGTGCGCAAAAGGCTGGAAAGACCGGCACTGTAGGAGCCGTGGCGGTAGATCGCCAGGGGCGATTGGCCGCGGCCACGTCGACTGGTGGGCGCGGGTTTGAATTTCCAGGTCGTGTGTCGGATTCCCCCACGTCGGCAGGCAACTTTGCAACCAAGTTCTGCGCCGTATCCGCGACAGGTGTCGGTGAAGAGATTGTGGAGTTTGCGGTCGCGGCTTCGCTTTGTGCGCAAATCGCTGCGGGGCACACGATGGCGCGAAGTGAGCGGGATCTCTTGCGGGACGCGCACCGATCGAAGGCGGCGTTCGGCTGGATCGCCGTCGACCGCAAGGGCCACGTCAGCGCAGCCACAACTACTCCGAACTTAATTTGGGCGGAAGCGAGCGCGGCTGGCTTCCGCTTTATGCCTGCAAAGGCAAAGTCACGATAAATTCGGTACCTTCGCCAATTTGCGAGACGACCTCGAGACTTCCGCCGTGAGCCTCGATAATTTTCTTCGAGGTGGAAAGGCCTAAGCCCACGCCGGGAATTTGATGGCGGCTGGCGCTCGGCCGGCGAAATGGCTCGAAGATCGATTTGAATTCATCAGCGGGAATTCCGATGCCCGGATCCCTGAACGACACAGATACCGATGAACCCTGAGATTTCACCTCGACGATAACGGCGCCGCCTTTCGGGGAGTACTTGATCGCGTTGCTCAACAAATTATTAAAGACTTGGCCGAGTCGGACGCCATCGCAATCGGCGATGATCCGATTTTCGGGAAGCTTGAGATCAATTGTGTGAATGGTCGAAAGCGACTGAAAGAGCAGTACTGAGTCGCGGACAATATCGCGCACATCGAGAACTGTTTTCGTCAGCTGCATCTGCCCGGCTTCAATGCGGGCCGCATTGAGCAAATCGTCGACCAAGCGGCGAAGCTGTGCCGCCTGACGGCCGACTATGCGGATGAGGTCTCCTTGATTTTTACCGGCTTGTTCTGAGTCCATCAAAATTTCACACGACATTTGGATCGCGCCGAGCGGATTTTTCAGATCGTGCGCGACGGCCGCAATGAAAATTAGGCGTTGCTCATTTTGACGATTGAGCGAGTGCGTGAGTTGCTGAAAGGCATGCGCAATTTCGTGAATCTCACGAAGTGCGCGCGGAACTTTTTCCGGAACGTGCTGGTCATCGGAGAAGCGGGCAATGGACTGGCGGGTCTCCATGAGCGGCAGATAAAGGAAATTGTGAAAGAACCAAATGAGCATGCCGAGGCCTGACATGACCGCGATCGTGACGACCATCGACCAATGCTTGTAAAGCCCCCCTTTTGCGACGGCTTTACGCTCTATCTCGAAAGCCGCCTTCTGATTGAACCGATTGAGATCGAGAATTGAGCTTAAGGCTGAATCGTAGCTGGGAGAAGTTTTGACAAACAGATCGAGGCCCTTCACCCCCTCATTCTCGAAGCGTGCGGATTCGGTGAGGTACGTATTTACATCAGTGCGAGCGACCTCGGCGAGGTCGTGTTCGTGCTCGCTGATGTTGAAACCTTCGAGCGCAAAGAGTGCCGTTTCAATATCGTGCTCAATCCCTTCGCGGCGCTTATCCCGCTCGGCTTTATCGGTAAGCCCCTGGAGGAGCGATTGACGGCGGTGGATCTCGAGCCCTTCGAGCACGGCCTGTGCCGAAGCGATGCCTTTGACCGCGTCGTTCATTTCTGTGGCCGTCTGCTCGAGATGGTCACTCGCGATCCACAATCCCCCGCACACCGCACTGATAAACAGGGCGAAAAGCAGGAAACTCAGAATGAAATATGCGCGAAGTCCAAGTCGTATCATGCTTGATTGTCTCTAGTTCTAGAGCCGGTCAGCAAGATATTCAACGCAGAACGAAGCGGCCTCTAGGACGTAAAATTCCCACGTTGCAAAGCTTACAGTGGCGCTTAACGCACTGTGTGATAAATCGACGGCATACCAATTGGAGGTTCCCCCGTATGCAAGTCAACAAACTTTCATTACTTATCCCCGCTCTCATGTTGGTGAGCGCTGGCGCGTTCGCCGATCAGTCGGCCGTTCCGCCGCAGGGATATCCGCCGGCGCAAAGTTATCCGCCGCCGCAAGACTATGGTTATCAGGGTGGATATCAAGGCGGTTATGGTTACCAGAACCCGTGCGGTTCATGTGGCCCACAGCTCCCGCAAGTGTATCCCGCGCCCGGGCCCGGATTTGATCCCGGCGCTAACTACTACTGCGACCCTTATGCTCCCTGCGCGCAACCGGTTGTGCCCTATGGTCCGCCGCCTGTCGTGTACACGACACCGCCGCCGCTCCCGCCCCCGCCGCCTGTGATCGTGCAACCCGGATATTACGGACGTCCCGCTTGGCCGCGCTACGGAGCGCGTCCGTTTGTAGGAATGCCTCCGCAGCGATTCGGTGGACCCGTTGCCGTCGTTCCGCATGCCGGACCGCCGCCGCCTCCGGGACGCCCGTTCCATCACATTTCGGCTGAAGGCTGTGCCATTTGGCAGGGCAATAGCCACAGCGTCTCTGTTGTCTTGCCCGACGAAAAGAGAACGCCGATCTATACTAATTCGAGTGAGCACGCGTACGAAAACGCGGTCTACATGAAGGCGTATTACGAAAAATCAGCTTCAGGAATCTGCGGAACGATTGAGAAATCGAACGACGCTTTGGATATTTAGAACGAGTTTATGTTCGGGGCCGCGCACGTTTGTTGCGGTCCCGTTTGATTAGTTGCAGGACGTGCCTAGATATTTGATGACGATCATGCCGGCACCACCGGTGGTGTTCTGATAGTAGCTCGTTCCACTTCCCGCCGCACCACCGCCGAAAGTTCCACCATTGCCGCCGGGCTCCCCGTAACCGCCGGCGCCGCCGCCGCCGCCGATACCGTGCGCACTATCGTATTCCGATCCGTTTCCACCTGGATTGCCCGGTGATCCCGCGCCGGGGCCATTTGAATCGCCGAATTGCGAGCCGGCCGCGCCGCCGCCGCCACCGCTGCCGTTGTCACCGGTTCCACCTGCGGTTCCCGGAGAGGTCACCCCATTGCCATGAGGGCCGGCGGCTCCGCCTCCACCGCCAGGCGATGCGAAATTCCCGCACGCTCCGTCTGAGCAGTTGCCGCCATTGCCGCCCGAATATTTGATGGCGCCCGGACCGGTCGCGATTCCCGCCGAGGCTTGGCCGCCAATTCCGCCGACGGAGTCCAGATTGGCGCCGTTCGTTGATCCATGTCCGCCTTGCGCGCTGACGACCACTGAGCTGTCGGTCAGGGAGGCGCACCCCGAAGTGCTGCGGCAGAAATAGACGTCACCGGCGCTATTGCCGGCGCCCAAAGACACAGTCACATGTGCGACATTGTAAGAGGCTTGCGTATGAGGAGAGAGCATCACATTCACGCTCTTTGAATAAGCGCCGCCGCCGCCGCCGCCGCGGACATTGCCGCCGGCGTCATAGCCGTTGCCGACCGCCTCAATGGAATTGTCTGAGGAGTTCCAATCGCCGGGTACCGTCCACACGCTTCCCGAAGTTAATATAAACATACATTGTTGAGTTGGAACCTGTGTCTGCGGATTTGTAGGCGTTGCGTTCGTCCCGCCAGGATTTGTGGACGAACTTTGCGCCGAGCCGACGTCTTTAGTATTGAGTTGGAGCGGGCCCGCGCAGTTTTGAAAGGCAAAAAGAACGACGGTAGTCGCTCCGATAGCTAAGACTGTGAAATAGGACGGTTTCACGTTTTCCCCAATTGACGTACTTTCCTTTAGTATCGCGGGCTGGGGAAAATCCCTCAAGGGCGAGGAATAAAACTGTCTCAGTTTGAATCAAAAATTGCCGGTTCTCCGGTTTATTTGAGGACCTTTTGGAGAACTTAACCTAAATCTTCCTGAGATTAACAAAGGTTCATTAAAGCGCAACTCATTGACGCTCCTGAGGCCGGTTGTCAGACTTGATAGTATATGAAGCGCGTCTTGGGCCTATTAAGTATCGGGCTTTTGGTGATCTACGGGTCACGCCGCATCCATTCACCGCCTCCCGTTCCAATTCATATTGCCCATGCCGCGAGTGTGCGCCCCGCTCGTCCGAAATTGTTTATGCCTCCGTCTAAGCCCGTTTTGAAGACGGAGGTTTTGCAGTCAGAAACCCAATCCAGCGAATTGAGTGATCTTGATCGATGCTTAAAGAAGCTTGGCGACGAAAGCCGCACCGAAGCCGAGTTTTACAATGACGCCAAATCGGATCTCGATCGAGTTGTCGGCGGGTGGTTCTTTTTGAGCGATAAAGATGCGCCGGCACCGCCAAACGAGACCTCCGCGTCAGGAAGATTCCTGCAAGCGCTCGGCGAAGCGCAACTTCTCGAAGGCCGTAACTTACCACCTAACCGCGAACACGCTCTTTCTCTTCTGCTACAAGTGATGCAGGATGATCCAGGAAATTCTGCGCCTGTCGTCTACGCCGCAGTCATTGAGAAGCAAATGGGCGATCTGAGGAAGTACAACGAGTTGATGGGGCGTCTTCGCTTCACGTGGCATTACAACAGCTATGTGAAAGATTTTATGAACAATATGGTGGCGCAGGTCCGCGACCCGCGCGACTACATTCCGGCGCTATCGATGATCGCGCGCGTGCCAATCCCCAATCCCGACGACCTCAAACAAGTTCTGAAGGATCAAACCGACGAGCGTCTCGCGTGGCAATTGACGAGAGACGGCCGCAATCCCAAAAATACGCGCATGGATTTCGACTTTATGGCGATCGAATATGGACTGGGCGTAAATGTCCTCCTGAAGAATGGGGAAGAGGTCCCGACGATGAAGGAGCTATTTGCGCGGTCGAAAATCGCGATCGACGATGTCACGGAACAGCTCGAACACGCCGGTGCTAACTGCGCGCTTAGCGATCTCTGGCCTGCGATCGATCGGGCAAAGTCGCGTTCGCAATAAACTTAAGTGGCGCGGAGCACAGTCTTTATACTCGAATTGTAAACAAGAATTAATGGGCGTAGAAACCCCTTGTGAAGAGCGTACTCCTGATACTCAGCTTTGCAATGATTGGGGCGGCATCCGCTAACGAAGTCACTAAGAACATCGCTTCGGCCGAGGCGGCGCGCATTTGCTCGCTGCTCTTGAGCGGAAATCCAAAAACGGTGAGATTGGCTGGCGGACAGGTCGAAGTCTTGGGTGCAAGGTCGCGGTCTTACCTGGCACAACTGCCTCAGGGCGTTCTTCCACTCACGGAGGTGCTCATGACACTTCCTTACGGAAAGGCAATAGTTGATCAAATTCCTGAACTCTTGGAATTCGAGTGGTTTAGTACAGCGACCGCCGTTTACACGTCTTTATTCACGAAAAATGGCAATGAGGCCGTGGTTCGACTTCACCGACATGGGTATTTCGACATTAGGATCGGACCTTCACTCAATCTACCCGCCGATCGAGTACTTTATGAAGAACTAATCGGCATTCTACACACCTGCGGAAGCAAGAGCCTGATTTTCACCAATCCGGTCTTTGAAGCGTCAACGGACGGCGACGAACTCGGGCTGTGGCTTACCCATCTTGAATTAGACCAGCCCCATGGCCGGCGCTGCATACGCCAGCTCCTCGGAGCTTTGCGCAACTAAAAGAGTTCCTCGCAAGCGGCCGAGATATTTGATTCAACGAGCGTCTGAACTTGGCCATACAGCGAATAACACACAGGCTTCACTTCGGCTTCCCGCCGGATGATCGGGCCGAAATGTGAACGCAGCACGCGGAGCAGGGTCATCGCGTATTCGGCAGCGAAAGATGGACAACTCTTTTCGAATTTTTGAAAAGTTGCGCCCGCCCCTGTTCCCAAAATGCTCTGGGCCCGGCAGGCAGCGCCTTGTTTGTAGACATCAAGCCAACACCGGGCCGTGGAGCTCTCATACTCCGAATACAGCTTCGGCAAGACGGAGGACGCGCCGATCGAATTATAGCTCGCTTGAAACAGTCCCGCTTCCGCCTCACTCGAGGGCCGATTGCTTCCCGCCGAGGTGTCCCAGCCCTCGCAGTACTCGCCCGAACTCTCGCGCATGCCGAGGCCCGTGCCCAATGTGTACAGCGCCTTCAGTGCCGGCGCGCCCGCCTCATTGATGGGAATTCCTGCCGAAGCAAAAATGCCGGCATAATGTGCTAGGGCGTCGTGGGCGTCACTGCCCGTATTCGCCTCGCTCATGACTACAGTCGGACCGGGGGTGGCCGAATGGTATCGACAAAGACTGCGCGCAAAAGAAAGTGCGAGACCTTCGACGTAACCGGACGGAGCGCGGCCGCGATTTTTCCAGGAGTATTTTGTGCACGCCGACTGGGAGGCCAGCGTTGCGATTTGTGTCGAATAAGAGGTTGCCATAGCCCAAGACGGGATTGCCGCCAGAAGCGCGAAAATTATTTTTTGTGTCATGCTTCAAGTTTGAAGCATGAGCACGATTTAAAACATTCAGCGAAAGTCCGGAAGTTTGTTACAAGTGGTGCAACGAACGAGACAAAGGACCGTTAACATTTTAAAAAAAACGGGCGCACGTCCGCCGTAGCTGGCGCGGCCGCCCATGCTCGCAATTCGCTCAGGTTGCTGCTTACTCATGGCAGCGAAGCCACGCCGAGAATTTCCACTTCTCGAGCCCCAACCGTGGGACCTTGGCACCGTCAACTGAGTTAGTGGAGAATGGCTTTTTCAGACGGAGCATCCTCGCCACCCATAGCGAAGATTTTCACTTTTTCATCGAGGAAGGCGGCACCGAGACGTTCGCGTTCATTGGTGGTGAGGGTTTCACTCACTTTGGGAAGAATGTCGTCTTCCTCTTCCTGAATGTGGTGTTCCACAAGCTCGGCGAGGACCTTTACGCGAGCGGACCAGCAGTCTTCATCGGTTGTTCTCTTAATTTCTTCCAACAATTGGTCGGCCAAACTGTGTTCGGTCTGACCTTCGAACGCATCAGCCTTGAGCGAGGCGTGGTGCTTGAGATCTTTGTAAAGCGTCAGCTCCTCAGGTTTCGCGTGGGCCACCAACTGAATCGCAAAATTTTCCGCAGCCTCGCGGCGCTTTTCGAGGGATTCGTCCAGGTTTTTCATCACCTCGATGAATTCCTTCAAGGGACGGTGGTCTTCCAAGATCAAATCGACGATGTCCGTCTCTGTCTCAGCGGGAAGCACGGACGTCTTGATGTCTTCAAATATTTTTTCGAGTGCCATTGTTGTAACCTCCTTGGTCTCGTTCTCATTTAGTTTGTAGCAAGTGGAATGCCGCTGCTGGTGGCGGCTTGCCAAGCCTTGGCAAGCCGCCTGATGTTCCTCTTGATCTTCTACGTCACCGGCAACTTCGCCGACGAGCATGAGGTCTCAGTGGTGCGCGTGTTGCTCATGCATTTTGCGAGTGCGCGCGGCCTTCTTACCTGCTGCTACGCGCTTCGCATGCGAGACTGAGTGTCCACCAATGCGTCCGCCTTTTTTAGAAGGCGCCGTATTCGAGACCCGCTTACCGGCGCCACCCGTTTCTTTGTTGACGGTAGCCCATGCGCGTTTTTCTGCTTCTTTTTCCGAAACGCCACGCTTTTCGTAGCCGTCTTCGATGTGCTCAGCCATGCGTTTTTGTTTGCCTGTATATTTTGATTTATCACCACGGGGCATTTTGTACTCCCTTTCGTTAAATTTTGAAAAGAAGCAAAAATTATTCCCTAATTTCCGTATGATCGTTCTTAGTCATTCGATCTTCGCAGGCCAATTGCCGGATGACCGAGAGAGCCTCTTCGAAATCGCCATGATCTTCAATGTGCCATGACATATTTGTCGTCTGCTCGGCGTGGATGTCGGACCAATCGATAATTCTGGAGTCTGCTAACAAGAGCCGGTCCATCCTGTCTTTCGCAAACAGCGACCACATAAAAATTCCCGCATATACCACCCACTGCGGACCCCATGTCCAGAACCGATAGTGATACCAGTTCGGGTTCGAATTGATAAAGCTCGTGATCACGTCAAGAAATCCCGCGCCTTGCATCAATAGCGCAATTTGCGAAGCTGACAACTGCCCTTTGTCCTTGAGCGCCATCCATCCGCGCGTGAAGCCCACGTACATGAGCACTCCGAACATACCGACGCTACCGACATTGAGGATGGAGTCGACGCTGGGAGCTGGAACATTTGGATCGACCGTACTCGTAATGGCCTGCATAGTCGTCGGGCGCGCAACTGTGAAAAATGCCCAATTCCAGAACGAAGTGTTAATAATTGCGCTCCATTTTGCCGCGGCTTTCGAATTGAAGTCCCGCAGAGGAACTTGCTCAAAGGCCTCTTGGATTTCTTGAGCGTATTTGACGGTAAAGGCCTCAGTCGCGGCATCAAGAAAAATAAGGGAAAGCGCGATCAGTCCCGGTTTACCCATTGCCATGAGGGCCGGCGCGGTCTGCAGCATTCTCGCGCCGGCGGTGATCGAGCTGCGCAACGAGGCCATGCCCACTTTCACACTGTCTGCAAGTTTCGCCGGTACAAAGAGAAGGCGTGCGAGCGCGCGATTGTACTCGCGCTCGTTCGTCCGTTCGAGAGTTTCAATTTGCCGGCTGGCTTCCGGATCGGAGCCGACGCTCGTTTTCAGTTTTTGCAGCAGCCGTTTAATCTGTGCATGAACGTACCGCACTTTAATATTAGTCTGTGTGACCCGAAAGACAAATCTGACGTCAGCGTGCGGATAATACTTAATGATCTGTTCACGAACCTCATCCGCGATTTCCCGATGCTCTTCGTCGAGAATTTTTTTGCTCGGGAGGTAAACCCAAATTTCAATCGGGACATTGTCATAGTTAGGAATCAAATTTTCAGTCTTACAGTCGGAGATCGCGCAGCCGAGCTTTTCGTAGTCGAGATTGCGGTACTCGAAGCGGAAGTTTCCGTGACGATCCAGCCGGAACGTCGGTGAGTTAAGTGGAATGACAAATTGAAACTGGGGATCGGAGTCGCCGGCCGCCGGCGCACCGGCGGCCACTATCGCGTCACTCGCATAACTCCGCATTGAAGAGAATACCAGGGAGACACAGAGTGCGAGGCGTAGGAACATACAGTTGAACAAAGCAAGCGAAGTGCCAAATCCAGCCGGCCCAACTACGACCTTTTTTCAATCGACGTTTAGTGAATCGTACAGACGAAATCCCACGTCATCTTGTGGACCTCGTTGATACCAGACATTTCGTTAAATCCCGAAGTGACCTTAGTCAAAGTTCCATTCGGTGTGATTCCATTCGAGGCAGCCGAGATCACAAGTTCAAATGTCGTCGTCGGGCAACTGCCGGGACACGCGACGCTGACGACCGGCTTTACATCGCCTTTGAGCGTGGTCGTTCCGGATTTATCGGTCACGTTTGATTTGACTATAAGTTTCGTGCCTGGCTGACCGAGAGCCAATGTTTGCACCAATTCCTTACCGTCAGGCGTAAGGCTGAGTTTTTCGACCGTGCTTTCGATCACAGCCTCGTTAGCCGGGAGAGTGCATTCAACGGATGCGTAGGCGTGAGCTGCGAACAAAAAGGTAGCCAGTGTGAAAAAAAGTTTCATTTTCTTTGGTCCTCTATAGATATTCGTGTTTAAGGGGCGAGTCGTAGAGGACTGAGCAGAAAACATGCCATGATCTTGGTCGGATAAAACAGGGCCCAGCACTGCGGCTGGGCCCTGCATCCTATTTGGTAGTTTCCGCTGGCGGGGCCGGCGGGAGTTGGGACGGATCAATGTCGCAAGTCGTATAGCGCCATTGTACGAGTGGATCGCAGCTCGCACGAATATCCGTCGGTGCCATCATCGGCATCGTCTGATTATAAAGAGGCACTACCAAAACATAGCTTTGATCGTTCGAGTCAAAGTTCATTTCGGGAACGCATTTGCTCAACCAATCGCGCTGCTCCTGCGCCTGTTCCGGAGTCACCTTGAACTTTGAAATAGCGGCGTGGCACGCGATCGATGGGATGATATATGTTGGATTGTCATCGTCGTCATCCGCGTGAGCTAATAAACCTATTCCTAAACTCAAACTCATCAATAATATAAAAAATCTGCCTTTCATAAAATTCTCCTTTATTTCCGCAAGAATGAGAAAATCTTTTGGGTTAACGACGGTGAAATCGGAACCTTTGCCGGATTTACAGGAGCCTCAGGATTGACAGTAAGTACAAGCATGTCACCCATCGGCAGGATTGCATCCACTCCTCCAACCAAGACGAAGGAATTCTGACTGACCGGTATGACCGCATGTTTCGCACGTGGACTCATCGCTTCGCTCAGCAAATTGAATGACTCTTCATCGGCCTGAAATGATTCGACCGAGCTGAGACCATTCTTACTTTCGCCGTTGATTGCGTTCGGAGACTTGCTACCGCCCGTCAATACGACGTCACCATTTTGCGCCAAGAAGGCCGTGTGGTATCCCCGCGCATTTTTCAGGTGATCAAAGACGGTGCGCAGTGACCCGTTGCGGCTATCCCAAATTTCCGCCGAATTCAGAGGACAAGAATTGCCGAAAACGCATGTGACATCATCACTCTTACCAAATCCTCCGGCGAATAAAACGTCACCGTTCGGAAGCAAAGTTGCGGTATGGCCACCTCGTCCAGTTTCCAGATGCCGCGCATTAGGCGTAAATGCCTCAGTGGCCGGATCGAAGATGTCGATACTATCAACACCGCTCTCTGACACAAGGCCGCCTGCGACCAAAACACGCCCGTCGTTGAGCACTGTCGCGGAGTGGAAAGCGCGAGGTGCACTCATCGTGACGGTCTTCACGATCACTTTCTTTACGGGATCGAAAATGTCGGCTGTGTACGAAGCATTCTTGTAGGGCAGCGCACCGTTGTCGAAGTGCATGCCAAATCCCCCTGCAAAGAGGATCCTTCCCGTCGCAAGAACAGTTGCCGTGTGGCAGAATCGCGGAGTACTCAATTTGGCGGCCAAGACCTCGAGGACCTGAGTGTCTTGGTGATAAATTTCGAGGCTCGCGTCGGCCTTGCCTCCTGCAATTAAAACGTCACCGTTCGGCAACGCTGTAGATGTCTGACAAAACCGCGGATCGGGAGGTGTGGCGTCGCCCAACAGTTCCGTCTCGCGCTGATCATGAACTGAAAAAATCGTATTTCGCAATGCACCCGTGATCAGATACTGGTCGTCGCTCATCTTTGCTACGCTCGGCGTATATATCATGCTCCCCGTACGGCCCAAGTTCAGCACTTGCGCTGAGAGGTGTGGGGCTTTGATAAAGCAGCTACGGATTCCAGCGTTCGTCGGGCAAGCCATTCCAGGAATATTATTGCGCAAATCAATTCGCTCAAGCGACGCCATCTTGGACAAAACATCATCATTGCGGATGACGTTATTGGAAACGTCGAGGTTGCTCAATTTTGTGAGGGGAGCTAACTCGTCAATGCTACGAATAGAATTGTGACTGAGATTGAGCGATTTCAGACCCGTAATTTTCGTCAGCGGGGCAACGTCTTCTATCTGATTTCCGCTCAAATCGAGATCCTTTAGCTGAGTGAACTCTTGCAAAGGCGCCACGGTCCGGAGGCCGAGATTTTTCAAATCCAGCTTCTCCTGGGCCATGAACACCAAGTGGGCGCTCTTGCAATCACTGGGATCCTTCTCATAGAAGCGAGACTTGTCGATTTGCTTCGCACGGGCAATCAAAGCCGTGATTGTCTGCTTCAATTCCTGGGTCGCGGCAGGAGAACCGGCGGCTACACAAAATTGTTCAAAGGATTCAGGATGGATTTCCAAAATTGAATCGTCAATCTTGGCCAAGCCACCCGCCTTTTCCGGATTCATGTCCGCAAGCGTTTTTGTGCAACTGCGAGGATCGTCGTAACAGACATTGGCGGCTTTAACTAAGCGTCCGATATTGTCCTGAGCGCCTGAATCCATCTTTGCAATGTCCACTTTTTGTTGAGGGCTAAGTAAAACCATTCCCTCATTCAAGAGGTAGTCGGCCGTCACGTGAAACTTCAATTGGCGTTGAAACAGGCGTGAAAGATCATTCTGTGCAACCTTTACTGCGTCGCCGACGCCGGGAGCAAATTTGACATAGATGCCGGCTTGCTCGTACGGAACCGTTTCGTAGGCAAGTGATGCCATGTTAGCGGTTGTCAGCTGCGAGGGAAATCCCTTTGCGGTGTCAGTCGCATATTCGATCGCACGTGCAAGTACTCCATCGCACTGGCTAAAATCACCAAGGGTGCACTTTACAAACCCGAGAGCTTCGTCGCCATTCGGAGAAATGGCTGTACCTTTAAAAATTCCGGACAGCATCGCGACATTTCCACCCATTTGATAGACGGAGACCGTCACATTTGCCTGCTGATTCTTGTTCTTCGACATGGCATTCAGCTTACTCTTGGCCTCAACCATGCTTGAGTTAAACGAGAACGAACTCTCGAATATGGTTTTGTCTTCCTCACTTGAAAAATCGATCCGTATGGTGAAGAACAATTTTGCTCCACGCTGGATTTGTGAAATGTACTCATCTCCGCACGTGGTCTCGAAACGATCGGGCGATTTCACTACGCTCTCGCCGATCGTAGACAGTTTTGGATTTTGCAAGTATTGATTCGGGAAACGATAGTCTCCCGAGTAGGTTCCCGAAAGTGAGTAAGAATTCGATGTCGAGGCACGAAGAAACTTCGCCGACATTGAGGCGCTCATCGCACCATAGCTAAAGCGCCCGCTTGTTTCCATACCCAACTCTTGCTGCATTTCGGATTCGGACATGTGTTGTGAATAAGAGACATTGGCGTGAGGCTGTCCAATATCGACAAGGTCTCCGGTCATACATTGACCTTTGAATTTTTCCTGCTTACTCGAGTATCCGAAAAAGGCATTGGCCTCTCTTGGACCGCCGGCGATAATTTCATACTCGGCGTGGGCTTGAGTGCACGTGAGCGCCATCATGAGCGCAGCGCAGGCAACTTTGACTAACGATTTCATTTGAAGACTCCTTTCTGGCTCAACGCAATTTGGGCGTTATAAATGTTCGTCTTAGAAATTTTGGCATACAGTTCGATTTTGTCTGCGGCTTCACCTTCGCGGCTGAAGACAAAGTCCTCGACTTGCTTCTGCACAAGCCCGCTGTTGGCACCCGAAAGGGCGTCAAGGAGATAGCGGACTTCCGCAAAATTCTTGGATGGTGTTCCGCGTTTGAGTGTGGCGATCGCGGTTTCGGCGATCGATGAGTTGCCGAGTAGATCGCGCATCTCCTTATTTTCTTGCGGAGTCCGCAGAAGTTTCGTTTTCAGATCCACATACCGGCTTGCGGAGGGACCTGCAGGGATCTTTTGATCCTGTACGAATGTATTCTCGAGAGTATGTGCGGCCGTGGCGGCTGACGGTACATATGCACGAGAGCTTTTTTGGAAACCCGAGACGCCGAGTCCAATAAAGAACAGTGCGCCAACGCCGGCTCCGACGACCAAAAGGTCATGTTTGACTAAACCTAGTGCGTTTTTCATAAGCTAATCCTTTCCTTGATTAGTGAGTTTGAACTGTTATTGGTTTGGGAAACTGGAGATGGAGCTGCTCTTCCACTTCCTGTTTAATCTGTTCCTGAATTTGCTGTTTCTTGCATTCGTCAGCCGTCGTCTTGAGGACATAGTAGACGGTCACATAGCCAAACGCGCCCAGAACTGTCACGCCGATGACAGCAGGACTCGTCAATGCGAGTCCCATCCCGGCAACGTCCGTTGCCAATTCTTCAGGAACGCCCGGTGTCTTCAACACAAGAAGGGCCGGCATGATCACCATTTTGACGACTTCACCTGCTTCCAAGAGGGTCGTCGCGGTATTACAGGCGTTGGCGCTGTAATTCACCATGACCATAAGATCCTGGTAATTCGCTTGGTTGAGTAAGAGTTGTGTTTGATCGCGGGAAATCCTCCCGCAGGAACCGATTAATCCATCATCAGCCGAAGCATTGAAGCCCACGCTGACAACAGCAAGAAACGTAAGGACGGAGACCGCCCCCGAGAGAGAGAAAAGCATAGTGTACCCCACACTTTGGATTTTGCTTCCGAAGTGTCGACCCCATGCCTACACCTCGGCCTTAGAGACACGCGTCCCTAAGATCCCCCCTAAAATTTCGAGACAAATTCAAAGTCCGGCGAAAGCCGAACTACTAGGTGCCGCCGCCAGAGCGTTCGACGCCGATTTTCCAGATCTTCGCTTCGCCGAAGCGGCCATTCGCGTTCTGTGTGGCCGATTCAAAATTCATCAGCAGGCCGCGAAGAGACGCATTTCCTTGTTCAAGGATTTGCGTTCCATCAGCCGTGCTTTCCCCTCCACACATTGCCTCGAGTTGCGAGACCAAATAAAACTGACCGCGCATGAACTCTTTCAACTTCGACTCGTCGACCTGTTGATTCAGGGACTCATTCAAAGCCTGCTGAGTGTCCGTCGTGATCTTACTCAATTCCAATTTCACATCGTCGTTAAAGCACTGAGCGGCATGAACCATCTTTCCGCCAGTGACCGTGGCGACGATCAAAGTACCCATCAAAATTTTCATCATACGTGCCATATAGTTCTCCGGAACAAGTCCGTTTAGTTCGAGACAAGTTATATCGTGTTTCAGAATGAGACACATCTCTTCAGATTTTAGAGTTTCTACCGAAAGTATAAATGTGGACATGACCACCTTCGCCCAGTGCTTAAAAGACGTCCGTCTCCAGCTGGGGTTTACCAGTGCGCATGCCTTTTTTAAGGACTTGGAAGCCAAGGCCACGCTCGACTTCAACTATTCGTATTATAAGAGATTTGAGAACGGCGAGGTTCTTCCTTCAATTAAAGTTGTGAACTCTTTGGTGCCCCTTCTGCCTAAGGCCTCGGGGGATGCCTTGATCCTCGCCTATTGCGCAACGGCCTTTCCTAATCAAAAGAATATGTTCACGCGAAGGGATCCAGGAGGAAAGGACAAGGCTCCGACGCCTAAGCAAAAACCGAAATATGAAAACAAAGGCACTCGCCGTCCGCAGCGCATTCTCACTGAGCGGCAGATTTCCGTCCTTGCGCAAAACGAAATGATCTATTTCTTGTTCCTGCTCTTGTCGCTCACGCCGACGCCGCTCCCGCGTGCTGAAATTGAGCCCCTGTTTCCAAAAAATTCGTTCGCTGCCGCCCTTGAAGAACTGCGCTCTATCAAACTCGTTCACGAGGAAGATGGAGGCTTTAGAACCAGTTATCCTGAGTACACATTCCCGCACGAGTCGACGAGCAAATCTCTTCTTCCGCTCTATACGCGGCTCAATGACTTCGATGGCCGCCGCAATAAGTTTTTTGGCATGAAGAGCCGGGTGACTTCGGAGATGTTCCGCCGGATCTCTCCACGCTATTTGGTTTTGGTCGAGGATTACGTGAACCTACTTATGAAGACCTTGCGTATGTCAGACGAGGATGATCCCGCTCAAAATAGCGAAGTGGTATCTTTTACGGTCAATCTCTCGTCTGGCAAATTGCCGGGTTAGCTCGGTAGCGCCGCCGGCAATTCGACGAAAAATGTGGCGCCCAATCCCTCTTCGGATTCCAACCAAATGCGCCCGCGATGATATTCGACGATACGTTTGCAAATCGCGAGTCCCAAGCCGTGTCCTTCGACGGTGCTGCTGTTGACCCGGTTGAAGTAATTGAAAATCGCGCCGTGATGGATTTTATTGATTCCCACGCCGTTGTCAGTAATGGCTAACGTGAGAGGTCCGTCATTGGCGACGACCGCAACCTTGATGACCGGCGATTTGTCTCTACGAAAGCGAATGGCGTTCGAGATTAGATTTCTAAAGAGCTGGGTCAGGAGCGTCCGATTCCCAAGCGCTTGCGGAAGGGGTCCTACCTCGATTTTTGCTTCAGCCCCCGCAATCGTCGGCCCCAACGCATCAACCGCTAATTGAACGCATTCGTCGAGCGAGACCTCGACGGCGTCAGAAATTTCCCCATCCAACCTTGAAATGGCCAGTACGGACTCGATCGTCGCATTCAGTCTCTTTGCGCCACTGATCACTTGTTTTAAGTGCGAAAGCGCGATTTCCTTTGGCGACAACTGTGACTCTTGAAGAAGGGTGCAATAACCGATAATGATTGTTAGCGGCTCCTTGAGCTCGTGAGCAACCGTATGCGCAAACACGCTGAGATTCCGGTTGGACTCTTCGAGACCTCGTTTAGCGCGCTGACATTCGCTTTCCAGCCATTTTAATCTTTCTCTTTCGTTCACTGCTTCGTTGGCCATCTCACTATCCCTCACTGAAAAATTTCGGGCAATTCCACCGTTTCTAACCAATATTTCGCAAAGTGGTCGAGCACGGTGACGCCCCGTATTCCTTTGGCAATAAATGAATTGGCGCCCAAGTCGTAGCAATGCGCCAGTTTTTCTTTGTCTTGGCTGCCGCTGAAAATCACGATGGGGATTCGCCGCAGTCGCTTGTGTGACTTTAACTGCCGAATGACCTCCAGGCCGCTTTTCCCCGGCATGTCTAGATCCACAAGAAGGATGTCGGGAATTTCATTGGAACCGCACTTGAAAATTTGCGACAACTTGAATATCGCTTCCTCACCGTCGTGCACTAGTTGCACGTCGAGTTCGGCGGGCGCGCGATTCCGAATCAGAATCGATTTGGTCAACGCAGCCATTTCGCGATCGTCTTCCACTACCATTATCCGCTTCATGTATTTTCCGATCTTCTGTTTTAGAACACGCATTCCATATTCCTCCGTAAGAAAAACTGCAACCCGAGGACGAGTTATTGACTGTTCGTTCCAAAACTCATACGGTTTAGCTCATGGCGCGCCCACTGGAATTTAATAGAGATGAAGTTTTAGGGAAGGCTCTCCAAATTTTCTGGAGCCACGGATATAAGGCGACCAGCATGGATAAGCTCGTTTCTAAACTAGGTATAAACAGGGCTAGTCTATACAACACGTTTGGAAACAAACGTGAATTTTTCTCACAAGCTTTGACATTCTACATGGAAACCCGTCTTCCCGACCTTCTCATTCCCTTGCACGGCAATGATGATTTTGAAGACCGTCTCCGCCAATTTTTTAACGGACTTATAAGTCTCGGTGGCGAGACAAATCGTTTTCGCGGGTGTTTTGTGATTGGATCGATGGCGGAACTCAGCGCTCTTGAGCCTCGCCTCGCAAAACTATGTACGGACACTCTCAACGTTCTTGAAAAGGATTTGAGAGCTCTCGTTAAGCGCGGGCAGAAGGCCGGTGAGATTCGGACAGAAATTAATGCTGACGATTTGACAACGATGCTGATCAGTTCCGCGATCGGTTTGATGACAAAGGCGCGGACCAAGGAGAGTCCGCGGCGGCTCAAAGCCGCCGTGGAGTTGACTCTCTATTTTGCGTTCAATGGAAAGTAGCTATTCCCAGTCTTTTGGAGTGTAGGTCACTTCCAATGGCGTTTTCGCCGGTTGCACGCTCCATGGAATCTGATTTCCAAGGAGAACTTCATTCTTCGTGGAATCGTAAATCCATCCGGTTTGGATCACGCCCTTTTCAATAATTTGCGTACCGAAGTTGACAGTGATGGTTGCCGAATCGGGCATCGACGGCAGTGGAATTTCCGAAATGGACGGTTGGCCTGCGCGGCTCATACGATTTAACGTATCGCCGACCTTGATTAGCTTCGTGCCGAAATCCGCAGTGCAGATCGGCGTGGCGTCGCCTTTGATCGCGTCTGTGAATTGCTGATAGGTACTACCCGCCCATACGAAGGGATCATCGGTCGGAGCGCACCAATCCTGTGGGCCCAAGAACCCGTAGAACGAAATTTTACTCGCATCGCCCCCCTTCCAGGCCGTCAGGGCTTTGACCAAATCGCCTGGCGACACCGTACTCTGTTCCGGTGCATCACTAATGACAATGATCACCAATCGAGCGTCGGGCCGCAGGAAGTTGGGATAAGCCGTGAGGGCTTTGTTGATAGAGTCAAAAGGCTGCTCAATATTGTTTCCGTTAACTCCGAGTGTAAGAACCGCATTTTTAAACTTCTGAACGACGTCGGGAGTCGAAGGATCGAGCTCGGTTCCGGCCGCTAAGCCGATCGCGGGATTTTCCTCGAGAGAGGTCGAGATAAGACCAAGTCTCCAACTGGTTCCACCCGCCGCGAGTTTATCCATAAAGGCATCCGCATTGGCAACCACGGCGGCCTGGTAACTGGACATGCTGCCGCTATCATCGATGACGAATAACACATCGACGGGATCGCTCATTTGATCCATATCAATGAGCAGTTTCACCTGTCCTTTAATACCATGTTCAATTTTGGTTTTGAGCGGAGCCGCGAGCGCAGAACTAGCGACGAGCGCCGAAACGAGAAAGCTGAAAAGTTTCATTGGTCCCCCTGTAGAATTGATTCATGTACTTATAGACTGATTCTTGTTACAGGTCTGTTTATTTTTTCGCGGGGGAACTGGATGCTCGTGGTGTTGCGGATTTCGCTGGCCGTTTTTCTTACAGCTTTTGTGACAGACTGTTCGTCTCACGATAACCCGCCCTCCTCTGGCGCGGAATCTCCCTTGAGATGCGCTCAGACAGTCTCTGTCTGCATCGGCGATCCCGTGTATGTCGGCGGAATCGGCGGCGGAAAGCACGCCCTTGTTACGGAAATCGTCCGTCCTGGCGACTTGTCAGCCAGCGAAAAGGACATGATCGCGAAGGCCCCGGATTGGGAGCGCGACATCGCCGAGAATATGGCACGCTCAGTCAGTCGGCAGTTCGGCGAACGCATCTTCGCCAAAGCGGAAAGCGATCCCGTACCGCAACCCTATTTCCGTCTCTTGCTGGAAGATATCTATCGATTAAATGGCTGCGCGCCCGGAGGAAGTCCCTGCGTCGGCGACAAACGCTATGCGGATGGGTCGTTCCAGCCGGTTTTAGAAGAAGTGATCGGGATTCAGCTACTCGCGAATCCCGACCCCGGGACTCTGTTGCTCCAGGTCACGCCGCTCAATGGGCAAACGCAGACTTGGACGCAAGAGAAATTGGATTCTGAAATTGCGTTGAGCGGCTGTGAAACGCTCCCGCAGTTTGGCCGCTCATTCTGTGTCGGAGAAAAATATTTTATTCAAAGCAATGCATACACCGTGGTGGCCATCGCGTTAGATACCACAAACCCCGTGGTGATGTTTGTCGATCCCGACGGAAAATATAGCCAGATGACAAAGGATTCTCAGGACTACCCGTTCGATCAGCAAAGCCCATAATCTTAAATCGTAAACAGGACTCCGGCCTCCAAGAACTGTGAGCCGCCTCCACTACCCTGCTGTGATCCCTGACCTGGTCCGCCATTTTGACCGCAGTAGCTGCAGCCATTGTCCTTGTTATCGTGCCCACCACCTTGAACGTAAACGCCATGAATATGAAATCCGGGCCGCGCCGGCTGCCACTGATAGCGTAAGCCAATAAATCCACCGAACCTGGCGTCTTTGAAGTGAACCAGATAAGGCCCCGGAGCGATCGTCAGTGCAAACGGACTCAAAAATCCCGATAAAGGTTCAAACGCGAGGCCGAGTGCGGCGGAATATTCATGATTGCCGCTGCCATCTCCATTGCGCGAATAATCGGGCATCACGCGCGCATCGAGTTCGAACCTCAACCAGCGGCCCAATTCAAAGAGGTGGAAGTCGACTCCCAGTTCGGGTCCGCCATTGTCGCCCCCATTGTTATCTCCGGAAGTCACGTGCGCGACTCCGAAACGAATGCGATACGAATCGCTAGTGCGAATATGAGTGTCGGTTTTCGGCGCGGCCGTGACCGAGTTTCCGCCCGCCCACTTCGTGACATCGCGCCTTTCGCCGCTTGCCGAATATCTCGTCCACTCGCCGCTCATTTCGTCATTCTTGAACTGGCCCTCAGACGCAACTTTCCCGTCCGGAAAAAAGCGTTGAAACGGACCCTCGAGTTTACCGTGAGCATAATTTGCCCGCACCTCAAGCCCATGCTGAACGGAGAATTGTTCGAATGGCCCTTCTTTCGCGCCGTCGACTTCACACCAACTCATGAGGGTCTGATTTTCACCCGCCGCTTGGACAAGGCGTGCAGGCGCTTTGCACTCGAGTGCCATTGCGTGCGGAACAACTAGAAGGAGCCACCACCATCTCATTTGCTGTCATCCATTTGCTTAAATTTCTCGAGGTCCTTCGTGAAAGGCTTGAGAAGCGCGGGTTCCTGGGCCTTGACGTTCTCGAGATGTTTCTCAATCAATTTGCGGTTAAGATCCGCGGCATCCACGGTCTCCGGCTTGACTCCCGCGACGAGCACTTCAGGATGTGTCGCGCGGATTTCTTTGACTAAGAGCTCATGTGAACGCGTCTCGAGTTCGGCGACTTGCGGAGCCGGTTGCGCTTCCGGTTTGATCGCGGTGAGCTCGAGAGCCGAAATCACTTGCACCTTGTTAATCGGTTCAACCGCAATTTGACCGGCTGAAGTTTCGTGAGCGGCCTCGTCGGCTTTGACCTCTTGCTTGGCCGCTTGGGGCGCGACCGGCCGAACTTCAACGCGCCCGCTAATCACCGAGGTCTGGTTTCCCGTCACAGGAGAATATGCGACAACGAAGTCTGTTCCGCGCACGCCATCGACGACCGATCGCGTTTTCACATCCCATTTCTTGGTTTTAGTTACGAGGGACCGAATACGGCCGTAAACCAGATCAAGCGTTGACGACTCTCCAGACGGGGCTTCGTCCGCCTCGATGATTTGAAGCATCGTTCCCGGCCCCAGCCAAACGCTCGTCCCTGACGGGTAAACAATTTTGGCGCGCGCTTCTCCATTACAAGCCAAAATCGCACCAATAGGAACCTGCTCGCCGATGCGCGCCTTGTGGTAATAATAGCGCTTTCCTTCATAGAGCATGGCCGGTTGATTTTCGGCTTTCAGTGATAGGATTTCAACGTCACCTTTCAAAGCGACAATGTGAGGCGGCGCGGGGGCAGCCATTGCTGTTGCGGCAAAAAAAAGCTGAAGTAAACAGAGCATGTTCAAGGATAGGTCTTGTTTTTGATCTGCGGCAAGAAGATCTTTAAGTGCTTCGGGTTGAGTCACATCGCTTCACAAATTTAGCCAAAATGTCCCGCCGCAATTCGCTAACAGTCTCTCGAATGAGGGATTGTTCTTAAGGCTGCGCCGTAAACTGCGATGGCCGCCTTCGCGTAAGAAGCTACCGTCGCGAGCATAGGTTTCGCGCTCGAAATATTATAAAGGAGGCCAAAGTGATTCTCCGGCGCGGCCTTGGTGGGTTCGTCGTGTCAGCCTCAATGTGATTCGGCTTGGGGGAAGCGCAGCCAACCTCTCACGTTGGCTCGACGTGCAGACGAACGACAAAAATATCACCTTTGCTTCGTTTACTTGTCCCATGCATGGACCGGCGGTCGTTGCCGTGGATCCGGTGCCTTATACCGACTACGGGATCTACGACTCCGCGAAGACGCGGCACAATTGAGCTTTTTGATAAGACCCCGCACGACCACTATAGAGACTACGAATGAGCGGATCTTCCAAAATGTCGACGGACTGTCCTGCGTTGATACGAAGGTAGAGTGAGGAGAGCGACTCCCCTTGCTCCAATGCCGCAAAGAGTTTTCGTCCTATGATTTCGGTTCTCCAACCGCAGGCTTCCTCGGCAATAGGGGCGACGCCATTTTTTGAAATGCGGAAATAAAATTGTTGAACGGAATCATCACCGTCGTAAACGGCCAATTGCCAAACCTCGGGTGCATCAAAGAACCGACCGTCAGAAACAAGAGACCGGAGTTTTTCCGGGAGTTCGATCTTAATGAAGTCTTCAACGCGAGCCTTTTCGCTGGCTTCGAGTTTCGGAAATCGCGCCGCAATTTCACTCACGCGCGACGGAGACACAGAGGGATCGTAAATATAATCGACGTCTTGATCCCCGTCCGGATGAATCCAGCCGAGTGGTGAACCGCGCTCAATTTGATCCCCATCGAGAATGAGCGAACACCCTGGATTCAGCCGCAACACGGCCGTCTCAGGAAGCAGCTCGGCCATTTGCCGGGCAAAGCCCTGATAGGATATCGGAAAAAAAGTGCGGTTGAGCCAGGACCAGTCTTCAAAAATAAATTGGCAGGAACTCGGCACGAGGGCACGCGGACGGAGTGCGCACAGCTGCGGAATCCACTCCGGCGGAATTCGTCCCGACGCCGGTTCCGCGTGTGACGGAGCGATGGCTTCGACCTCGCGTAGAGTTTGAAAGGGCCAAAGCACCACATCCCACGGACCGTTTCGGCAGAGGAGTTCTAATGTCTCGTCGTCAATCCAAGAGTCGACGACGCTTAAAACCTTGTGGACGCCGGTTTCAATTTGAAAAATGCAGTCGACGTCGGCATCCAACGCACGGCGCGAGGTGATTTTGAAATCACCCACTGATACGGCTTCATTCAAATGCAATGGAAATACATTTTGAAACCCGAGGCCGCGTAAAATTTGAAAAAGCTCGTCAAAGAGACAGTAAAAGTAAATTGGAGTGCTGCGATTGAGGAGTTTCAAACTCTCGATGGAGCAATGGTCATCGTGAAAATGGGAAATAAAAATCGCATCCAACCGCAGTTGAGAGATCGCGGTGGTGTCGAAGGCTACCTTGGGAAAGGCATAACAGTTGACACTAAACGGACTCTCAAAAATCGGGTCGAAAATCAGTTGCGTACTTCCGGCCTCAAATAGGTAACCGGCGTGAAGGATTCTAGAGACCTTCATCGCTGGGTTTCAAACTGCGGATCACTTCTCTCCAAAATACGATCATCTCGAGGTAGGCTTTGCGCGGCCGTTTCCAGACGACCTTAAAAAATGCAGCATGACGAAACAAGAAATACTCAAGCCTTAGGCCGAACTTACTAGCAAAAATAAATGCGGAATGCTCAACCCGCTCAAGACGCTCCCTTTCCGTCCAAATCTTTGTCGTTGTGCCACCCTGATCATGCACGACCAAAGCATCGGTCATGACCGTAGGGATTTGAGCCTGCCGAGCCTTGTAAAATAAATCTAGATCTTCCGCATACATGAAATAGTCCTCGCTCCAGCCTCCAAGTTCATCGAAGACCTTTCGCGACATCACGACGCTCGCACCTAGAAACCATCTCGTGACTTTCGCCGGCGAAAAGACCAAATAAAAAATGTTCTCCAATGTAGGAAACGGATGGCAGGAACGGTCATGCGACGTGCGGGTATCAAAAATGCGCGTCACATAGATAGCGCGGGCGCCGTTCAAACCTTCCCCATAGCAGTTGTTTACGGTTTCCGTGACACGAGCATCTGGATTTAGAAAATGAATCAACCGGCTTTTAGCTAGTTTCGCGCCGAGATTACTGGCCTTGGCGAATCCAAGATTTTCCGGACTTTTGAGAATGCGGATATTTTCAGCTTGAGGAAGCAAATCGACCGAGTTGTCGGTCGAACGATTATCCACCACGATCACTTCAAACGGTATCTTCACATACTTGAAGAGACTCTCCACACATTGGTGGAGCAGCTCACCGGAATTGTAATTTACAACGACGATGGAAACTGAATAGGTAGGCGTTACTTCAAGTTCTTCCCCCAACATCATCTAAATTTCCTTTTCTGCAGGAACAAAAAGGAAATTTACGTTAAGGGGATCGGGCTTCAAATTCGTGATCGGTTTGGCGCCGCTGTCCTCGAGATGAAACAGTTTGTAGCCATGTTGGCTCATGAGGGCTTCGATTTCTTTGGCGACCTGCTCACGGATGACTTCACATACGATAACAGGACGAAATTTTTGAATTGTTTTTGAGGCGCCCTTCAGAACAGCTACCTCCGCAGTCTCGACGTCGATCTTAATTAGGTCGCAGGATTGGACATCGTTCTCTGCGATATAGTCATCGAGACTGACGCATTTGATCTTGAGCTTGGAATGCGCACCCAGTTTCTCGAACTTTTCCGTTCCCGTGAGCGACGATCCCTTCGGCAGGGTCACGCCTGCCGGGACAATAAATTCGAGAAACCCGCTGCGTTCAGCCAAACCCAGGTTTTGTGCCTTTATCTTTGAAAACCCATTCAGCTGAACATTCTGCTTCAACCATGAGAAGACGTGAGGCTCTGGATCAAACGCATGAATTTCCCGTATGTTTTCAAATGTACCGGCCATTATGGAGTACAATCCAGTGTGCGCGCCAATGTCAAAAAATGACCGGGAAACTTTGAAAAACTCAGTTAAAGCGTTGGCCGTGGGCAGCTCGAACGAGAAAGCGTTTCCGAAATAGCACCTGGAAGCGATCGTGTCTGTGCCATTGGAATAAAGGCAAAACTCATGGCCTTCGATATAGCTGATTGGGAGCCGGCCAGCCGCCGGGAAAACGTATCTACCGGTATAAGTAAATGAACTGTGCAAGCGTTTTAGTAGGAATTTACCGACTACGTTGACCGGTCTTAGCACGAGAAAAGTGTGGACCAATTTGCGGCACAAACGGGCTAGATCTTCTGTCATTCGATAACCCAAATCTCGTCGCGGTTTTTTTGGAGGTGGCGAGCAGATTCGAACTGCTGTAGCCGCTTTTGCAGAGCGGTGCCTGGCCACTTGGCTACGCCACCTCATCATGAAGGTGAACTGATAGAACCAGATTCACCGGCAAAACTCAAGATTCACTGGGTTTTTTTAGGCGAAAAGCTGCCTTAGAGTTTCCATGGGGGCTATTACCTTTTGATAGGCCTCGTTGAAATCCAAATCTTCGACTGTGGGACTGCCGCGAAGGTCCGCCAGGCCTCTAGCCACCCGCAGCAAGGACCGCCGGCGGCGGTGGCTGACTTCCAAGCCCTGCACCCAAACCGGGATATTCTGCGGGTGCTCACCTCTTTTCACGCGGAATTCCTGCATACGTTTTAAGCGATCGCGGAGGCTCAAGAGCGGCACGCGTGGGTTCTGTTTAGTCCAAATATCGCTGAAAACCAAAATGTCGAAGCGATCGATCACCGGCCCACTCAAGCGATCAATTGTCTTCCGGCATTTAAACCGATTTGTCGGGCATGAATCCGAGCCCGGACTTTTCTGCCCACAGGGACACAAATTCGAAGTACCCACCAATTGAAAACTAGCAGGAAACGTCACACGGTCCCCTTTTCGCGCAATGACCACATGCCCTGTTTCAACCGGTTCGCGAAGGGCCTCGAGAACCTGCCCCTTAAATTCCAAAAATTCATCCATAATCAAGACGCCCCCATTCGAGCGGGAGATCACACCCGGAGTAATTGGAGAGCCCCCGCCCACCATTCCCAAAGCCGAAATCGAATGATGCGGAATTTCGCACGGCCGCCATCTGCTCTCTAGAACATCTTCGCCGAACATCTCTTCTAATTCGCCTACCTTTTCGGTCTCCGGTGAAGCGGTCAGCGAATAAAGCGCTCGTGCCCAGGTCGTCTTGCCCGTGCCTTGTGGCCCGGTCACAAGAACGTTGAGCTGACAGTGCAACGCCAGGAGCAATGCTTCCGCGGCGTTCGCGTGAATTTGAATGTCTGGAATTTCGGGCTCCCGCCAAAAGCCTTTCCAATCAAACTGCCGGGAGACCGCGCGAAGAGATGGCGAGGAAATCGATTTCAACTCCAACCAATTCCCTTCCCGAATCCGCGGGCCCGCCTCTCCCGTCAAGATCATTGCGTCAGCAGTCCTCAGCGCCGACGGCAGATCGGACGGCGCGAATGCTTTGCCGTCGAGAGAAATCTCACCATAGACCACGCAGCCTCCGAGCCGCTCCTTCACCTCATCACTCAACTGTCCGGTCAGGGACAAAAATGCCAGAGCAATCGCGAGGTCCGCGCCCGAACTGCTCTTACGAAAATAAGACGGCCGCAAATTCACCACAATCTGATGACCCTGGGGCCACTTCAGCCCGCACGAACGCAGGGCCGACCGCAGTTTCAGCCCGCACTCCTTGATATGGGCATCGGGCAGTCCAATGACTTGCAAATGCGGAATGCCAGGGATCAAGTTGACTTCGACTTCGCCGGGACACAACCGGCCTTCATAGCGAAAAAGCGTCTTCACAATCATGCCCAAGCACGACTGCAAACCTCAACTCACGGCTGAAATCTGATTTTAGGGCTTATCGAGCGAACGCAGTCCGGAGAGCGGATGATTGGCATCCACTTCTTCCTTGAGCTTGTGCGCCGTCACCGACGTGTAGATCTGCGTCGTCTGCAAACTCGAGTGACCGAGCAACACTTGGATCGTGCGCAAGTCGGCGCCATTCTCAAGCAGTGCGGTCGCGCAGCCGTGGCGGAATTGGTGCGGCCCGATGGGCTCATCGAAGCCCGCGCGGGTCGACCATGCCGACAACCACCGCCACACATCCACCCGTGACGGGCGATGACCACGGTCATTGATCAAAATCGCTCCGCTCTCATCTTTCGCCAAATACGGGCGCACGTCGCGGATGTAGGATTTCAATTGATTCAACAAGGTCTCAGACAACGGCACCAAACGCTCTTTGCCGCCTTTGCCGATAACTTTTAACCAGGCATCGGTCGGATTGAAATCGTTCAAATTCAGGCCGACCAACTCGCTCACGCGGCAGCCGAGGCCGAACAATAAAAGTAAAGTGATTTGATTGCGCGCACTGCGATGGGCGTCCTCAAATTTGCACGCTTCCATCAACTGGTGAAACTCAGGCAGCGTAATCGGCTTCGGCAAGCTCGCCTTCACGCGTGGTGGACGCAGTTCGCGCAGCTCGGGAGCTTTTTCCCCGCGCGATTCCAGAAATCTGAAATAGGTGCGCAAGCTGCTGATCACGCGCGCCTGTGAGCGCACCGACAGTCCTCTCGCCTTCATAAACTCAAAGAACAGACCGATCTCACGGCCCGTATTATGAAACTCGGCGTAGAGCTCCAAATCGCGGCGATAAGCCATCACCGTGTTATGAGAGCGCCCGCGGACATGCTGCAAATCTTCGAAGAAATCCACCCAGAGCTGCAAAGCCATATAATTAATTGGAAACGCATTTTAGACGAAAGGCAAGCCGATTATTGGAAGCCGGCGAGCACCGAGAATTGTCCCACTAAACCCAAAGTGCCATCGCCGTTATCGGAATAAGCGCGCAATTGGATTGTGCCGTTGAAGCGATCACCATCGACGTCGTAGGAAATTAGCGTGATGCCGTTATCCAATGTCACTTGGAATTGACCATCACTCACTTGTCCCGAACCAAAAAATTTAAAGTACTGGAAATCAGATCCCGTTGTCGTCCCCACTCCGATAATCAACTCATCTTGATGTGCACCGGAAGAGGTATTATCGAGGAAGAAAACGCGGGCCTGAGTAACCGTGCCTATGTCGGGAAGATTGGCACCGAGCCAACTCAAGTCATCGAACGCCAAGACGCTAGAGACACTGCCCATGGGGCCCGGAGCGTCTGCGAAGAAAACTTGCGTGTTCGGGTCGGTGGTCGAAATCTCAGCGCCTGTTGCACCGACAGTCGTGCCAGTCTGACCTTGCGCCTCTTGCAGATACGACATCATATCCGTGCCGCTGATCTGCGGATCACTGGTGCGCCAGCGCTCCGAACATGCGGACGTCATAATGATTAAAGTGCAAAGCAAGAGAGTCTTCATGCCCTCTCACAAATGCCAGGCGTATGCCGGTCACGAGCGGGCGTACAATTGCCTAATTTTTAAGAGGATTTTTGAGCGGTGTTTCATTTTGAGACGGAGACGCCATTGTCTAAGTCCTCGGAGAGCGACGAAAAGTGGCTTTTGTGCAACTATTGCGACGCATTAAATCGGCTGTATCTCATTGAGTTCGTTTGGATATTTGGTAACCCTATGAGGCTCATGATTGAAAAGTCCGAACGTCAAATGCAACCTATCGCCTCGGCAATTCCGACCGACCGTCTACTCCATGAACTGCACAAGACAGACGTGATGGTCGATTCAACTCCCGATAAACCGGAGAAGGGATTCTTCGTCTTTCGCGCGAAAGGCGCAGAAATCCCTGACACCATGTTGGAGATCGGACGGTTACGCGAAGAGACCTTCCGCACTGTCGGCGAGGGCACCGGTTTGGAGCGCGATATTGACCGCTTTGACTCGGTTTACGATCACTACATTTGCTGGGATAAGAAATCGCGCGAGATCACCGGCGCTTACCGGATCGGCCGCGTCGACCAGATTCTGCGCGATCAGGGGCCACAAGGCATTTACACCAACACCCTCTTCAATCTCGAAGATTTACTGAAGACCGATTTTAAAACCGGCACTCTGGAAGCCGGCCGCAGTTTTGTCCGTCCGGAATATCAGCGCGGGCTGACGCTGCTGATGATTTGGACGGCGATGGCGCGCTTTCTCATTAAAAATCCCGAATACAAAAATTTGATGGGACCCGTGAGTATCTCGAACGATTTCCAAGAGGACTCGAAGCACTTGATGGTCAGCTACCTGATGAAGCACCATCCCCATGAGAAGTCCGACGATCAGCTGTCGAAAAATCCGCCGCAATTCGATTCGGAACTTTCACCGGAAGAACTGACGGCACTGGTAGATTCGGCGTTGAACCTGACCAGCTTACAGGAGTTTGTCCGCAAGGCGGAGAACAATCCTCGCGCGCAGATCCCGCAACTGATCAAATTGTATTTAGAGCTCGGCGTGCGCTTCTTAGCGTTCAATGAGGACAAGGAATTCAATACGATCGATGGCCTGATTTGGCTCGACATCACTAAAATTCCCGAAGAAATCATCACCCGCTACATGGGCAAAGACGGTTGGGCGGGCTACATCGCCCATCACCGCTGAAGCATAGCCTTCGGGTAATACATTTTTAAAATATTGTCGTAAGACTGTCCGTTTTCGGCGAGCGTGCGCGCGCCCCGCTGGCAGAGACCGACGCCGTGACCTGAGCCTTCGCCGTTGATCTCGAGCTGATCGGACGACCATTGCATCGTGAAGTCGGTGCTCTGAATTTTCTCGAAGCCAAAAATCTTGCGGAATTCCTGAGAATTCATTGCTACATTTTTAACTTTGCCGCGCGTTTCCAGCGCCGCGACGACCTTGGCCACGCGGCCCGAAGGAGTTCGCCCACTGACCTGCAACGCTTTGAGATTGGTCTCATCCGCCAGGCCGAGGGCCGCGATCAACTTGTTGCGCACCTCTTGCCGCGCGAGACTGAAGGACCATTTCAGGGGCTTACGGCTCGCACATGTCGGATCTTTGACCGATTGAAAGCTGCCTGCGGTTTTTCCCCACACGAATTTCGGATCCTCACTCTGACAGCCACAGTCCGCGGAATAGTAGGCCTTCAAAATGTGGTGCATGGGATCGAGTAGCACCTGGCCGCGCGTCTCACTGAGAGCCTGGCGTAGTTTTTCGGCCCAACCCGGATGCTGTTTGCTCTCGTCGATAAATTTATACATTTGATCGAGCACGTTCGCTTCGACATCGAAGTCGCGGCGTTTATGCTCCATGGCCTGCTTGAGTACAAACGAACGCGCCGACACGGCTTGCGCTTTGAGCGCTTCGAGCGGCCAGGTGACCGGCATTTCCGCAGGCAAAACGCCTTGAAGATAGGTTTCGAGATCGAGCCGCGCGATCACGTCGATTCCAGCTTTGCCGGCATTTTTCAACAGCTCAAGATCGTAAGGCGCGGATTCAACCCCCACGCGAATCATCTCGCCACGCACCCACAGGCGCTCCGAGGCGATCTTGACGGCTTTTTTCGCGTGATCCCAGTGCACGATCCAAGTTCCGGAGGCCTTGCGTGTGATCTTTGCGCGCCGAAAGCCCGTGTTCGGTTCGACTTCGAAGAACACGCTCGGCGGCGACACTTGCAGATTCATGCCGGTGATTTCGACAGTAATGAGGTGGCGCTTGATGCGGACGCGGATCTCCTGTTCAGGAGAGGTGTGCGCCCACGCCAAAGGCGCGGCTAGGGCGGTGGTGACCGCAAGGGCCAAAAGTCCACGCGCCACTACGATTTCATGTCCATGAACGGTTTGATGAATTCCAACGGCAAGGGGAAGATGACCGTCTTCGTGCCTTCGTTGGTAATTTCTGAGAGCGTCTGCAAATAGGCCAGTTGCAAAGCACTCGGGCTCGAGGCCAAAATCACAGAGGCTTCTTTGAGTTTTTCGGCGCGCTGCAATTCACCTTCGGCGGAAATCACTTTCGCGCGGCGTTCCCGCTCGGCTTCGGCTTGACGAGCCATCGCCGATTGCATTTCTTTGGGCAAGTCGATGTTTTTGACTTCGACGTTCGAGATTTTGACACCCCAAGGTTCGGTGGCTTTGTCGAGAATCTCTTGGATCGAGTGATTGATTTCCTCGCGAGTCGCGAGAATCTGATCGAGCTGATACTGACCGAGCACGGAACGCAGAGTAGTCTGTGCGAGCTGCGAAGTCGCGAAGTAGTAATCGATCACGCGTGTAACCGCACCTTCGGGATCCACCACGCGGAAATAAATTACGGCATTCACTTTCAAGCTGACGTTGTCATGCGTGATGACGTCTTGAGCGGGAATGTCCATCGTCACCGTGCGGGTGTCGATGCGGAGCAAGCGCTCAATGCCGGGAATTAAAAAGATAGGGCCAGGGCCGCGAATGCCGATGGACCGGCCGAGGCGGAGAACGACTCCCCGTTCCCACTCAGGAAGAATTTTAATCGCCGCGCTGATGATACCGATCAAGAAGAATATAAGGACCGCATAGGGCCCCAAGATCTCGAGCATGTTTCCCCCCTGCCGCTGAACAACACCAATTAAAACTTACTCGCGAGACACCTTCAACACTAAGCCGGAATAGCCGGTCACTTTCACCAAATCCTGGACCTCTAAATCCGCCGGGGATTCGAATTTCCATGTTTCGCCGCGCAATTCGACAAAGCCGCGCCGGTTGTTGCCACCCTCCAAACGCACCACCTTGGCGCTCATACCGAGGAGATCCTCGAAGCCGCCCTTTTTACGCACATGCCGCGTGCGGTACACGAGTACAGTGAGAACTAAAAATAAAATGGCGAAAAGAGCGACCGTGGGAACGATCAGCATGTAGGGCAACTGGTATCCGGTCTTGACCGGATCGAATAAAAAGATACTGCCGAGAAAGAGTGCAACGATCCCACCGAAGCCGACGATTCCAAATGTGGGAAGAAAGAGTTCGGCAATCAACATCCCGACACCGAGGAAAATTAAAATCAATCCGCCCCACTCGACTTCAAGCTTATTCATCGCGACAAGCGCGATGACAAGACCGACCGCGCCTGTCACGCCCGGCGCGACCATTCCCGGATGAGTCATTTCAAAATAAAGGAGTCCGAGGCTGCCGAGCAATATCATGTACGCATATTCGGGATCGGTGGTGATGGATAAGACTTTGTAGCGGAGATCGAGCTCGAAGGGCTTACGCACTCCCGTGTGCACCTGCCCTCTCTTATCGCCGGCGAGTTTCACTTCGCGGCCATCCGCGAACTTAAGGAAGTCGTCGGCGCTTGAACCGACCCAATCGATGGCATTGAGCTTGAGCGCATCTTCCGCACTCACCGCTTTGGCTTCGAGAATAATGTCTTTACCGAACGAATCGCTGCGCCCGCGCAGATGCGTGAGGCTCTCCAACCAGCTCCGAGTGTCATTCACAATTTTCTGCCGGAGATCTTTCGGGAGATCGGTCCCCATCCCAACCGGTGTGGCCGCGCCTAAATTAGTGCCGTGAACCGCGCCGTTGACGTGGCAGGCTTGCAGGATAATCGCACCTGCGCTTCCCGCATGGCCACCGCTGGGCGCGACCAGGCACAAAAACGGAATCGGAGAATTGAGAATCAGCTCATTGATGGTGCGGGTACTCTCAAGCACTCCGCCCGGCGTATTGATCGTGAGGAGAATGCTCGAACATTTTTCGGCATCCGCAAATCGCTGCACGCGTTTCACAAAGTCGACAGTCGCCGGTCCGATCACGTTGTGAACTTCCACTTCGGCGGTACATGGGGCGGCATGCACGGTCCAGGCCGTCGCCAGCGCCATAAGTCCGCCGAGGATCATGTGAGTTCCTTGGCGAGCGCTTGCAAGATACTCCAGGCCGACTTCTTGGAGGCGGCGATCTGCGGTCCGCTTCCCACCATATCTTTCAGCGCGGGAACGCTCCACCAAGTTTTGTCGCCGAGCTGATGGCGGCCCTCCGACAGCCCGCCACCGAATACGAGGATGTGTGGCGCCCCATGATCCTCAGGGGGAGTGAGCGATTCCTGGCGCTCGAATTCGCCGAGCGGCACGCTGGCCAGAATCTTTGCGAGAAGCTGGGCCTCGTCAGCCGTCGCCGGGTAGGCAAGGACCAGCAGCGCAGGCGCGGTGGCCATTGCAGGCCGGAAGGCGCTCGGATTTACGCCGAGGACGTCGTTGAGATAGAGGGTCTGCGCTTCAGTGAACATACGAGACCAATGTATTTAAGGCTAAAACGGGGGTCATTTCGTGATGCGTCGGAGTGCGGCAAGAGGCATATGGCATATGTGAGGGGCATGGGGGATGGGACTCACCTATGCCCCTTGCCCTTTGCCCAGTTTTTCACTCCCTGTCTCAAGTTGAGACACCGTCCACACGATCAGTAGTTGGTAGCAAGGAGGCGACCAACATGGACAACAAGACCGCCAAATCCAAAGTCGTTGCAAGCATCGACGTCAACGTTCACTGGCCCAAGATCGAGAAGCGAGCTTGGTCGGAAGAAGCCATCAGCGAACACTTCGAGTGCGTATTGTGCGGCACCAATTTGGTGTTCCATCACAAAACGGATTTTATTGGATTGAATGTCACGGAAGAGGCGCATTGCCCGCATTGCAATATCCGCAATCGGCAGACTTCGCACGCTCTTCAGTAACTACTTCGGCTTAACCGAATTGACCAGCTTGTCGATGATCGACTTGAGCTGCGTTTTCTCCGCCGGAGTCAGGGGCTGCAGGAATTCTTCCTCAGCCGCCCGGCGTTCCTCATCTAATTTATCCAACACAGCCCGTCCGGCCTTCGTGATTTCCAGATAGTTCGCGCGCCGATCGGTTTTGGATTGTGTGCGGGTGACGTATTTCTTTTCTTCGAGGACATCGATCATACGTACCATTGTGGCTTTATCGATCACCATGCTCTGCCCGAGTTCATTCTGCGTGAGCGGACCGGCATCAGTGAGAATGATCAACATTCCATACTGAGGCGCCACGAGGCCAAACCGCGCATACCTCTGGTCGACTTTGGACCTTAAGGCCAGGGCGGTCTTGTAGAAGCAGTAACCTAAATATTTCTTAAGCTCCTTATGGAAACATGGCATCGCCTGGGGCGTATCCAAAGGATGTCCTCCCAAGGACTTACCCTTAGTTCGCTGGCTCTTGGTTAGTGATGCCTTCTGTTTCATATGGAATCATTTTACCCAAAATAGTTTGTCCTGCAAACTATTTCTGATAATATCTCTATATCGGAGTCAATATGAAACACACACTCCTTGCCCTACTCATTTTTGGATCACCGTTCGTTGGCGCGCAGTCGCTCACGTTGCAAGACGCTCTGCAGACTATGAGCGGCGGTTCACCCGCCTTACAGAAAGCCACGTCCGAAGCCAACGAAGCTTACTGGCAAAAAGTAGAAGCGTTTTCGGCATTTCTTCCGAGAATTACGGGACAAGGTCAATACCTGACGGATCACAAATATATGCTGACAGACATCGCTCTGCCCGGAAGCCCGACGGTCATTGAAATTCCGAATATTGTTCCCACCACGATTTACTCATTACAGGCCGAATACGGGATCTTCGATGGGTTCGCGAGCACGAATCGCCTGCGCGCGTCCCGCATGATGGAGCAAGCCGCCCAAAACCAAATGGATTGGTCCAAGTTTCAGACGGAGCGTGAAGTCACGCTTCAGTTTTACCGTGCACTCGCGGCCAAGACTTTGAAGCAAGTCGCCGAGAGCAACTTAAAGACGCTTCAGGATCACTTGCGGGACGTTAACCTTCTGAAGAGCAACGGACTCTCCACCAAATATGACGTCTTGCGCGTTGAAGTTCAGGTGTCTGAAGCCAATTCAGAAGTTCTCAACACCGTTGACGATGTCGACACGGCCACAGGCCACCTGGCGGAGCTGATGGGACAAACCACTCTCGTCGATCCAAGAGGTGAATTGCCGGAGCCTCCCGCCGATCTTCTCGAGCACCCCGACAAACTCAACGATACCAACCGCGCCGATCTCGCGGCGTTGTCGCAAAGAGCAACGGCGATGCGCTACCAAAAATATGCGGCCGACGCACATTGGTTGCCGCGGGTCGGTTTGTTCGGGCAAGTTCAATACTATGACAATTTAGACGATCACTTTAACGATTGGGGCAGCTTTCGAAACGCCTATCTCGTGGGATTCAATCTCACTTGGAATCTGTTCGATGGATTCGCCGACATCGCCCGCCAGCGCGAAACGGCCGAAAAAGAAATTCAAACCCAAAAGACATTGCGTATCTCGCAGCTCAAAGCACAGCAGGACGTCGGCTTGTGGACACGCAAATATAAGTATTTTCAGTCCGTGTACCGCGCGCGCCAAAGCGACATTGGCAAAGCTAAAGAGAGCGTGCGCTTGGCGAAAGAAGGCCGCCGCGTGGGCTCGCGCACCAACACCGACTTCCTCGATGCGGAGACGGATTTGTTCCGCTCGCAAGCTGGCGCCATCAAAGCGCAGCTCGGAATTATTGAAGCGTTAATTAATTTGGAACTTTCAACAGGACGGAAACTTTATGACTTCAGATAAACCCCAAGACAGCGGCAAGCGCAAAAAAATCTTGATTGCCGTCGCCTGCGTTGCGGCCGTAATTGGGCTTTACTTCGTCGTCGACCACTTCTTGTATGTGTCGACGGACAATGCGCAGGTCGATGGCCATTTTGTGATGTTGGCTGCGAAAGTCGGAGGTTATGTCAAAGACGTTAAGGTCGTCGAAGGACAGAAGGTCAAAGCCGGCGATATCCTCGCCGAAATCGACAGCCGCGATTACGAAAATACCATACGCCAGACATCCGGTACTCTGACCTCGATCGAGGCGAAGAAAAACGATGCCGAGACCTCGTTTAAACGCATTAGTTCTCTGTATGCCAAAGGCGTCGTCTCGCAGGCCCAATTTGACAACACGTCGGCCGCGTTCAACGAACTCAAAGCAAACTATGAAGCTGCCGCGGCGGCCGTAGCACAAGCCAATTTGAATCTTGAAAACACGAAGATCCGCGCGCCGAGTGATGGGTACATTGCCAAGAAATCGGTTGAAGTCGGCCAGCTTGCCGCCCCCGGTGTTCCACTGATCGGTTTTGTCGATGCACAGGAGCGTTGGGTGACGGCGAATTTCAAAGAGACCGAGATTTCCCGTATCCGCGTCGGCGCGCCTGTGAAAGTCAGTGTCGACGCCATCGGCGACAAATCGTACCACGGCAAAGTGGTTTCGCTGAGTTCGGCCACCGGCTCAACGTTTACACTTCTGCCGCCCGACAACGCTTCGGGAAACTTCACGAAGGTCGTGCAGCGCGTGCCGGTGAAAATTCAGCTGGAGAATTTGACTCCCGAAGATTTCGAGAAGCTCCGTATCGGTCTTTCCGCAGATGCCCGTGTGAGCATCCGCTAGGAGTTATATTGTCATGGCCATGAGCCGGCAGTCCTCTCTCATTGTTTTTGTTGCGGTCTTAGCGTCACTGCTCGAGATCATCGATTCGTCGATCGTGAACGTCGCGCTGCCCACGATGATGGGAAACTTGGGCGCGACTCTCGAAGATATCTCGATGGTTGTCACAGGCTACGCGATCGCCAACGCTGTCGTGCTGCCGCTGGCTTCGTGGATGGGCGACCGGATCGGCCGCCGCCGCTATTATCTGGGCTGCATTTTAGCCTTCACCGCCTCTTCGGTCGCCTGCGGACTCGCGCCGAACCTGACAAGTCTGATTATCTTCCGGATTATCCAAGGCTTTGCCGGTGGCGCTCTCCTGCCCACTTCACAAACTCTGATTTACGAACAATTTCCAAAGGAAAAGGCCGGAATGGCCGGAGCCGTTTTCGGAATGAGCGTGATGATCGGTCCCGCCCTCGGCCCCGTCGTCGGCGGTTATTTGACGGATAACTTCGGCTGGCGCTCCATTTTCAACGTGAACTTACCACTCGGCTTACTCGCCGTTTTTGTGGGTGCCATCGTTATTTTTAATCCCGAGTACTCCAAGGTCGAAGAAGGTAAAGCCAAACCGCCGCTCGATACCGTAGGCCTGGCACTTATGGTCTTGGCCATCGGCTGCCTGCAATATGTCTTAGAGCGCGGGCAGGGCGATGACTGGTTCTCCTCAACTGCGATTTGCATCAATGCGGCAATCGCGGCCGTTTGCTGGCCATCTTTTATCTGGTGGGAACTTCGCACGGAACATCCCATTATTAACTTGCGGCTATTTGCAGAGCCTGTGGTCAGGTACGGCGTGATGCTCATGGGCTGTCTCGGATTCTTTTTGTACGGAGTGGTCTTCGCTCTCCCGGTGTTCTTGGGACAAACTTACCACTACGACGCGACTCAAATTGGTGAAGTCTTTATCCCGGGCTCGATCGTTACGATGTTCATGATGCCCATCATCGGCCGCTTAATGCAGGCCAAAGTGAGTTCCAAACTGCTTATTTTCATAGGCTTCACAAGTCTTGAGGTGTGCTCATTCATGATGACCCGCTTCTCCCCCCTCTCTTCGCGCGAAGAGGTCCTCCACATGCTTTATGTGCGCGGCTTTGCGATGGCTTTCCTATTTGTGCCCATCAACTCTTCGATTCTGAGCCAGTTCAAGGGAATTAATCTCGGTCAAGTCTCGGGACTGTTGAATCTGTTCCGCCAAATCGGCGGTTCGACAGGGATCGCGATGGTCGCGACTTTGATGACGTCTCTCGGACATCAGAATTATATGAATATGTCCGCCAAGGTCACACAGTTGAATCCCAATGTGCAGGCCTTCTATATGCAAATGCAAAATGGCATGGCCGGAAAATTCTCAACTGAGCTCGGCATCAATAGCGGCGCGCAAGCGGCGCTGAAGGCCTTATATTACAAGGTCCAATCGCAAGTGTTTATGTTGAGCTTTATTGAGCTAATCTGGGTGATGATCTTTTGTATTGGCTTGGCTTATCTCCCGCTCTACTTATTGAAGTTCGAACGCGATGTTGGCGTAGTCGCTGACGCTCACTAGGTGCGACTGGGTTCCCCGAGGCTCGCGGGCCCCACGACTGTTCGTCCATCCACGATGTTGACCGTCGGGACATAGCGGCGCACGCGCGTGACGATCCGCTGGGCCTGCGCTTTTGAAAACCTGCACGATTCGCGACAGAAGCCCATGAGCGACCGATATCCAAAGCGAATGTAAAACCGTTCTCTGTCTCATCGGCCAAATCGATGGCATGATTCAAGCTGTCACGTACGAGTTTGGAATCCCTATAGAATAGTTTGTGTTTACTCTTCTTCGTCCATCTCTCGAAGCTGGAGCAAAACCCGCTCTGCAATCACCCGATTCATCGAGGGCACCGCTACAAGGGCTTCAACCTGCGCATTTTTAATTGCCTCAATCGTTCCGAATGTCTTGAGCAAAGCTTTTTTGCGTTTCTCTCCGAGTCCCGTAATCGCGTCCAACACGCTTTCCAGAGTGCGGTTTTCGCGCAACTTGCGGTGATAGGTAATCGCGAAACGATGGGCCTCATCCCTAATGCCGACTAAGATGTGATGCGCCTCTGAATTCGGCTGGAACATCAGAGGGTTTTGCCGGCCCGGCAGAAAGAAACGCTCCTGAGTCGCCACAACCTCTTGATCATGGAATTCGCCCTGCGTACGGGCTTTGGCCATGCCGATGATCGGCACGTCCGGGCGGCCGATCTCCTTCAGCGCGGCTACGGCCATATTCAATTGGCCTTTACCGCCGTCGACGACGACCAAATCGGGATCGTCGTATTCCGTGTGCTTGAAACGGCGCTCGAGAACTTCCTTCATCGAAGCAAAATCGTTCGCACCTTCGACGGTCTTGATTTTGTACCGGCGGTATTCATTCTTATTCGGTAAGCCATCCTCAAATACAACTTGGCTCGCGACATTTTCGCCGCCCTGAAAATTCGAAATATCGTAGCACTCGATTCGGCGCGGGAGCGCAGGCAGCCCGAAGCGCTGCTGAATTTGCTCGAGGCCTTCGGCCTGCCGGTCGGCCTTGCTGACGGCGTCGTTAAAGTGGCTTTGTGCATTCGTCAACGCGAGGTCAAGTAACTTCTTGCCGTCGCGGCCCGTCGCCGCCATCACTTTGGCCGATTTCTTCTGCCGCTCCAAAAACACGGCCTGCAACAATTTGATGATGTCGTAGCCGAGATCTACCTGCAGCACGATTTCATCGGGAATAATATTTTCGCTGTAGTACTGCGTGAGAAATGAGGTCAACCACTCCTTGATCTCCTCGCCATCCGCCTGCGCGTCGAAGCGGTTCATGAAATGAGGACGCGAACCGATCACCCGGCCCCCACGCACGTGTAGAGTTTCGATCAAGGTGCCGCGCTTGTCGCCGACAAAGGCGATGACGTCTTGATCGAACTCTTTGTTGATACCGACGACTGTTTGGCGGTCCCAAATTTTTTCGATCGCGCCAATCGAATCGCGGATCTTCGCGGCCTGCTCGAATTTCTCATCGGCAGCCGCCGTTTTCATGCGCGCGGTGAGATCTTTCAAAAATTTGGCGTTGCGCCCTTTCAAAAAGCCGAGCGATGCCTCGATGTCGCGAGCGTAAGCCTCTTTGGTGATGTAGCCCACGCAGGGCGCCGTGCACTGCCCGATCTGATGGGAGATACAAGGACGGGTTCTAGTTTTAAAAAAGCTGTCCGTACAATCGCGGATTTTAAATGTGCGATTCAAGAAACGGATGGTTTCACGCACCGACAAGCCCGACGGATAAGGCCCGAAATAGACCGCGCCGTCGGCAGCCACCCGCCGCGCGAGATAAAAGCGGGGAAAATCCTTCTCGGTGCTCACGCGGATATAGGGATACGCTTTATCGTCCTTCAGCCGAATATTATACCGGGGCCGATGCTTTTTAATCAGCGAGGCTTCGAGCAACAAGGCTTCCACTTCGGTCTTGGTCAGAATGTACTCGACGGCCTGTACCTGCTGCATGAGGTACTTCGTCTTAAGCGACTGCTCACCGTTGGTGAAATACGAGCGAACCCGCGACCGCAGAACTTTGGCTTTGCCCACGTACACGACCTTGTCGCGGGCGTTCTTCATAATATAAACGCCGGGATCAGTGGGAAACTTGGCGACGAGCTCTCTCAGGTCGTCGAGGGTGACACTCACTTTTCGTCACCGGCGACGGTTTTATCGAATTCCTGATCGACCTCGCCGTTGTGCAAGGACAAATCAAGATACTCGAGCCGTTTAATCTCGTCGCGAATCTTGGCCGCTTCTTCAAACTCGAGATTGTCCGAGGCCTTCTTCATCTGTTTGCGCAGCTTCAGAATTTGCTTGGACAACTTCAATGGATTCTCAGTGTAAGCCGAGATATTTTCGCGCAGGACTTTGTTCTTTTCTTTCGTATCCTTCATGACGACTTCCATGCCCATCATGTCGCTGAGGCCCTCGGAAATCTTTTTCTTGATCGTCTTCGGCGTAATCCCGTGCTCTTTATTATAGGCCTCTTGAATGCCGCGGCGGCGAGTGGTCTCGTCAATCGCCTTTTTCATCGAGTCCGTCATTCGATCGGCATAGAGAATCACACGCCCGTTAATATTGCGGGCCGCGCGTCCTATCGTTTGAATCAGCGAACGCTCAGACCGCAGAAAGCCTTCTTTATCGGCATCGGTAATCGCCACCAACGAGACTTCAGGAATATCGAGGCCTTCGCGCAGCAAATTGATCCCCACAAGGACGTCAAATATTCCCAGACGCAAATCGCGGATAATTTCACTGCGCTCAAGCGTAACAATATCACTGTGCAGGTACTTCACTTTGATCCCGAGGCCCTCGTAATAACTCGTCAGGTCCTCGGCTGAACGTTTGGTCAATGTCGTAATCAATACCCGCTCTTTGCGCGACACACGCTCACGGATTTCCGATAGCAGATCGTCAACCTGATGCTTCACGGGGCGCACGATGACTTCGGGATCGACCAAGCCTGTCGGACGAATAATCTGCTCCACAACCAAGCCCTGACTCACGCGAAATTCGTAGTCGCTCGGCGTCGCCGAAACGTAGACAACTTTGTCCATGTGTCCCTCGAACTCCTGAAAGTTCAGCGGGCGATTGTCGAGCGCCGACGGCAAGCGGAAACCATATTCGACCAGATTCAGCTTTCGCGCCCGGTCGCCGCGGTACATACCGCCGATCTGCGGAACAGTCACATGGCTCTCGTCGATAAACGTCAAAAATTCGTCGGGGAAATATTCAATGAGTGTCGGCGGCGCCTCGCCGGGCGCACGCCCGGTAAAATGGCGCGAGTAGTTCTCGATGCCGGGACAGGTCCCCATCTCTTGAATCATTTCGAGGTCCCAGCTGGTGCGCTGCTCAAGGCGTTCGCGTTCCAAAGGTTTGATCTCGTGCTGGAAATAGGAAATCCGCTCGCGCAGTTCATCACGAATCGTCTCGACGGCGACGCGATTGCGGTCGTCAGTGCTCACGTAATGGCTGCCCGGATAAATCGCGACTTTGTCCATGACCGAGAGCTGAGCTCCGCGCAAGGGATCCACCCACGACATTTTGTCGATAAAGTCGCCGAAGAATTCGATGCGGATCGCACGCTCTTCTTCGTAAGGCGGAAACACTTCGACTACGTCGCCCCGCACGCGGAAAGTCCCGCGCGTGAAATCCACGTCGTTGCGCCGATACTGAATGCGCACGAGTTCGCGCAAGAGCATATCACGGCGGATCTCTTTGTTCGCCTCGATATGCAACATCATTCCGGAATACGCCTCCGGACTCCCGAGACCGTAGATGCACGAAACACTGCTGACGATAATCACGTCGCGGCGGTCGAACAAAGACCGCGTGGCCGAGTGGCGCATGCGATCGATCTGCTCATTAATTGCGGAGTCCTTCTCGATGTACGTGTCACTCGAAGGAATATAGGCTTCCGGCTGATAGTAGTCGTAATAACTGACGAAGTACTCAACGGCATTATGGGGAAACAGCTCTTTAAATTCGGAAAATAACTGCGCCGCCAATGTCTTATTCGGCGCTAGAATCAAAGTCGGCAGATTTAGCTCGTTGATCATTTGCGCCATGGTGAACGTCTTGCCAGTTCCGGTCGCGCCGAGCAAAGTTTGGTGCTGGACTCCCTTGCGCGCATTATCGACCAGTTCGCGAATGGCGCGGGGTTGGTCACCGGCCGGTTTGAACTCGGTGACTAGCTTAAATTTTCCATGAGGCGCACGAATGTGTTGGATGTTGCTCATTTGGCAACTTCCCACTCGCTTCCTTGGGCTCCGTCCTGGACTTGAATGCCCATCTCAAGAAGCTTTGCACGGAGCTCGTCCGAGCGCTTGAAGTCCTTCGCCGCGCGGGCCCCGGAACGTTCTTGCACGAGCTGATTGATTTGATTGCGGTCCAAATTCTTTTTCTTCAATAGCATGTCGTCCAATGTCTGCAGAAACAGTCCCGGCTCCTCGCCGAAGATTGCCATCTTGTCGCCGAGCCATTTGGTCCATTCCAACAAGGCTTTACCCAACGCGGCTTTCTTGGGATTCACGGGACCTGGAGTGCGAGCGTGATTGTTAAACACGCGAATGACTTCGAACAGGCGCGCGAGAGCTTCCGGCGTATTGAAATCGTCGTCGAGACTCTTTTCAACCCCGGCTTTGGCTTCCGCGAAAACCTTTTCCAAATCGGGAGCCAGCTTCGGGTCTGCCGGTGACTGGGCCAACTTGGCCGCCAACGCCAAGGCCGAATAGATCCGCGCCAAATTCGAAATCACATGCTCTATTTGTACCGGAGAAAAATCCAAAACGCTGCGGTAGTGCGCTGACAGCATCAAGTACTTGAAAATTTCGGCGTTGTACTCCTCCATAAAGGAGCGGGCCGTGCGCACATTGCCGAGGGACTTCGACATTTTCGCCGAGCCGAAATTGAGCATATTATTGTGCATCCAGTACCGCGCAAACGTTTTGCCGGTCGCACCCTCAGACTGTGCGATTTCATTTTCGTGGTGCGGAAAAATTAAGTCGAGTCCGCCGCCATGGATGTCAATTTGTTCGCCGAGCAGCCCGCGCGCCATGGCCGAGCACTCGATGTGCCAGCCCGGTCGGCCCTCTCCCCACGGCGATGGCCAAGAGGGTTCCCCCTCCTTCGATTTTTTCCACAGCGCGAAATCCGCGGCGTGCTTCTTACGTGAATCCACTTCGATACGCACGCCAGCTTCAAGGTCTTCAATGTTCTTATGCGAAAGCTTACCGTAATTCGGAAACGCATGGACGTCGTAGTAGACATCTCCATCCACCGCGTAGGCCTTGCCCTTTTTCACCAATTCTTCGACGAAGCTGATAATCTGCGCCATAAATTCCGTCACGCGCGGATTCGCCGAATGCTTGCGCAATTTCAAATTCATGAAGTCCTTCTCGAACTCCTTGATAAAGCGCTCTGAAATTTCGCTCGACTTCACTTTGTCGTCATTTGCGCGATTGATGATTTTGTCGTCGACGTCCGTGTAGTTGTACACAAAGTTCACTTTAAAACCGCGATACTCGAACCAGTTGCGAACGAGATTGAAGAAAATCGCGCCACGGAAATTGCCGACGTGAAGATAGTCGTAAACGGTCGGTCCGCAGACGTACATCTTCACTTCATTCGGAGTGAGTGGAACAAAATCTTCTTTCGTATGTGTCGCCGAATTATAAACGCTGATCCCCACGCTTTACCCTTTGATTTGCTCTAAAACCTGATTCGCCCGCGCCACCAAGATGCGTTTGTGCATCAAGGGAACCAAGTGCTTCAATTCCGTTCCGTGCGGCTTACCGATAACGGCCACGCGGATCGGTTGAAACAGATGTTTGCCTTTAACGTTCATCGTGTCTTTGATCGAATCCTGCAATTTCAAAAACTGCTCTTCGGTTAGATAGTCACTCGACGACTTCTCAATGCCCGATTTCCAACCTTCGACCACTGTTTTCGTCGACGGCCAATCCAAAATTTCCTTCGACTCGTCGGCGATCGCGATCGGTGCCTCGCTCAATGGACGGAACAACTCGACCGCATCTTTCAAAGTCGTCATACTCGTCTTGAACGCGTTCAATGCAAGATCGCGCCAGTGCGGATCCGAGGGCAGCTTCAATCCGGCCTCAGTCAAAATCGGCTCGACGCGTTTCCACAGCTCGGCGTTGGGCAGCGCACGCAAATGCTGGGCGTTCACCCAAGTCAACTTTTGCTCGTCGAACACGGCCGCGGCCGAGTGGAGACGATCATAGTTGAACTGCTGGATCATCTCGTCCATCGACAAAATCTCTTGTCCATTCGGCGACGACCAGCCCAGCAAAGCGATAAAATTGTTCAGCGCTTCCGGCAGGAACCCGTTCACATTGTACTCGTGGCAACTCGTGGCACCGTGGCGCTTCGAGAGCTTCTGGCGGTCGTTTCCCAAAATAATCGACAAGTGCCCGAACTGCGGCATCTCGTACTTGAAGGCTTCATAAAGCATCATCTGGCGGAGCGTATTGCTCAGATGCTCTTCGGCCCGGAACACATGTGAGATCTTCATCAGCGCATCGTCGATCGCGCAGCAGAAATTATAAACCGGCATCCCACTCGAGCGCAGGCACACGAAATCGCCGACCATATCCGACGGAAACGTCACTTCTCCGCGAACGAGATCGGTGAACTTATAATCGCGCTTCTCCACCACTTTGAACCGCACGACGGGCTTGTCGCCTGCATCCATGCGCTCTTTGGCCTTCGACAGCGGCCAATCGCGGTACGGCGAATTGACTTGCGGAGGTTTGCCCATGCGCTGCGCCTCTTTGCGCTGCACTTCGATTTCGTCGTCGGTCATAAAGCAATAGTAGGCGTTGCCCTGCTCGATTAAGCGCTGAGCGTGCTCGCGGTAAATATCCAAACGGCGGCTCTGCTTGTAAGGACCATAGGGTCCGACATCGATCAAAGATTTGGGATCGGGACCTTCATTCCACTTGAGGCCAAGCCATTCGAGATCGCCGATTTGCATACGCATCGACTCTTCCGTGCTGCGCTCGACGTCGGTGTCCTCGATGCGGAGAATGAATTCCCCGCCATGCTTCTTCGCGAACAAGTAATTGTAAAGCGCCGTGCGGGCGCCGCCCACATGCAAATATCCTGTGGGAGAAGGGGCAAAGCGAACTCGTACGTTAGCCATGGATCACACCTCGAGAATGACCCATAAGCTTAACAGAATTTACGATGGTTTTGATAGTCTATTTGATAGTCTATAAGTTGAAGATGGCGCGGACTTCGTCCTGAGCGCGGAGCTCTTCGGTGCCCGTAGCCAAAGACAGTTCGCGGAGCAGCAACGTGCGCGCGTTGTCGAGCATCTTACGCTCGCCGAAACTCAGCTCTTTATCGACTTTAAGAAGAAAAAGGTCGCGCAGGACTTCGGCGATCTGATAGACCGAGCCCGTTTTGATCTTTTCCATATATTCGCGATAGCGGCGGTTCCAGGTTTGGTTATCGATTTTGACGTTCGTCTCGCGCAGGATCTCGATTACCTTTGCGGCTTCTTCACGGGAAATAATGGGACGCAGGCCCACGGCTTCCGCGTTATTCTTCGGAACCATGATCTTCATGCCCGAATCCAAGATATTGATGCTGTAAAAGGTATGCTTGGCGCCAAGGATCTCTTTGGTTTCAATAGCAGTGACTTTGCCGACTCCGTGACCGGGATAAACAGCGTTGTCGCCCACTTTAAATGAAACCATACCCATCCTCCACTGCCCTGTTTATGACTGACTTCGATCGGAGTTCATCCGAGAGAGCTAAGGGTTTACCACTTTTGACACGTGTAATCAAACGAGGACGGGGCAAATTAACAAATATCGGCACTTGTCGTGAAATTTTTACGCACCTAGCCGACCCAGGTCTTGAGAACCGCTTCCAGCTTGGTTTTCAAGAGAGAGTGCTCTGGTTTAGTGAGTTGCGGGTCGCGTTCAATGAGTTCAAACGCGGCCTGACGTGCATCTTGAAGTATACGCACATCTCTGACGAGGTTCGCCATTTTGAATCCGGGAAGGCCACTCTGCCGGGTGCCGAGGAACTCGCCGGGCCCGCGCATTTCGAGGTCGGCTTCAGCGATTTTGAAGCCATCGCTGGTTCGCTCCATGATCTCCGCGCGCGTGCGCGCCTCTTCGGACATCGCGTAACCGAGCACCAAAACGCAGTAACTCTTGAATTCGCCGCGGCCGACGCGGCCACGGAGCTGGTGCAGCTGCGAGAGTCCGAAGCGCTCGGCGTGCTCGATGACCATGATGTTAGCGTTCGGCACGTCGACGCCGACTTCGATGACCGTGGTGCTGACGAGAATTTGAATTTCGTTTTTGCGGAAAGCCGTCATGACGGAGTCTTTTTCACTAGGCTTCATCCGGCCGTGGAGCAAGCCTACTTTGAATTGCGGAAAATCGGCTTTGGCTTTTTCATATTCTTCGAGCGCGTTTTTGAGATCGAGCGTCTCGGATTCTTCGATGAGCGGATAGACAATGTAGGCTTGCCGCCCCTTCTCTACCTGATCGCGGATAAAGCCGAGCACCAGATCGCGTTTACTCTGAAACGTTTTGCGCGTGACGATCGGCTGGCGCCCCTTCGGCATTTCGTCAATCACCGATACATCCAGATCGCCATAGACGGTCATAGCCAGTGTGCGCGGGATCGGCGTGGCGGTCATAACGAGAAAGTGCGGCGACAAACCCTTATGTTTCAATTTATTTCTTTGCTCCACGCCGAAACGGTGCTGTTCATCGATGATGACGAGGCCGAGATTTTGGAATTCGACATCGTCTTGAATAAGCGCGTGCGTTCCGATGCAGACATGAATGCGGCCGGCTTTGAGGTCTTCGAGAACCGCCGCACGCTCTTTGCCTTTCACTTGGCTGGTCAGCAAGGCGACGTTGAGGCCGAGCGGTGCGAGATACTTTTTAGCGTTGATCACATGCTGTTCGCTGAGAATCTCGGTCGGCACCATCAACGCGGTTTGCATTTTGCCCTCGGCGGCGAATGCCGCCGCCATCAATGCGACAAGAGTTTTGCCGCTGCCGACATCCCCCTGTACTAGCCGGTGCATCGGATGCGGCTTGCGCAAATCATTAACGATTTCGTCATAGGCCCGGAGTTGCGCGCCGGTCAGCGAAAACGGCAGCGAGTCTTTGAGCTGATCGGGCCAGTGCCCATCGGCTGCTATCGGTGGTGCCTTTTCCCTTTCGACTCCGGCCTTTTTAATCGCGAGATTGAGTTCGACCATAAAGAATTCGTCGAAGATCACCCGCTTTTGCGCTGCCGCTTCGAACTTCAAGAATTGGTCGCCCTGATCCACCGGGGGATTATGCACTTCGTGCACGGCTTGATTGAGTCCGATCATTTCGTATTTTTGCAAAATCCACGGCGGCAGCGTTTCGGGGACGGTTTGATCGAGTCCCGTGCGGATCAGCCGGGCGATTTTCGAGGACGTTAGGCCCTCGATTTCGGTGTAAATCGCAATCAGTTTGTTTTCGTCTTCTTCGTCCTCACCGAGAGGGTGAATATCCGGATGGTGAAATTCCAAAGCGCTTCTATATTGCGTAACCTTCCCGATCACGCGCACATCCATCATAGGTTGGAAGCGCTCGAAGTAGCCTTTGTACGGCGTGCGGAAGTATTTGCAGGCGATGCGGCCGGTGGCATCGCCAACGACGACTTCCCAAATGCGGCGTTTGGTTTTACCGAGAGGCATCGAGCGCACTTTTAAAATTTTGGCTTTCACGCTGACCAGTTGGTCCGGGACCAAGGACTGGATGTGACGGACCGCACGCCGATCTTCGTAGGTGCGCGGATAAAATTCGAGCAAATCTTGCACCTTGGCGATGCCGCGCTTGCGGAGAAGATCGCCCAACTTTGGGCCAACACCTTTCACGTACTGAACTTCTGTATCAGATTGAAGCGGCATAAAGGGTTCCAAGTCTGCCATCTTTGTTTGGAGAGTCAATCAAAGCGTGGCACAATATATAGATATGAACGAAGGCTCTTGGGACAAATCCAAGTATATGAAAATTCGGCTGAATAGCCTGCCGCCCATGAAGCCTATTCCCTTTGATCTTTACGTTTTGATCGGCGATCGCCCCGTGCATTATCTCCGTGCGGGCGACAAATTGAAGGCCGAAAAAATCACCAGCTTTGAGAAAAAAGCGCCTGAGGCGTTTGTGATTCTCGCCGCCGAGCGCGCGAATTATCAGCAGTTCGTACGCGACGGTTTGATGAGCGATGAGCTGGACACTAAACAAAAGGCATTGATCCTGCGCGAAAGTACCATGGGGCTGGTGGAAGAGCTGTTCGAGCGCCCGGATATCGAGCGCTGCTTGCACGACGCCCGCGGCGCGATCGATGATTTCGTCGGCTTTATGGAGTCGGACGCCTCGGCGATGGCGAATCTGATCGGTCTTTCGAGTCATGACTTTTACACCTACAATCACTCTTTGGACGTGAGCATTTATTCGTTAGGCCTCGGCCAAGCCGTGGGCTTTACCGGTATGGACCTCAAAGAGCTCGGACTCGGCGGCCTGTTTCACGACATTGGGAAGCGTTACGTCCCTCTTGATATCATTTGTAAGGCCGGGCCTCTGACCGACACAGAGTGGATCCAGATGCAAAAGCATCCGCAATTCGGACTGATGATCCTGAACGAGCACAGCGCCAACGACAACGTCAAGGCCTGTGCGTTCGAGCACCATGAGAGCATGCAGGGTAACGGGTATCCGCAAAAACTGACCGCCGCTGAGATCCATCCGATGGCGCGCGTGGTTTCAGTGGCCGACACTTATGATGCTTTGACGACCAAGCGCTCGTACAACGAGGCGATGCGTCCCACGGATGCGATTGCGCTTATGACTGGGAAGTTGGCTCAGCGCTATGATCCGGAAGTCGTTCGCGCTCTGCTGGCGATTTTCGACAAATTGAAGGCCGCGGCTTAGTTTCCGTTCGCCAGCGCCGAAACGGCAAAAATTGTCAGCCCAGAACGCATTGGTTACTCCTGCGTATCCAGGCGCTGGCCCTCCCCGTGCACTGCTCTCCTGGTATGAGGCTCAGAGACTTTAAAATTATTTTGGCTGTCGTTCTTTTTGCCAGTGTCATGTCATTTTGGAGCGCGACAGTTTCTGCTGCCGTGATGGCGACGCCTTTTCCGCTGAAGCCCTATCGCGGGGAGCAAATCGAAGGGCAATTTGTTTTCATGAACGAAATGTTCGATGCCTTGTACCGCCCCGCCACTTCGAGCATGCGTGGCGCCGGCATTTCTACGGGAACAATGCGTGTCTTTCAAAAAATTCTGTACGGAAATTTCAAGTGGTTCTTCGTTGTGGACATTAACGACCGGGTGAAGGCTTTTAACGAATTAAATGCGCAAACAATCCTGAATTCGACCCGGAAGGAATATCTCGAAAATTTCCCCGATTCTTATTGGGGAACTTATGGCGTATTTCCCCCCGGTTACGACCAGGCCATGAGCCAATACACCGATGGCAAGGCGCGCCCACTCTTCGCATCGCTGCACTCAGACGAACGCTACTTGCCCTCACGGCGTGACGCTGAAGAAATGGGCTGGTCTCTAGACCAAATGTACTTCAATAGCGACCAGGCCTACGCGGAAATGCAGCGCAAGTTGCGTTCAACGAAGTTAGTCTCGATTACCAACACGGTCACATCCGCGGAAGTTGCGGAAAAGATCGCGGCCTTTCTCAAGGAACAACGCGTGCCTCTGGACCTCGTGGACCTCTCGAATATCATGGATTACGTCATCAAGGATCGTGCGCAATCCCAGCTGGTTGCGGATTTCATCCGGATTCTGGCACCATCCAAAGTCTTCTTTACAATCAGCCTACCGGACCGCGAGCCGTATCAGCGGCTCCTCGGTAATGAACTCGAAATCGGACAAAATATCGATACGTTTCGTTACTATGTTTCAAGTCCGGAAAGCTTTATTGAATTGGTGGAAAATAGGCCGGCGTTTTCAGGAACCAAGCCACAGCTCCTTATGCAAACAGGCGAACTCTGTAATCGCCGCGTGAGTAAGAAGAAGCGCAGGTAACCGACCTAGCGCAAAGAACGCCAGCCCGCTGTAAAATTCTGCACTTGAGAATAGCCGAGCGCGAGAAGCGCGTACGCCGCGGCCGCCGAGCGGACGCCTTTTTCGCTCACGAGAATTATACGGTCACCCTTGCCGATCCCGAGCTTTGCAAGATGACTTTCAATCGACGGATTGGGCCGGCCTTGCGTGGTAAAAAAAGTCGTCCAATCGATCGTGAGCGCCTGAATCTTGGCCGGCGGTTTGATATCTTCGCGCACATTAATGATGAAAGTGTGTCCGGGCCGATGATCGTTTAGATTCAGAAACTCGGCTTTGGTTATGTGCAATTCATCCCGCTCTTTGACAACCCAAACTTTTTCATTGAGCGCCGGCGGCGACTCATTGGGCGTCATTGTCTTACGGAAAGCTTCCACCGCGCTGATTTGCACGTCTTGGAAACCGAGCGTGAGGAGCTGCCATGCGAGACGCCCTTCTTCGCCTTCGCCGTGAATGCCATAGCCAAGAACGACGACTGGTGTTTCCGGACGAATTCCAAGGAGCGACAGTCGCAGCGCCGCTTGGTGCGGGTCGCGCAAAGGCTCACCGCTGCGGCGGTCCTCACTGAGATTCTCCCACGGGAAATTCAGGGAATTCTGCACGTGATTAAGGCCGAAATCAAAGCGTGAGCGGACGTCCAACACGATCGTGTTATCCGTCAGTTCGATCGGCTTTTGTGCCTTTGAGATAACCTGTTCGAGATCGCGCTTATTGGTAACGGCCATTTTCGTCGGCGCCGTCTCGCACGCGGCTAACAATAGTGCCACGCACCCGACAACTACGCGACTGGCGAGTGACGCGCGCAATTTACTTGAACCTCATTGTCGGGAACAAAATGATATCGCGGATCGACGGGCGATCCGTCAGCAACATCACAATGCGTTCGATACCGAGGCCCACACCACCGGTCGGCGGCATGGCCGTATCGATGGCGAGCAAGAAGTCCTCGTCCATGGGCTGTGCCTCCTCGTCGACGATACGCGAAGCTTCCTGGGCTTCGAGGCGCGAGCGCTGCACTTCCGGATCGTTGAGCTCCGTGTAGGCGTTGCCGATTTCCATATGCGCGCAGACGGGTTCAAAGCGCTCGACGAGCCCAGGCTTGGTCCGATGCGATTTGGTCAGCGGTGAAATCTCTTCGGGATGGTCGGTCACGAACGTCGGATTCCACAGCTCCTTTTCGACGTAATGATCGAAGATTTCCATAAACATCTGGCCGCGCAGCACGAGGCGCTTCATGTCGGCGCCAAGCGCCTGGCATTTCGCCTTGAGGTCGGCGTCGCTGATCGTGTCAGGATCGATTTTTGCGTATTCGCGAAGGCCGTCGTAGACCGACAAACGGCGCCACGGCGGCGTGAAGTCGATCTCTTTACCTTGATACTGGATCTTGAGCGAGCCTTTGACCTTCATGACGAGATGGCAGACGAGCTCTTCGAACTGCTTCATCTGGTCGTTGTAGTCCGTGTACGCCTCGTAGTACTCGAGCAGAGCGAATTCAGGATTGTGGGAACGATCGATGCCTTCATTGCGGAAATTTTTTGAAACTTCGTAAACTTTCTCGAAGCCGCCCACGATTAAGCGCTTGAGGTAGAGTTCCGGCGAAATCTTCAGGAACAGTTTCATGTCAAGCGCGCGGTGGTGAGTCGAGAACGGATATGCGGCGGCGCCTCCGTAGATCGGTTGCAGTGTCGGCGTTTCAACTTCCAGGAAGCCGCGGTCGTCGAGGAAACGGCGCACTTCGCGGATGATCGTTGAACGCGTCACGAACACCTTGCGCGACTCTTCGTCGGTGATCAGATCCATATGACGATGACGATATTTGATTTCAACATCGGCTACGCCGTGAAATTTTTCGGGCAACGGTTCGAGGCCCTTCGAGATGATTTGGAACTTCTTGACGTGAAGCGAGATCTCCCCGCGCTTTGTTTTAAAAATAAAGCCGGAGATTCCCACCCAGTCGCCAATGTCGACAAGGTTGAAAAAATCCTGATCCGCTTGTGCAAGCTCTTCAACTTTGACATAGGCTTGCATCGAACCGGTTTGATCCTGGAAGTTGAAGAACGCGGCTTTGCCCATATCCCGTTGGGTCATCAAGCGGCCGGCCATCACGACATCCGTCGTGTCTTTATCACCCGGCTGGAATCCGATGAACTTCTCCACCATCTCCTTCACTTTTGCCGTCGGCTTAAAGCTGTGCGGGAAAGGATTGAGGCCTTTCTCACGGAGGGCGGTCAGTTTGCGGCGCTTTTCAGCGCGGAGCGGATTTTCGCGGGTGTCTTCCATTACTTCAAATTTCCTGTAAATGCGGACATGACGTCTTTCAACAATTGCACGGCTTCTTTGCGCGGGCGCTGGAAGGCATTGCGGCCCATGATGCTGCCGAAGGCTCCGCCAACGGCGAGCTCTTTCACTTCTTTCAATAAGTCTTCTGTGGTCTTCGCTTCACCACCGCTGAAGATCACAATGCGGCGGCCGTTGAACGACGACTCGATCACGTGGCGGACACGATCCGACATTTTGTCGATGCGGATGTTCTGCTGCTTGTAGATCTTCTGGGCTTCGGGCTGTTCAACATGCGCCGTCGGAGGTTTCACTTTAATAATGTGAGCGCCGAGTTGCGCAGCGATTTGTGCGCCATAGGCAATGACATCGACTGCCGTTTCGCCCTCTTTCGAAAGCGCTTCACCGCGCGGATACGACCATACGACGACTACAAGTCCCGCCTTCTTTGCTTCGAGAGCGGCGGCGCGGATCTCTTCGTACTGATGATTGCGCTCACTCGAGCCCGGATAAATCGTGAAGCCGATACCGACGCAACCCAAGCGCAGAGCATCTTCCACACCCGACGTCATCGCCGAGATGGGATCGCCTTTCGGTTTATAGAGAGAGTCGGAATTGTTAATTTTCAAAATCAGCGGAATTTCGCCGGCGAACTCGCGGGCACAGGCTTCCAGCATTCCGAGCGGAGCCGCGTATGCATTGCAGCCCGATTCAATCGCCAAGCTGAAGTGATACATCGGATCGTAGCCGTCAGGATTCATCGCAAAACTGCGCGCCGGGCCGTGTTCAAAGCCCTGGTCCACCGGAAGGATGACCATTTTGCCGGTTCCCGCCAAAGTGCCGTGGTTCATGATGCGGGCGAGATTCGTCAAAACACCGACATTGTCTGCGCCATACCAACTGAGAATCTCTCTAACTCTGGGCGTCATTAAGGTCTCCTTAGACTTGTTTGCGAGGCCAACAAACTATTGAGAAGCGGGATGGAAATCAAGAGTTAACACTCGTCTTACAGGCCAACTCAGTTCATAATCGGCCTTCCGATGAGTGAAGTTCTACGGGCCCGGCTGGCCCCGTTCCGCAATCGAGATTTCCGCAACTTTTTTATCGCGCAAACGATGTCGCTCGTAGGCACGTGGTCGCACGATCTCGCGCGCTCGTGGATCATTGTCGATGCCACGGGTTCCAGCGGCGCGCTGGGAAATCTCAACATGTGTTTGGCCGTGCCCTGCTTGTTTTTGATTTTGCAGGGCGGAGTTTTGGTCGATCGCGCAGACGTGCGCAAGCTCATGCAGTGGACCAAATCCATGATGGGTGGAGCGTGTTTGGTATTGGCGGCAATCGCCCACTTCTCCCATGTTCAGGTCTGGCAGCTCATGGTGTTCGCCGTCGTCGAAGGCTGTATTATTTCTTTCGATTCTCCAGCCTTTCAAGCGCTGACCGTGAGGTTGGTTCCGCGGGCGGATTTTCAGCAGGCTATTGCTTTGAATTCGACGAACTTTCACACCTCGCGGATGCTGGGGCCTCTCGTGGCTTCGTGGCTGATGGCGTTCACTGGCGGCACGGCAGCCGTTTTCTTATTTGATGGTTTGACCTACTTCGGCGTGGCTCTCGTGCTGATGGGCGTGAGTTTGAATTCGTCCACCAGAGTAGTGACCCATGGTTCGCGGCGGAAGAGCATGAACGAGGGATTCAAGTACATCGCCACGCACGAGAGTATCCGCTTTCGTCTCATTCAGTTGATGCTCACTTTGAGTTGCATCTACCCGATGATGTCGACCATCTTTCGCGTATACGCCCAGCAAAAATTCTCGTTGGACGCCAAAAATTTTGGCTCGGTCTTCAGCTTTGTCGCCATCGGCTCTATGGCCGGTGCAATGAGTTTTGCCGTCTTTAAGCCTAGAGAACCGATTCGGGTGATGTATCTTGGAATGCCACTCGTATTTGGCGCCCTATTGGCAATGCCGATGATGCCGACCTTGCCTCTGGCGGTGATGTGCATGTCGCTGACGGGGTTTGGATTGTATTTGAGCTTTGCGTCCTTAACTGTGTCGATGCAACTCGACGTGAAGGAAGAATTTCGCGGCCGCTTGAGTTCCGTCGTCGGCTTAGGCTTTTCCGCAATTGGACCGCTGATGAGCGCCCCCTGGGGCCACTTGTCCGACTGGATCGGACCGCCGAATGCGATTTTGGGGGCTGCGACTTTGTTCGGACTCGGCTCGGCGGTGTTGGCGTATCTGAATAACCGCCGGTTGGCGGGATTTACTTAACTTCGATGTGGATTGGGTCTTTTCCGGGGTGGACATTTTTTTTCATCGCTTTGACTTTGTAGCGATCGTAATCCACTTCGACATTGTAGTGGAAATAATCCTTCAGACCGTGAAAGCGAAACACGCCTGTGTTGTCGATCGTGACCGTGTCGATGAGCTTTGGACCGTCATATAAGTTTACTTTAGCACCAGGGCACGTCGTTCCCTTGTAATCGCAAACTCCGGACAGAGTCGAAGGCGGCTCCTTGGTTGCAGTCGCGAGTCTTATGGCTTCGTAAATCGCCGCCGAAATGGCGTCGCCTCCACCATTCGTTCCGTCGTAATAGTCATGCACTTGATCGGCCCCAGCGGCCATTCCCCAAACAAATAGGACGACTAAGAGTGTTCTCATGGGCTCAGTTTAGGGATGAGGCAGATTAAAATAAACGCCTTTCCGGGCTAAGCGCGGCGTGGTAAGACCTTTGCCGGAGGCTTTATGACCGAATATTCCGTATTTTATGAAGCGACCCCGAACCCACAGTCGATGAAATTCGTCGTGACGGGTCAGATCGCGCAGGAATCGGTCAATTTCACGACGGCGGCGGCCTGCGCGCGCAGCCCCCTGGCCCGCAAAGTGTTCGGCTTCCCTTGGGCGGCCGGCGTGTTTATCGGTCCAAACTTCATCACGGTGACGAAACAAGAATGGGTCGACTGGGACGTGTTGGCTGAACCTTTGGCTGGATTGATCAAAGAGCATCTCGAGCGCGGTGAGGCCGTGTTGATCGATGCGGTTGACGCCGCAGAAGAAGACAATTCGAATGACAGCGAGACCGTTCGTCATATCAAACAGATTTTGCGCGATGAGATTCGTCCGGCGGTCGCGATGGATGGCGGCGATATTGTTTTTCAAAAATATGAAGACGGACGCGTTTTTCTGCATATGCAGGGCGCTTGCTCTGGTTGCCCTTCGTCAGCGATGACTTTGAAGGATGGGATTGAGACGCGGCTGAAAGCGGCGATTCCGGAGATTGTTGAAGTGGTTTCGACCTAGGCACCCGTTGTCCGCAAGATTCGCACAAATTATCAAAACATCAGCCCCTCCCTACACTAAAACAGTGGTAAGAGGACATCATGGATCATCTGCAACAGATACAACGTGCGGTCGACTATATCGAAGATCATCTAAAAGATGATCTTACGGTCGATGCGATTGCGAAAGTTGCAGCGTTTTCCAAGTGGCATTTCCAAATGATCTTTAGTTCGGCGGTCGGAGACACGCTTAAGGAGTACATCCGCAAGCGCAGGCTGACGGCGGCGCTCAATGAACTAAGCACGACCGAACGGAGAATCATAGACATCGCTTTGGACGCGGGCTTCGAATCGCAGGAAGCCTTTACGCGTGCGTTTAAAGCGATGTTTGGAAAGACTCCGGGCGAATGCCGCACCGAAGGCACAAAATCCGTGATGTACCTCCATAAACCAAGAATCACGATGGCCTACTTAGACCATCTGTACGGAGGTATAAATATGGAGCCGATCATTAGATTTGTAGAAGAAAAGAAAGTCGTAGGCATGGGTTCGCGATTTATTTCGGCGCTTTCTCCCGATGCCAATAGCAAGAATGTCATCGGCGAACTTTGGAACCAATACAATGTCCGCGGCCAGGAAATTTCCCACCGACTGAGCTGGGCGGATCTGGGAATCGTTAGCAGCTTGAGCTCCGAAGAAGAAAAAGCTCATCCCAATGAAATGTTTTACGTCGCTGGAACGGAAGTGACCTCAACGGAAGTGATTCCCTCGGGAATGTTGGCCTTTAAAGTTCCTGCAGGAAACTACGCTGTGTTCACTCACAAAGGACACATCACTAAGCTTGGTATGACGATGAAATACATTTACGGCTCGTGGCTTCCGAAATCCGGCAAGAAATTGCGGCTCGCACCTGAGTTTGAAGTCTATGACCAGCGGTTTAAGCATGATTCGGAGGAGTCGGAGCTGGATATTTATATTCCCATTGAGTAACAGTTTGCGTCCGAACCGACACATCCCGGGACGAGTCTCATTCGATGCTCTGCTCAAGCAGAGTTACTTAACCCACTTCACCTTCTGAGTCGCCTCAGTGATCGAGTCCACTTCCTTGCAGAAGCGCTCCATGATCTCGCGCGCGAAGGCTTGGGGCTCGACGCCGAGATCTTCCAAAGACAGAGTCTTAACCGGAGTGCCCTCGTTGCTCACATTCACCGCGAAGTGAATCAGTGAGCTGACCGGACTCTGAGTCGCAATTGAAATTGAGAGCTTGCGGTCGCGCGAGAAAATGTCATCTCCGTCGCGGAACAGGGTCTTATCACTGCCGTGCGTGTGCAGATAATCTCTCACAATTGAGGCGAGCAAACGCTGTAAACCGACTGCCGCGAACAACGAAATATCGAATTTCTCAATGATAAAGTGAACCATTTGCGAGCCGGCGATTTGCGCCTTCGCGAGCAGATCTTCGCCGTCAACCATATGCTCGAAGCTGATATCGCAGGGACCGATCCATGACACGATCGAATCGCCGAGCAAGCCGTGGTTCAGATAATTCTTCAGCGAAGCAAGTTGGGTTCCGTCGTACTTGTCATGCGACTCTAGGAATTTGGCTTTCATTTTCCACCTACCTTCAATTGCTCAAACGACAAATCATTCGCGGCGAGCGCGCGCTTATAGCGCTGGCACGATTCACACTCCCCGCACCACGTTTCACCGGACAGATAACACGGCCACAACATCGCAAACGGCAGTCCCAATTTCTTTCCGTCAGCCACAATCTGCGTCTTATTCAGAGCCGTCGAAAAACAATGGGTCTTCACCTTGCCGTTTGTCGAAAATGACCAACTGTGATCCAACGCCTTTAAAAACGCGTCGGTATTGTCGGCAAACGTCGCGGCTTCCTCGATGTTGAATCCGGGAATCACAACATTAGCCCCAATGCCTTCGGCAAAACCGGCGGCGATGTTGAGTAAGATTCCATTGCGATTCGGAACCCAAACTTGTTTCGCGCTCTCTTCCGATCGTTTTAAATTATCGATTTCGATGTCGCGTCCCGAGGGAATCGGCGCATTGCCGATAAGAGACGTTTTGGTGAAGTCCGCGAACCACGGCAATTCCACAATCTTGTGGGGAACGCCGAAATGAGACGCTAATCGGCCAGCGCGCTCGATCTCGCGAGCGGCTGCCTTTTGTCCATAATTGAATGTGAGTGCCAGGCGCACCGTGAAGAGATCTTGCGCCTTTAACAAGTTGTATGCGGAATCCAGTCCTGCCGAAAGCAGGACTACTGCTGAGCCACTTTTAGAACCAGTCTTAGGCATTCGTCCTTTTCGTTTTGCGAACTTTGCCGGCCGGCTTGGCTTTCTTGGCGGCTTTGCTCACAGTTACTTTTTTTGCGGTCAGTTTGCCAGTTGCCGGCTCGGCCGCAACTGCGGTCTCAACGCCATACGGATTCAGCGACGTACGGATTGTCTTCGCGCGATCGAGCACGCTCTGCGCGAGCCCACGCACGAAATTTGCGTTCCAACGGATCATCTGTGTTAAATCGGCCATAATTTCCCCCTATGCCGTTTGTAGCTGGTGTTTTTTCCACTTCTGATACTTATCCAACATCAACATCAAAGGCGTCGCCACATAGACTGTGGAGTACGCGCCCAAGAACATACCGATCAACATCGCGATCGCGAACTCACGAATCACGCCGTCGGCGAAGAAGAACATCGACGCAACCGTCATATATGTAATCAAATATGTGATCACTGTGCGAGACAGAGTTTCGTTAATCGAGCGGTTCGAGATCCAGTAAATGTCTTTGTCGCGGAAATGGGCTTGGTTCTCACGGATACGGTCGAAGATCACGATCGTATCGTTCAGCGAGTAACCGATGATCGTCAAAACGGCGGCCATCGTTTGAGTCGTGAATTCCCAATGGAACAAAGAATAGATACCGACGGTAATGATGGCGTCGTGGAACAAACAGAACACGGCGCCCGGAGCGTAACGATAGTCGAAACGCAAGCCGACGAAGATCAAAATCAAGAGCAGGCAGTAAAACGCCGCCAAGATTCCGTTGCGGCGGAGCTCAGCACCGACCTGCGGACCCACCGTCTCCACGCTGCGGACTTCGGCACCGTCGGCGCTCATTTTGCTCGCCAAAGCCGATTTGATTTTATTGACCGTGTCTTGCACGTACTGGTTGGTCTCAGCTTCCGACTTGCCCTCGATCGACTCGACACGAATCAGGTATTCGTTCTTCTCGCCGATTCTCTGCACGATCGCGTGCGGGAAACCTTCGTCCGTCATAAACTGACGCACATGTGAGGCTTCAATATTACCTTTGAACTGCACCTGCATTTCGATACCGCCGGCGAAGTCGACGCCGTAGTTCAAACCCTTTGCAAAGATGATTACCAAAGAAATCGCGACCAGGGCCACCGACACCGCCGTAATATATTTGGCGACGCCGAGGAAGTCGTACTTACCCCAGCTATCATCTCTTCTTTGTGCCAACGTTTGTGCTGTTGCCATTTATGCGTTTCCCTTCAACCTAGATCGAAATGTTTTTCATTTTGAAAGTCGTCGACAGCAGATCGAGCAGATATTTCGTCACGAACACGGCCGTGATGACCGTCGTGGCGATACCCGCGATCAGCGTCACGCCGAATCCGCGCACGGGACCCGATCCGAAGTAAACGAGAACGGCCGCCGCGATGGCGTTCGTCACGTTCGAGTCGAAAATCGCGGTCCAGGCATGGTGGAAACCCTCGCGTATCGCCGTCTTTATCGCGGCTCCACGATGTAACTCCTCTTTGATCCGCTCAAAGATGATCACGTTGGCGTCGATCGCCATACCCATCGTCAGCGTAATACCGGCAATACCGGGCAACGTCAGCGTCGCGCCGAGCGCGCTGAGAAGCGCCAGCAAACTGAACACGTTCAAGCCCAAGCAGAAGGCCGCAATCACACCGGCCACGCGGTAGTAATAAACCACGAAGATAACAACCAGGATCATGCCGACCACTCCGGCGCGCTTACCTTTTTCAATCGAGTCTTGACCGAGAGAGGGACCGACCGAGCGTTCTTCCAACTGCTGAAGTGCGGCCGGCAGGGCGCCCGCGCGCAACGCAGTCGAAATCAGCTGGCCTTCCTTTGTCGACTCTTCGGCATTGCGGCCGCCGAGAGTGATTTGGCCTTCGCCGTCGATGCGCGATTTAATATTCGGTGCCGAGTAAATGACTTGATCGAGAACGATCGCCAATTGGCGGCCGATATTTTTATCGGTCACGTCGGCGAATTTGCGGCGGCCATCGCTTCCGAAGCGGAAACTGACCGACGGCTCACCCATCTGGCCTTGCGATACCCAAGCGTCTTCGAGCTGATCGCCCGAAACGTCGGTGTCCGTGCGCAGGAGCATCGGCGTCTTACCGGCTTCCATCGTTGCGGCTTGAGGCGCCTTCTCGAACGCGATCATCGTGTTCGGCGGCAATTTGTCTTTTACAACTTCGTTCAACTTCTTCACGTACTGTGCGTACGTCATGCCGTCTTTGCCCAATGCAAAGTTGCCGGTCTTTTCTGCGTCAGCGACGAGGCCGGCCACTTTCGCCGGCTCCATCGTGACGTCAACGATACGGAAATCGAGTTTGGCCGTTCGATTGATAAGTTCTTTCGCACGCGCGGGATCGCTGATGCCCGGCAATTGCACGAGAATGCGGTCCGGACCTTGCGCCGCGATCACAGGCTCAGCTACACCGAATTCGTCGACGCGGTTACGGATCACTTCGATCGCCTGGCTAATAACCTGATTGCGGTATTGCTCCATCAACGCATCGAAATAGCGGACTTCAACTTCGTCACCGTCTTCGCGGACGACTTGCAGAACCGTACCTTCTTTGTCTTTCAAATGCTCGAGCACTTTGGCTTTGTCAGCCGGAGATTTAGCTTTCAGCAAAATGGCATCGTGAGTTTCGTTCGCCTTAACGCTTTCCATTTCCGCGCCGGCATCTTTCAACTCAACCGCCAACTGACGGGACATACGGTCCGTGCGCTCGGCCATCACGCCTTTGACGTCCACACCATAGACCAAGTGCGCGCCGCCCTGAATATCGAGACCGTAGCTCAATTTCTTCTGATTGAACCACCAGCCCTTCGGCAGTTGCACCAAAGTCGGAAGAAGATAAATCACGCAGAAGGTTAGAAAGCCGATAAACAGAACGGTACGAACGCGGATACTCTCGATCATTTTTTCACCAATTCATCTGTTACGCCCGAGGCGACTTGAGTTTTCAGCACACGGATCTTCACGTTGTCTGCGATCTGCAGGATGACGAATTTTTCCGTGAGACCCTCGATGGTCCCTAGAATCCCGCCGGTTGTCAAAACCGAATCCCCGCGTTTGATTCCGGTCAAAAACTCAGAATGTTTCTGCGCCTTTTTCTGTTGGGGACGGAGAAAGAAGTAAAACATGACCAAGAAGATCATGACATAGGGAAATGCCTGCTCAAGGACCGAGGGATGCGGAGCTGCGCCT
>Ga0265338_10000425_pt1 | contig 75565 bp, 57 predicted proteins | sample 42126metaG_FD_193579 | JGI IMG/M metagenome (GOLD analysis project Ga0265338, IMG submission 193579) | Rhizosphere microbial communities from Carex aquatilis grown in University of Washington, Seatle, WA, United States - 4-21-26 metaG | ecosystem: Host-associated > Plants > Roots > Rhizosphere...
TGGCGATATCCGTGCTGGTGATATTGGGACGACGACGCGCTCCTTATGCATTCGTGGGGTGGTTTTGGTATCTGGGCACGCTGGTGCCGGTGATCGGGATTGTGCAATTGGGTTCGCAATCGATGGCGGACCGTTATACGTACATTCCTATCATCGGGATTATGATTGTGCTGGTGTGGGGAGCTTGTGAATTGACTAAGCGGTTGCGCTTACATGTTGTTATTCTCTCTACCACTCTGGCTGTGCTGACAATCGCTTGCATCGCCCGGACGCGGGATGAGCTCCAGTATTGGAGGAATGACGTCACGGTGTGGACCCGGGCCATTGCGGTGACCCAGGATAATTTTATGGCTCATTATACGTTCGGGACCTTACTTATTCCGACGTCCCGCCAAAACCAGGCGCTCCATGAATTCGAGGAAGCGGCCAGGATAAAGCCGGATTTCGCGCGGGCGCAGAAGTTTATCGGCATCGTGCTCGGGAATTTGAAGCGTTATCCGGAAGCACTTGACCATGTCAATAAAGCCCTCGCCCTTGCGCCCGGAGATGCGTGGACCTGGTATAATGGCGCTGTTGCCTATGACAATCTGGGCCGGTTAAAGGATGCGTTGGCTTATTGCCGGAAATCACTTGAGCTTGAGACCAACGCCGAGCCCCAAACCCTGATGGGCCAGATTCTCCAACATCAGGCGCAGGCCAAACAACAAAACTCTGACTTGCGCGCAGCCCTGGAAAAAGAACCTGACCGGGTGGAAGCCATCAATAATCTGGCGTGGTTTTTGGCCACCAGTTTGTCCGAGGACGAACGAAACGGAAACGAAGCCATCCAACTGGCGACGCGCGCCTGCGAATTGAGCCATAATTATCCGATCTGTGTGACGACATTGGCGGCGGCTTATGCGGAAACCGGGCAATATGATAAAGCCATCGCCACGGCCGATCTGGCCTGTTCGCTGGCGGAAAAATCGGGAGATGAACAGTCTTTGAAGGGATGCCAGGCCGCGCGGGAATATTTCCGCGCGCATCAGCCCTGCTATGAGATTTCCAATTATAATGATCTGCCAACAGGGCATTGAATGAGGTGTGTAATGCTGATGATAGCGCGGCGGGCAGCGGAGTGCCCGCCCTACCATTCAAGGTGATTCAATGGTTATTATGCGTTGGCAAGTGCTGCGAGCCAGGACGGCTCGCGCTCCGAACGATTTGCGTTACCTCACTCGTTTGGGCAACATCCGGCTTAATGACCATGAAATCATTGCTCCGCATCTTTGCACTGTTGCTGTTGGTCATTTCGGCGCAGGCGCAGACGAATGATTCGCGGCCGGAATTGATCTATCGTCCGAAGGGAAATTTTATCGGGGAGACGGGACGGCCATTGCGGTATAAACCCATCAATGGAGATTTTGTCATCTTCAACGGCAAGGAGTTTTTTAATCGTCCGTTGTATTGCGTGAACAGCGCATTTCGGGTGGATGCAGGGGATAAGCCGGAGTTTTCGCTGTATGTGCCGGGGCGGGGCGGGAATCTGCGGTTGGGGATCAAAACCAGCCAGGGAAAGAAATGGTTGAATGATGCGGATATAATAGATGCCCGTTACCGGCCCGGTGAAATGGATCATATCATCCAGGATCGTTGCCTGGGTGGCGCTGAAACGGTGCAAATCGAGGCGTTGCCACTGAATGACCGCAAAGGGTTTATTGTCAGGGCTTATATGCTGAATAAATCCGATGCCGATAAAAATGGGGTTGAACTGGTCTGGGCCTTCGGCGGCGCAAATGGAATGAAAGGGTCGCGCGGCGGTGACATCGGTTGCGAGCGTGAACCGGTGTCGCAATTTTTCCAATTGAGGCCGGAGCAATGCCGGAGCAATGAGTTCACGCTGGCGAGCAACACGTTCACGCTGACCAGCAAGACGGCGTCGCTGGCGGGTGTTGCGTCGGTGGGTGCCGATCATTTGCTCGGTGACGCGCGGCAATGGAATGACGTGACAAATCTACTGGGTGGCAGGACGGATGGGCAATTTAAGACGTATGAAATGTCGGTGGTGGTGGGCGAAATTCCGTTGACGCAACAGCCGGTGTATCTGGCCATCCAACAGACAGGTGAGGGCGCGAAAGTTTTGCGGGCGGATGAATTGGCGGACGCGTTTGCCGCGGCGGAGGCGCATCGGGAGGCTATCGCGAATCGGGTGACGGTGGAGACGCCGGATGACTTTGTGAATGCGGCGGTGCCGGCGCTCAATATCGCGGCGGACGGCATTTGGGAGGCGGACCAGCAGTCTTATATGCACGGGGCGGTGGCGTGGCGGCAGCGGTTGCTGGGCTGGCGCGGGCCATACGTGGGGGATGAGCTTGGCTGGCATGAACGCACGGCGGCGCATTTCTCCGGCTATGCGAAGAATCAAAATGTAGAGCCGATTCCGGCGGCGCTTCCATCCGCTGATGAGCAATTCAATCTGGCGCGCAACGAGGCGGCGCTGCACTCGAACGGGGATTTGATGAACCGGTCGCATTACGACATGAACCTGGTGGCGGTGGATGCGTTCTTCCGGCATCTGCTGTGGACGGGGGATACGAATTATGCGCGCCTGATGTGGCCGGTGATTCAGCGGCATCTGGCGTGGGAGCGGCGGTTATTCCGGCGGGAATTTGGCGAGGACAAGCTGCCGTTGTACGAGGCGTATGCGGCGATCTGGGCGAGCGATGATCTCAATTACAACGGTGGCGGAACGACGCACGGAAGCGCTTATAATTATTGGCACAACAAGATGGCGGCGCGGGTGGCGAAGATTCTGGGCGAGGACGCGACGCCGTACGAGAAGGAGGCGGATCTGATTTTGCGCGGGATGCGGAAATATCTTTGGGTGGCAAACGAAGGGATGTTTGCGGAGTACAAGGATTACCTGGGATTGCAATTGGTACATCCGAACGCGGGTTTGTGGACGTTTTATCACACGATGGATTCCGAAGTGCCGTCGCCGGACGAGGCGGCGCAGATGGCGCAATGGGTGGAGGAGAACATTGCGCATATACCGGTCAATGGTTTCTATACATTGGGAACGGATGCGATCCCGATACCGGACCCGACTTGCACAGGTATCTATGTTTTGCCGGAAACGAGTTGGATGCCGTATCAGTGGTCGCTCAATAACGTGGTAGTGGCGGAGAATATGCACACGGCGCTGGGTTTCTGGCAGGCGAACCGGGCGGACGCGGCGTTTCGGCTGTTCAAGGGTGCACTGCTGGACACGATGTTCACGGGCCTGTGCCCGGGGAATATCGGTTGCATGACGTCGCATGACATGGCGCGCGGGGAGGCGCAACGGGATTTCGGCGATGGCATCGGGACGACGGCGCGGGCGTTGGTGGAGGGATTGTTCGGTGTGAAGCCGGACGCGCTGGCGGGTGTGCTGAAGATTGCGCCGGGATTTCCGGCGGAGTGGGGCTATGCGAAGATGAAGCATCCGGATTTTAATTTTGAATTTCAGCGCGATGGTCAGGTGGATACGTATGTGATTGAATCGAAATTTCCGCGGTCGATGTCGCTGGTGTTGGAAGTTCCGGCAGTGAGCGATTGGGCAGGGAGTGTGGAGGTGAATGACCGTCGGGCGAAGACGGCGCGAGTGGAGGATGCCACGGGGGCGCGGTTGCAGATACGCGGGAATGGATCGGGGCCATGGACGGTGAGGATAGAGTGGCGGGAGAATGCGCCGCAAAAAAGTGAGAAAGACACGCTCGCCCTCACCCCGGCCCTCTCCCCCGGGGAGAGGGAGAATGGTTCGCAGACTTTTGGCAAGTCTATGACGGCCACCGGTTCGGCAATCGCAGAACACGGGATCGATTGGAATAAAAAGGCGGCAGGGACATTTGAGATAGTGGACCTGGCTTCGCTCTTCAATGACAAGGTGACGCAGATTTTCCGGAATGAATATCGGTCGCCGCGTTCGCCGTTCTGTTCGCTGGCGACGCCGAAGCAGGGCATCGGCGGGTGGTGCGAGCCGATGGCGAGCTTTGAGGTGGATGATGCTGGGTTGCGTGCGGCGGCGGCAACTGGCGAGGACAAAATTATGCTGCCGGATGGCATGCCGCTGGCGACGCCAGGCGCGACGGACGTGAAGAATATCGCGTTTGTTTCGCAGTGGGACAATTATCCGCGTGAGATTTCGGTTCCATTGAGCGGCAAGGCATCACATGCGTTTTTGCTAATGGCGGGGTCGACATCGGCGATGGTGAGCCGGATGGATAATGGCGAGGTGATTGTAAATTACGCGGATGGCACAAGTGCGCGGCTGGCGTTGAATAATCCGGTGAACTGGTGGCCGATCGACCAGGATTATTTTATCGATGATTATGCGTTCAAGCGTCCGGAGGTGATTCCGCCGCGTGTTGATCTGGCGACAGGCAACGTGCGGATTTTGGATGCGACGACGTTCAAAGGGCAGGGAGGTAAGGTGAAGGGCGGAGCGGCGACGGTTTTGGATCTGGCGCTGGATCCGGGGAAGGAATTGAAATCGGTGACAGTAAGGGCGCTGGCGAATGAAGTGGTGATCGGGGTGATGGCGGTGACGGTGGAGAGGTGACGAGGCGGGAGTTTTAAGTTTTTAATTTTTAGTTTTGAGTTGTGAGATGATTAGTTCGCGTGGAACAACCGCTTGCCGCTGTTTTGCATACAAAAGTCCAAAAAAGGCTCCGCATAATCCGACTAATGCGATAGTCGAGGGTTCCGGTATTGGGGTAGCAATGAGCTCGGGAGGAAGGCCATAGTTGAACATGCTCGAACAAAGGGTAGCTCCTCCTGTGCCCGTGGGTCGAAGGTCAAAACCAAAATATGCTCCTCCTGTCGAATGAACGAAAGAGGTCACGTCGAAATATGCCGGCTGACCGTATGCATTCGGTATGCTTAAGGACCCCAAAAAGGTACCCGCATTGAAATCTCCACCATTCAAAGATCCTGCGGCATTATCAAAACCATACACGTTCACCGGGCCAAAGTTAGGCAATCCATAAGCACTCAATTCAAGTACGATATTGGTATAGGCCGCTGAATTGAAGTGTGCGAATTGAACGTCTCCGTGAATGTTGTTGGCAACAGAAACGTAATAAGGCGAGGTAGATCCACCAGAATAGACACCTCCGTCAGCAACGGTATAAAATATTACTGCAGCACGTGCCGTTGAGATGCAGTATGCACAAAATAAGAGTAGTGATGGCCCTAAAAGTTTCATGTCTGATTAATACGACTCTATCTCCGTGCAATAGCCTGTCGATGAGAAGTTATTAACAGGGCAGGCTGTTGGCGCACGCTTACGGGCTTTCGGTTTGCGCCGGTCTGGCGACGCGCCGCTACACGAGAGACTTGTTCAATCCCACCAGAAGAAGAGTTTTTCCTGGCCGGTGTCTTCGTAGGGGCCGAAGCCTTCGGCTTTGGCTTCCTGGGCCTCGATCTTGAACAAGGCGCGGCGCTGGGCGCGGTTCGCGGGCAGATAGACCCAGAGGGCGTCGGCGTAGGGGCCGCTTTCGCGTTTGAGGCGGTCGGGCTCGGCCATGATATCGGCGGCATAGACGGCGGCGGCGCCGTTGCGATAGAGGTTGCGGACGAAGGCGAGGGCATCGGCGCGGGTCTTGAAATGGTTGGAGGCGAAGGGGGCGAAGTTGCCACTAGTGGCGATCCATTTGGTGGCCTCGTAGCCTTTGGCTTCGATCTGGCGCGCTTCGTCGTGATAGGTGATCTCGGGCGGGGCGGTGGCAATGGCGGTATCGATCTCGGCTTCGCTCAGGGGCCTGGCGGCGGGGGCGCAGGCGGTGAGGAGCAGGAGGGCGAAGAGGGGGATGACTTTGGGGTGGGGCATGGGTTAGGGCAGATGTCAGCGACGACTTCAGAGGTTTTTTTTGCGACGGTCGATGATCCAGTTCAAGGCCCAGAACGAAAGACAAGGAATCGCAAACCATAAAAAGAGGTTGCTCCGCAACTGTGGCGTTGCCCATTGGGCGCCGATTCCCGCGGCAAAGTGAAGAATACCGTAAACGACAAAGGCAATGCCGAAGCTCAAGCAGAGGATCGCCCGCATAATTAATCCATCGATTAGCATGGCCAAGCAGCCCAACAATGCGGCCAGCCCTCCCAACGCAAATGCAATCCCGATTATGATGTCAAACCTGTGCATGGCGTATGTTTTATGATGTGGTTCTATTGCAGGGGAAGTGGGATGTCAATGCTGGGAGGCGCGAGTGGGGGATTTTCACTTCGTGAAGCTGACGTAGTCAGGCGCAGGGGGTTTTTGACGGGTATCCGGGGGTATTGCTCCCGATGGTCGCTCAACCTCCGGCTAATTTCTGGCACGTCCCGCAGGGGGACGTGGCTTAAGTTTGCGGCGTTCTGTTGAGGTGCCCATTTGGTAGGTGCAACCTTTTGCTCCTGCCGGAGCTTGTTTGGTTTGGGATGGGGCATCCCATAGCTATCGCTATGGGCTATTGCCTGTTGCTGCTCCGCAGCTTTTGGTTTGCGGGGCGCTGTCGGCGCCGCTGCGGGACGAGGGGTAAATGACGGATTTTTGAATGACGAATGGTGGAAAAGGTGAGCACGTTTTTCGAAAAATGGGGGTAAATCCCGTAAAAAATCTTTGAAAGAGACTGTTCCTGAACGGGTTGCGGGTTTGGAAAATATTTTAAAAAAAGTGACCGACTTCGCGACGGTCGCGATTACAAATTAAAAGAGTGTGGTAAAATCGCGGGATGATAGAAAGTGACAAGTGGCTTGTGACGAGTAACAAGACGGTGGAAGTGTCAGGTGTGTGGGTATCCACCGCCGCGATGCTTTGGCGCGGCAAGCAGGTGTCAGGCAGGGAGAAGCGCCAGGGGGCTGGCGCAGTCCATGACGCTTCGCGCCAAACACGAGATATCGGGTCTTATCGACGAAAATCCTGTTTTATCGCGTTAAAATCGTGTTTGGAATCGTGTTATTTTTCGAAGGAATCGTGCATAATCGTGTTATATCGTGGTAAAAATAAGGAATCCTTTTTTCCAGACGTAGCGCAGACATTCCTGCCTGCGGGTTCTGGCGACGTTCCAGTCGGCAGTAAATCTGGAATCCCGGGACGGGAATATCCATTGGATTGCCGGCTGGATTGTCTCGGCTCACCGAAAATAGTAGTGAAACAAGCGCCAAAAAGCCGGGATTTGCTGGAAATGGCCAAGCTCAAATTAGGGATAATTAAGGATAATTAGAGGTGTTTTTTAATGTCTAAAAAAGCGGGAAAAATCTGCCGCTGGTTGCATCTTGACACTGCCCGCGAACGGCACGGAACCGCGAAGCCTTGTGGCGGAGAGTGGCACTCTGCTGAATCGCAGGCTGCCAGCCTGCGAACGCTTAAACATTCTACGCATCGTATTTCTCCGCCCCCTGCCGACTGCCGGTCGGCGACACAGCAGACAAACTGTCTGCGCTACAGGGATAGTGGCAGGTTGCGCCTTCTGCCGCTACGGGCGGGGTTGCACCTTGCGTTAGGGCGATTAATAGGAGAAACTGTTCGTCCGGTATTTTAAGTATGTCCCAAGCAATAACCAAATCGGCAACTCACGAGACGGGCGCGTATCTAGAGAGGTTTTCGCGCTTTGAAACGCAGTCCAAACAGCCAGCGTGGCTGTATCCGCTGCGCAAGGCGGGGCTGGCACATTTCGCGGTACTGGGTCTGCCCACACTGCAGCATGAGGACTGGCGTTTCACGAACATCGCGCCGCTGGTGAAGTTGCCGTTTCATCCATTGTTTGAAGCGCACGCGGTGAATGGCGCGGAGACGAAGGTGCTGCTGAATTTTCCTTTCGCGAAATTGGGGAACCGGTTGGTCTTTGTGAACGGGCATTACGCGGCGAAACTTTCATCGATCGCGGGTTTGCCGGCGGGTGTGAAGGTGACGAACCTGGCGACGGCGTTGCAGAGCGACGCGGCAATTGTGGAAAAGTATTTGGGCCGTTGCACGCCGGATGCCGGAAATGCTTTTGCGGCGTTGAACCAGGCATACTTCCTTGATGGCGCGTTCATCCATGTGCCCAAGGGCGTGGCGGTGGTGGAACCGATCCAGGTCATCCATATCTGTTCCACGCACGAAGCGGGTGCGACGGTGCAATCGCGCAACCTGATCGTGGCGGAGGCCAACAGTTCGGCGACGATCATCGAGAGTTATGTGGCGACGGCGAACACGGCGTATTTCACGAATGTAGTGACGGAATTGTTCGCGGGCGATCATGCGAAGGTGGAACTGGTGAAATTTCAGGACGAAGCGCCCTCGGCGTTTCACCTGGCGGCGATCCACGGGGAATTTGGCCGGGCGAGCAATGTGAAGGTGCATTCGTTCGCATTGGGCGCGAAGCTTTCGCGCAATACCATCCGCACGAAACTGGCGGGCGAAGGGCTAGAGTGCATCCTGAACGGCTTGTACCTGACGCGCGATGAGCAGTTGGCGGATCATCACATGGTGGTGGAGCACGTGCAGCCGCATTGCGCGAGCCACGAATATTTCAACGGGATTCTCGATGATAAATCGAGGGGCGTTTTCCACGGGCGCATCTATGTGCATCCGCTGGCGCAGAAGACGGACGCGAAGCAGACGAACAAAAATCTGCTGCTCTCGGACGACGCGACGGCGGATACGAAACCGCAATTAGAGATCTACGCGGATGACGTGAAGTGCACGCACGGCGCGACGATCGGCCAGATGAATGATGAATCCATTTTCTACCTGCGTTCACGCGGCATCGGCACGGAGATGGCGCGGCGGATGTTAATCCATGCGTTTGCGGGGGAGATCATCGAGCGCGTAAGCCACGAGGCGGCGCGCGAGGAATTGGACAAGCTGGTGTGGGAACGGCTGGAAGCGAATCATCATATCGCATAGAGAAACGGGAGTATTAAGTCCCGAGGTCCGTCGGACTACGCGTGCTGCGTAGTCAAATGAAAAGAGATAGTCACTACGGCCGGTGCTGCCGCCGCCTTTCTTTCCCTGCGGGAACAACCGGCAACCGATGTCAGAATATTCAAGCCATGAAAATTTCACGCCATTTCTGGTTGTTGCTCACGCTGTTTTTAGTCGTGCCGGGGTTGGTGTTTGCTGAACCGGATACCGTGGGAGGCCTGTTTCCCAAAATGCCGCCGGCGGCAAAAGTTTATGCCGTTGACTGCCGGAAGGAAGAGATGACTTCGCGGATGACCGCGTTTGCGCTGCAGGGTTTGATCAACCAGAAATCGGCGGAAGTTTATCTGATCGAGAACGATCTCCATCTGCAGCAGCTTAAATTCTGTGGAAAACCCGTTGAGCGCCTGGCGACGGACGCGACCAACGACGCGCTCCACGTTCTCTTCCGGAAATATCAGTCTTCGGTAAAGAAGATGATCGTCTATGACCATGACAAGGATTGGACGTGGTACGTGGCACTCGTGGCGGCGGCGCAAGAGGACGGCATCCCGGTCACCGAAGACCTCCGCAAAAAGCTCACAGCGGAATTCGGGTGGAAAGGCGAGGTGGAGGATTTCCGAGGTCGCTGGACCAATGCGATCGAGGCGTATGATTGGGCAATCGACCATTTGATGCCAGGTTGCACGCGTCAGGTTGTCTTTGTGCCCAAATACAAAACGGTGTCCATCATAGATTATGTCGTGGCCACCCGCGGATTTGCCTTTCGGCTGGATTTCAAAACGCAGGAGGCGGAGATCAAAAAGATTTTTTACGCGGGCCATTACAGCCTGGGAACTTCTTTGATGGGATACGCCAGCGATGAGGCCAACATCACGGCCAATCCTTATGGCATTGGCTATGTGGTGAGCGATTTTTATGCGAACGGAAGTTTCTGGTCGAGTTTTCCCAACAAAACGCACACCCAATCCGGCGGAACCGCGATCAAGGCGGAGCCGGGAAAGATTTACGCGTCCATCATGTGGAGCGATGGGGACAACATTTCATTCGACCAAAATCCTTTATACGCGTTCTGGCAAAGTCCTGATCGCGGGAAAGTGCCGGTAGCGACCGAACTAAGCCCGACGTTGCAGGAACTGAATCCTCCGTTGTTGGACTGGTACTATTCCAAAATGACGACGAACGATGAATTGGTAGCGGGGCCGACGGGCGTTCAGTTCATCTATATCCAGAACTATAAAGACGATCTGTTTCCGGCCTGGTGTCATCTGAGCCAGCAATGGTGCGCGAGCGCTGGATTTCATGAAGGGCGTATATGGATAGCGCCATTTCCAAGCGTGAAATACAGCACTTACATGAAAATCATCGGATTGGATGGGTTGCTGGGAGAGGGATGGCGGTTAAAGACCGGATTTCCGCCGAAGATTGATGCGTACGGCGCGTGGGATGAGGATAAGTTGTACGAAGTTTTCACCTCGGTAAAACCTGATTCCAATGCGCCTGTGTTTGTGAATTTCACGCCCATTGTTGGGGGATTCAACAAGAAGGGTGGTGGGTATTCCGCCATCGATCGCCAAGTGGCGCGACTGCAGGCGGCTTACCCGGGACGATATGTGTTTTTGCTGCCTAAGGATGAGTTCGCCGCGATTCGAGCTTATTACACCACCAGTTTAAAAAAGGTATTGGGAAGCCCGGAGGAAAATGATGGGTTGCGAGCGGTGAAATCCGGTGATGGAGATTTCTCAGTAGTGGAGCAGGACGGTGAGAAATGCTGGCTGTCGCGGGCCGCTTATTTTTATCTGGATGTGAAGGATGAGTTCAGGCCGAAACCGGGAGAGATGCTCGATATCGAAATGGATTATTTGGATCGGGGAACAGGGGAGATTGTTTTGGAGTACGATTCCACGGATATCCGGGCCACGTTAGGCGGCGCGTACAAATCATACCCCAACCATTTGCGGCGAACGAATACAGGCAAGTGGCAGGTGGCGCACTTCTATGTCAAGGATGCGGGTTTTGGAGGTTCGGAGAATGATGGTGCGGATTTTCGGTTCTCGCATGCGGGTGAAGACCTGATAGTGCGGGCAGTCAGTGTCCATCGAATGGAACCTTAAAGCAGCAATGGCAATGAATACATCAAAGTTTTGTATTTCACACATTTTACGATTAGACTCTTACCATGTTTGACGACGTCAACGACCTTTACCAGCAGGTGATACTGGATCATTGCAAGCATCCGCGGAATTTCCATGAGATGCCGCAATGCACCTGCTCGGCGCAGGGGCACAATCCGTTGTGCGGCGACCAGTTGAAACTGTTCGTCACGATGGACGGTGAGGTCATCAAGGACGCGAGCTTCGTGGGGTCGGGCTGTTGCATCTCGAAGGCATCGGCGTCGTTGCTCACGGATTTTGCCAAGGGCAAAACCAGAGGGGACGTGGAGCGCATGTTCGGTCAGGTGCATGACATGGTGATGACCGGTACGGTGAATGGGGACGTGGGCAAACTGGCGGTTTTTGCAGGCGTCCACAAATATCCCGCACGCGTGAAATGCGCGATCCTGTCGTGGCACGCGATGATGGCGGCGCTCAAGGGCGAAGGTCAGCCGGTGAGCACCGAGTCGGAAACAAATTAAACCTTCCAAATTCTTCCAAGCAGAAAGCGCAAGATTTTTGGCTGGAAAACGCAAGACAGTTATCGGGCTGCGTGATAAAACTAATCCACGCCTAGAACCATGACCAGAACTGGTGACAAGACGCATCAGATTGATTTGTATAGTTTAGGCGCTACCCAAAATGTTCCCAAAGTTTGTAAGAAATTTCACTGACCTTCGGTGAGTCACCCTCGCCGTCTGAATTCACAACCAAACCAACACTTATGAAATTGAACCTTCGTCTCTTCACCCGCAGCGTCGCCATGTGTTTCGCTGCCGCACTCAGCGTGGCGACTGCTTCGGCGCAAACCCAAACGACCTGGATTGGGGCGGCTTCCGGGGGTGAATGGAATACCGATGCGAGTTGGGATGCGCTTTTGACGCCCGGTGTGGGGACAAATGCCCTCATAGCTACTGCCACGAACGTGAATTATAACGTGCCGATGTCGGCGGCCAGTTTCCTCGGGCTGACGAACAAGGGCACGCTGAACATCAATGCAGCCGGTTTTAACGTATCTACGATCTCGATGACGAATATTGGTTCACGATTGTTCATCAATTCGGGCGGCGTATTGACCGCTGGCAATATCCTGATGTGTTCGAACGCACAAATGGCGATGTTTCCGGGCAGTACAGTGACCATCACCCGGCTGGACCTTGGTTGTGACGACAGCGGCAGCAGCGCGGCAGCCTCCGGACCCATCCATGGATTCGCCGGCTTTACCAATAATGGCGGTATTCTCAACATCGGCTCGACATTCTTGAACGCAGGCAACCAAAGTATCGGCGCAAATACCATCGGCCTCGTGCCAAAGCTGATGATCCTAGGCGGCACCAATAACCTGGGTGCGCTCACGATAAATCGGTTACAAGGTGGCGCTAGTGCTTCACCCGTCTATGGCGTAGATGGGTTGACCGTCAGTAACGGAGTGGTGACAACGACGCGCATTTTGCTGGGAAATAATGCTCACGGATTGCTGCTGATGGTAGGAGGAACTTTCACGAATGCAGGCGCGTTCACCGTGAGAAACAATACGAGTACCCGTCCGGCCCGGTTTGTTCAGCTGGGTGGGTTTTTCTCGAGCGCCAGCACGAGCACGAATGTGCTTATGAGTGGCTTCGGCACGGCCACCAATGGTGATACCGTTTATGCCGTCCTAGGCGGGACTAACTCAGTCAATGGTTTCCAATTCGGCGGGTACACTAACTTTTTTACTTTTGTGACCAACCTGGACCTTTCAGTCACAACCAATGTGAATTCGCTTCCCTCCCCAAATCTGGTGCTTTTCACAAATGCCGCCACGATCAACATCGGCCAATACGGCATTGCTAGTAACGGAGTGACATTGGTAAATGCCGCGCTCAACACGGGAGGCCGGTTTATGTCGGCCGCCGACTGGACAAATACAGCGCCTTTGACCATGGCTGGCGGTGCTTTTGTGGCGGAAGACATCGATGGGAACCCTCATAATATCTATAGCTCGGGTGATTTGCGCGGCTCCGGGTCATGGATAAAGAGCGGTGCAGGGACGATGACTCTGGCGGCTTCGAACACAGTAACGGGTAATACCTTCATCAATGCAGGAACACTCGCGCTGGTCAATAACGGGGTTACCACCTTTGGATCGCTGGCCAGCAGTGCCATAATCACCGTCGGCGCGGGAGCTACCTTTGATATCTCGCAAGCGCCCAATAATATTCTGCCCGCGTCCAAAACCATGGCCGGGTCAGGAACGGTAGTCGGGTCCTTTGCGGCAAGTGACAACTCCTTCATCAGTCCAGCGGGCATTTCGGCGCAAGGCACACTGACATTTGCCAATGGGCTCCTGGTGACCAATATCACGTTTAACATGGAACTAACGGACAATCCCAGTGGCGTGACCAAGACGAACGATGCGGTTAAAATCACCGGTGACCTTACCGCAAGCGGAGTGAATACATTCGCTATTACTCCGGTCGGATCCCTCGGTATCGGCACCTATAAACTCATCAAATATACAGGTACCTTTCATGGCAGTCTGGCCAATTTCAGTGTTCCGGCCACGGTGGGAACGTTATCCAATCCGGCGGGCGAGATTGATCTGATCGTCACGCAAGTTCGTCCGGTTGCGACCCTCCAATGGCGCGGGGACGGCCTGGCTAATGTGTGGGATACAGCTACGAGCAGCAATTGGTGGAATGCTACCCATCTGGACCGCTTTTACACCGGTGATACCAATATCTTTGATGACACCGCCACGAACTCAAATCTTATCGTCACCGAATCCGGGGCACTGTTCCCGGCCAGCGCTGCGAACGTCATAGTAAAGGGTACTAATAATTTTACCTTCACCGGTGACGGAAGCATCAGCGGTTTGACCGGGTTGATCAAAACCAACTCGGGAACGCTTGCTCTGTTGTCGACTAATAGTTATACGGGTGTCACAACCGTCAACGGTGGTGGCACGATATCGGTTTTGACACTGGCTAACAACGGTGTCAACGGCCCCTTCGGACCTATAGGCAGTACCGCAAACCTCGTGCTGGATAACGGCACATTACGGTACGATGGACCGGCACTGACAGTTGATCGGGGATTTACCGTGGGACCCAATGGCGGCACGATCAATGTGACCAATGTCGTGACTCTTACTATCTCCAACAACGTGACGGGTCCCGGTGTGCTGACCAAGGCCGGCAATGGTACACTGACCCTTACCGTGTTGAGCGATTACGCGGGCGGCACCGTGGTTCAAGGGGGAACCCTGCGTCCCAACCAGGGAAACAATGCCACTATCAATGTGCTGGGCACCAATAACGTAACCCTGGTGGGGACAAACGCGCCCGTGACATTCGCCATTGGCGCAAATGGCGAAACCATCGTCAACGGCATCAATGTGATTGCGACTAACTTCTTAAACCTAAATGGAAACGACACGATATCGGGCTTGTTGGGTGACGGCTTGTTATGGGTGAACGGTGCGGCTGATACGCTTAGCCTGCGGTCCACGGATAGTGCGACCTTCACTGGAACACTCTATGCGAACAACCTTTCCTTCCTGCGTTTCAACCTCAGCAGTGGAACTTCGGCCAATTACGCCAATGCTACCTTTGATCTGGGATCGAACACATGCGTTTTGGCTGCCCGGGATGGTGTTACCGCCCAAATCGGTGCCCTGCAGGGTGGTCCAGGCACGGGCATATCGTGGTCTACCGTATCCGCCAACCCCAGTACTTACATCATTGGATCAAAGAATATGAACTGTGAATTGGATGGTTTCATAACCGATTCCAACAGCGTCAGCCGAAGGATCAGTTTGGTCAAAGTTGGAACCGCAACATTTACTTTGACTGGCGGAACCAACGATTTCGTTGATGACGACTTCCATGACCACATCTTCTACACCAACGAGGTCCAATATATCGGAACAACAGTCATCAGTAACGGCGTGCTGGCCCTGGTCGCCCCGGCCTCGATCACCAATTCCAGCAGTGTGACTTTGGCCACTTCAACGGCGGTGTTTGATGTGTCGCAATCGGGCGACCCGGCTCCGGACGGGTTCTCTATCATTCCGACCGGATATTTTGAATCAGTTTCCGGTCATTCAGTGGCTGGTCTCGGGACCATTCGCGGCGGCCTGATCATAGATCCGGGCGCAAACCTCAGCGTTGGCTTGCCGGGAACTACGGGTGTATTGACGGTGACGAATACCGTGACACTCCATGGCACAACGTCCATGAAACTGATCAAAGGCAACACGCCTTCCAGTGACCAGGTTGCGTCCACGACGGCGGGTTCGATCACTTATGGCGGGGCACTGGTAGTGACCAATGGTGGCGGCGCATTGGCGGTGAATGATACGTTCACGTTGTTCAGCGCCCCGACGCTGAGCGGCAGCTTCTCCAGCACCAACCTGCCGTCTGATTACACCTGGGACACGAGCCAGTTGGGCGTCAATGGAACGATTAAGGTAACAGCGGTGCTTGTTGTGGTGGCACCTCAGTTCTCGAGCGTCAACTTCACTACGTTGAAGAATGGGTCGATCACCTTTAATGCCACGGGTTCAGCCAATGGGCCGCTGAGCATTCGCAATTCAACGGATGTGCTTACGCCACTGACCAATTGGACGGTCATCAATACGGGCAACTTCGATGGCAGTGGTAATTACAGCACTAACCTGACGGTCAGTCCGACCGCGCCGAAGGAATTCTACATCTTGAGCACGCCGTAAGCGGCTGTTTCAAAAAGCAAACGCCCCGTCACGTGACGGGGCGTTCTTTTTTTCGACACCGAAAATGATCAAGGGGCAACCCGAAGATTTTCATAGCGAACGGTCCATTGGCCGTCCTGCGGAAAACCCGGTGCATGTTGTTTTGGCGCACCATCCCAACCGGCCGCCATCATCGCTACTGCGTACAAAAGACCGCCATTGGCCGGCAAATAAAGCGTGAGACCCGGGCGTTGATAAACATGACCGTTGATTGCGTAGTGATTTTTGGGTGTATCCAAAAATAGAGCGTCGACGGCTTGCTCTGGTTCGCCCAGGCGTGCGGCTGTCATCGCCAGCATCGGATAGTCCCAACCCCATGTGTCTGGCCAATTCCAATTTTTCATCACCCAATCCAGCGTATGACGCATGGTGTCCGGATCAATGCCCTCGCCAGGCAAAATTCCCAGTGCGGCAGTCACCGACGGGTGATCTGCGTTCCATTTCGGGTTCGTATAGCAATCAGGCGTGGTTTCGGCGAAAGCGTATTTTCCATCTACCACCAATGGCTTTGCGAGATTGTGCAGGACAGCGTCCCATTGATCGTTGCGCGGCATACCCATCCGGATCCGCCATTGCTGGGCAGTTTCCAGCGCCCAGCGCCAATAGGTCAATTCGAACGTCGGATTCAACGTCTTATCTTTTGGGAAAATCTCCTGTGCGCATTGCAATATCGGTCCTAGCACGTCCCGTTTGGTGTTGTCGTCCCACGTGGCGTAACTCGCCATAAAATCCGCCGTTTGAAAAACGATGTCTTTGTATTTTTCCAGCGTTGCCCGGTCCAGATGCTCGCGCCAGCAAAGTTCCGCATAAAAGATCGGGTGCGGCTCCTGCCAGACCAAAAACGGCCCGACCGGCGATGGCGATTCAGCGCCGGTGGGATTGGTCATCTTGGGCCAGCGCGCCCCGGCGTAACCCTGTTTCTTTGCCGTCGCTTCGGCGCGCGGCAGGATTCGCTGGTAAAAACCCAGGCTCTTCTCCAGCAACGGCAGACGGTTCCAGAGCGCAAAATGCGCCTCGTGCCACCAGTGCATCTCCAGATGAAATTTCCCCATCCAGGTGTTGTAGGTAAGGCCCGTTTCCTGCGGTGGATTTTTTCCCGCACTCTGGATGGCCGTCAAATATTGCGAAAGCACGATGCGTCGTTCGAGCTCGAACCAGCGTGGGTCCTTGCTCCCGGACAGTTCGATCGCGCCGCCGGTGCCCCAGAACTGGTTCCAGTTCTGTTCCGCCGCGCGTTTCGTTTGCGCAAATGTTGGCAAAATCTTCAGAGTTTCGGTTGTCGGCGCAAACGCGCAGACCAGTTCCAATTCGTCCATGCTATCGCCAGGTATGATTAAGAATTGATGGGGAGCTGTGTTCGTGAGAGTCGCGCCGCGCGACCAGGTTGCCGCCGCCGCATATCCATCATTGTCCAATTTGCGCTGGAACACGGCTTGGTTCGGTTTCGGCTGCGTCAAAACCGTTATGTGGGCGCCGGGTTTTGACCAGTCGGCTGTGATTGTTTCGCCCGTGCCGTAAGGAAAGTGGATTTGGATCGCGAGCTGGTGGCATTTGAGAAGAGGAGACTGGACATGAACGGCGATCGCATCTGCTTTTGGGTCGCAAACCGTTTCTACAGTCACGGGTTCCCCATCAAATTGAAACCGGCTCGTTATGATGCCATTCCAGAGGTCCAGTGTTTGTTCGATGTTCTTTAGATCATTCGTTTGCGCGGGTGAACCGTTGGCATGTGTTAGGCGAAAACCGACCTGGCCGAGATGCAGCCGGTGCGGATTGGCACGAAGCCATTTGATTTCCGGCGTCTGGTTGTTGCCCGGAACATCACAGTAGGGAACGAGGCGCCCATTGAGATCGTAGTATTCTTTGAAGTGAAAATTTTCGATGGTCCAGTCATTAGTCATCGGAATCGTGTGCCAACCCCAATCCGAAAGTGTTCCCAGCGGAATGGTCTGCTCGAACGCTTCTGCGAACGTTTGCAAGCCTGTCACGTCGACTGTGAAGGCAAATTCACCATTGCCGACGCTGAGGGGATTGTTCACGTCGAATCCATGCAAGGTGACATTATGCCGCACGACGAGCGCGTGCCGGTCGATTGGTTTTTCACCCGCGATAGTGAAGAACGGCACGGTGGATACGAGGACGAAAAAGAAAAGAAATCGGAGCATGCGGCATTGTTCCGATGTGCCGCTACGTTCGGCAAGTTGATTTTTCGTCCCCGTCAGTGGCGCTTCTCCGTCAAAACACGTTCCAGCATGGCAGAAATTTGTGCCACGCATTCCGCCACGCTCATCGTGTCGGTATGCAATTCAAGGTCCGCCTTGAGCGGCGGCTCGTAAGGAGCGGAGACGCCGGTGAACTCCTTGAGTTTTCCCGCGCGGGCTTTAGCGTAAAGGCCTTTGGGGTCGCGTTGTTCGCACACTTGGAGCGGCGCATTCACATAGACCTCCAAAAATTTCCCCGGAGACACTGTGGAGTGCGCAAGCTCCCGGTCAGAACGGTATGGCGAAATGAATGCGGTGATGCAGATCAACCCCGCATCCGCGAATAACTTGGCGATCTCACCGATGCGGCGAATGTTTTCGCGCCGGTGTTCGGGTGAAAAACCCAGATCCGAGCAAAGGCCGCCACGAACATTATCACCATCCAGCATATACGCCATCTTGCCCCTGTCACACAGGTATTGTTCCAATGCGGTGGCAATGGTCGATTTCCCGGAGGCGCTTAGGCCGGTAAGCCAGATGACGCAGCCGGGATGTCCGGTGCGCCGGATCCGCTGTTCGGCGTCCACGTTTGTGCGGGTCGGGAATATGTTTTCACTCATAACCAAAAGCCTTCAGGAACGGATCGAGTTTTTGTAGATGCGGCTCAAAATATTTTTCGTAATTGCGCCAGCGGCCCATCGCCGTCTTGAAGACCGGCTTGGCCACATCCGCGTAGGTCGGCGACATGACGACCTTTTTTTGCGCATGTTCATTAAATCGGAGCACATCATCCACCCATGGGACGTCGAGAAATTCCAATACGCGGCGCGCAGTGCCCTCCAGGTTTTCAACGACCTCTTCGTATCGGATCTCAATATTCGGATTACTCATTTGCGCTGAGGAAAAGCGCCACAGAGCCATCGCAGATGCATATTGTGTGGCCGTTCCATCCAACGTCAAAAACGAAGCGCTGATGGGGTTTAAAGGGAGCGCTTGCATGAAACAGCTCATGCAAACATCCCGCGGATCCCGGATGGCCGCGATGAATTTAGTTTCCGGAATCAGACGGATGATGTCCGTGATCAGGTTGTTATATCCCGGATTTTTATCGACCAAAAGGCGGTCGCCGATCGGTTGGCCGAGAAAAAGTTCAGTGTAATGGAAATAATCGTCGCGCAGTTGTTGCAGCTTTGGCGTGGACACAGCGTCAATCATCGTTCGTATCGGCGTGCCGGACGGAGACGTCCTACGCATCGGAAAACAGGCCTCCTCCTGGAGTATTCGTGTCTCTTCCGCTGAAATGATCTGTGGATGTGAATCTAAAATCTGTTCGAGCAGCGTCGTGCCGGAGCGCGGGAATCCGCACAACACGGCGAACCGTCGCGGGGATGTAATTGATTTTCCAACGTCCCGCCAGCGGCGAAAATCCTCATTGTTAAGCTCCGTTTGCAACCGTGCCGCCCGTTGCTGCATCTTGGATAGCTGCTCCAAGGCGCCTTTTGCTGCGGGCATCTGGAGGGATTTGGCGTTCAGAAACGCGGTCATCGCGTCGTCGTATCGTTTCTCTTTGTCAAATACGGTGCCCAGTTCATACCAGCCGTCGATATAGGTTATAGGTTTACAGCCCGGCTTTCCCAAAAAAGAGAGCAGCGTTTTCTCGGCGTCCTCCAGTTTTCCATTACGCCGTTGCAACCGTGCCTTCACTAAAAGTGCGGAAGGATAGCCGGGTTTGGACTTCAGCGCCTTGTCCAGAAACTCCGATGCTTCGGCCAGGTGATGTTGCCGTTCCTGAACATCCGCCAGCTCCACAAATATTTCGGCCGGAACGCCGGGTTGGGCAACCGCGCGGCCAAAATAATCGGCGGCCATTGGGAGGTGAGAAAACTGATTACACCGAAGCCCTGCGGCGGCAAAAGCCTCGGCCTTGAAAGGGGCGACCCGGCCTGCTTCGTCAAACCATCGGCTCGCACCGGCATAATCATAGCGCATTCCGTGCATCAGCCCTAGGTCAAGCAGGATGGGAATATTCGCGGGATCGAGTTTGTGCGCCTGTTCCAGGGCGTCCATCCCCCGCTGATAATCGTGTTTCGCCCAGGCTTCTCTTGCTATTCGCACCAGTTCGGGGACTGTCCCACCGGCGACTGCTGTCGTTCCGCTCATTTCGTAAGAGAATAAAGGTGCTGGCCGCTTGTGCAAAGCCGTCTTTATAAGTTTTTGCGCCAGTTTTTGAGACCGAAAAATATTTCCGCCGTGCGCGTTTTGAAACACACTCTCCGGATGACGAAACCAACGTTATTAGTTCTCGCCGCGGGGATGGGCAGCCGTTATGGCGGACTCAAACAGATTGATCCCGTTGGCCCCAATGGCGAAACCATTATTGATTATTCCATCTACGATGCGTTGCGCGCCGGCTTTGGGAAGCTTGTCTTTGTTATCCGCCATGACATTGAAGGACCGTTCAAGGAGATCGTCGGGGCGCGGTTTGAAAAGCAGGCGTCCGTCGAATATGTCTTCCAGGAATTGGATAAACTGCCTCCCGGAGTCTCCGTGCCATCGGGCCGGACAAAACCATGGGGTACCACGCAGGCAATCCTTGTGGCCGAAGATGCGGTTCATGAGCCCTTTGCCGCAATCAATGCGGATGATTTTTACGGAGCAAATTCTTTTCGAGTTCTTGCGGAATATTTGAAATCCGGCAGCACGGATTATTCGATGGTCGGTTTCATTTTACGCAACACGCTTTCTGAATTCGGCAGCGTCGCGCGCGGCGCATGTCGCCTCGGCAACGATGGTTACCTGCAGTCAGTCAAAGAACTCACGAAGATCGAGAAAGATGGCAGCGGCGCTAAATATACCGATGCTGATGGCATTATCCATCGCCTCGGTGGCAATGAAATCGTCTCCATGAACATGTGGGGCTTCACGCCGGCCATTTTTCTGCAGCTCCGCGATAATTTCACGGTATTTTTGCAGAAGAGCGGTCACGAAGAAAAATCCGAATGCTATATACCGACCACGGTCAATACGCTCGTCAGCGCCGGAAAAGCAAAATGCAAAGTGCTGCGCACCACAGATTCCTGGTTTGGCGTGACCTATCGCGAAGATCGCCCGCGTGTCGTTGAAAGTGTCCGCGCGCTCGTTTCTCGCGGCGAGTATCCCGAAAAACTTTGGGCGTGATCAGCTCGCGGCGATTTCCTTGGGCCCTTTGCCACCATTGACCAGGAACAACACCGCCATGCGCACAGCCAGCCCGTTGGTCACTTGCGCCAAAATCACTGAGCGACCGCAGTCTGCGATTTCACTATCAATTTCCACTCCGCGATTGATCGGCCCCGGATGCATGATGAGCGCATCCGGCTTTGTTTTTAACAGGCGTGCTTTCGTCAGCCCAAAGAGGCTCGTATATTCGCCAAGGCTCGGGAACATCGTCTTGCGTTGCCGCTCATGTTGGATGCGCAGCAGATTGATGATATCCGCGTCCCGGATGGCTTCTTCCACGTTGTGCGTCACGCGACAACCCATCTGTTCAAATACGCGCGGTACCAGTGTGGAAGGACCGCAAAGCGTGACATTCGCCCCCAGCTTCGTTAACGCCCAGATGTTCGAGCGCGCGACGCGGCTATAAAGGATGTCGCCGAGAATGGTCACATTCAGTCCGGCAATTTTCCCCTTCTTCTCACGGATTGTGAACGTGTCCAACAACGCCTGCGTTGGGTGCTCATGCGCTCCGTCACCGGCGTTGATGACACTCGTTTCAAGAACGCGCGCCAGAAAATGCGGCGCCCCGGATGCGCTATGCCGTATGACCAGAAAATCCGCATTCAACGCTTCAAGGTTCTTGGCCGTATCCTTCAGCGTCTCACCTTTCTTCAGCGAAGAAGCGTCCGTGGTAAAATTTATGATATCGGCGGATAACCGTTGCTCGGCCAGCTCAAAACTGATGCGCGTACGCGTGGAAGGCTCCACAAACAGGTTCACGACCGTCTTGCCGCGTAATGCCGGAACTTTCTTGATGGCGCGCTCACCGACCGCCTTGAATTCGTGCGCCGTATCCAGCACGGTCACGATTTCTTCCGCCGTGAGCGACTCTATATCCAGCAAATGTTTTCGGTGCCAGGCCATTTAAAAATTCAATTATTTGCGCTGCAAAATCACTTCGTCCTCTGCGCCGGTTTCGTTGACGTGGACGATCACCTTTTCATCCAATGCCGTCGGTACGTTTTTGCCGACGAAATCCGCTTTGATCGGCAATTCGCGATGACCGCGGTCAATCAGCACCGCCAGCTGGATCTTTTTCGGACGTCCAAAATCATTCAGCGCATCCATCGCGGCGCGAATAGTTCGCCCGCTGAACAACACATCGTCCACAAGCACTACCGTCTTCGCGTTCACATCAAAACGGATTTCGGTGGGATGGATCTTCGGTGCAGCACGCTGGTCGAGATCGTCGCGATGCATGGATACGTCGAGGCTTCCGACCGGGATGGGATGTTGCCAGATGGTATTCAGAATTTCACCGAGGCGTTTGGCCAGTGGCACACCGCCGCGCTGGATGCCCACCAACACCACTTCACTGCTCGCCTCATTGCGCTCGGCGATTTCATGCGCCACGCGCGTCAGTGCGCGTTGGATCGCCGCCGTATTGAGGAGAACAGTCGGTTCAGACATAAAAAATGCGAACCTGCCCGCAGGGGCTGATTCGCTGCCGCGAAGATTTTATTTTTTTCATGCGTTTCCTTCGCAACCTCGCTGGATTGCTTTAAAGGAACGGCGTTCTCTACTGACCCGCCGTCTGCCGTGCCCGCCGCCATTTCGACCGGTGCTTCACTATCCAATCGGTCAGGGCCTTATCAAAGCCGATATCATGGCCGACCTTTTCGGATTCGATCCATTTATGCTTTAAAATTTCTTCCTTCTCGGCCTGAAATTCGCGATATAACGACGAATTCTTCAACAGGTCATCGGACGACGTCTGTGTTTTCATTTCGGTCGACATAGGGCTTGCGAAAATCTGTTGATCTGAATTTATGCCGTGCTGGGCGGCAAGACAATATAAAATGTTTCCGCGTTGTTGCAAACTTTTAACAATCAATTGTTTAAATAAAAGCAAATCCCGCTTGCCAACGCATTGGCAACCAATGGTTAGGGCTTTTCTTCCGGGTCCAAAAAAATCAACTTAACCCCGTTTTCCCTGGGTTTTGAGAAACTGTCCAGCAACGTCGAGGCAGGGGATGCCGCCTTGGCGGCTTCGACCTTTGGCTGTCCTGATTGCGGTTCGAGCGCCGATCGCAATGCGCCTTCCACCAGTTGTGCGCAATGGATTTTCATCGGCGGCAACGGCCCCAGCTCTCCGGCCAGATCTTCGGTCTTCAGCGCGAGTGCTTCTTCCGCCGTTTTGCCGCGGATCAATTCCGTCGCCAGGCTGGCCACCGCGATCGCCGTTTCGCACCCGAACGACTGGAATGTCGCGCGGTCGATCACCTTCCGGCCATTCTGTTCCTTGAACTTAACCCACATCCGCAGCATCTCGCCGCAATCCGAATTCCCCACCGTACCCACGGCATCCGCATTGGCCATCTCGCCAAGGTTCTGCGGATTCGCCAAAGCCTCCTGGATCCGTTTCTGTAAGTCTTCGTTCATTTCAAATTACGATTTACGATACACGATTTACGCTGCGCAGGCGAATCATCCGAGTTTGTAGCGTCGCATCTTCGTGTCAACCTCCTGCGCCCACGCATCGATCCCGCCACGCAAGCAACGCACATTCTGCAAACCGTGCCCCGTGAAATACGCCGCCGCATCCAATCCGTTTTTGCCTGCATGATCAATCACCACGATCGGCTCCGTGTTCGAACCGCTCGCCATCAACTGCTGCATCACTGGCTGCGACAATAAAATTGACCCCTCGATATGCACCGCCTCAAATTCCTCGCGTGACCGCACGTCCACCAGCTTCGCCACTTGCTCGTGTTTAACCAGTTCATTCAGTTCCTTCGGCGAGATCAATATCTTCGCATCCTGCTCGTGGCTGGATCGGATATGCCTCAGCACTTCCGCCACCTCCAGGTTCCCATTCCGCGCACACACCTGCGCCAGCGTCTCGTCTGGGCTGAACCCGCAACTGCTGCACCCGCCGATATGATACCGGCGGAACAATGCCCGCTGCGCGCCGGGAAAAACTTCCAGCACTTCGCGCATCGTTGATTGAGAGCCAACCTTCATTGATACAAAATACCGGAAAACCTCCCGTTTGTCGAAACTCCTCAGTCATTTCGTGACGCATATAATAAAAATTGATTTGATTAGCTTTGATTGACCCTTACTGGTTAAAGAAACCAATGAATTAATAAGCGGGCCCCCTCTACGAAGGGGTTCACAAACCCATATTTCAAAGATCAGCCCTATTGACCCTTTGGGCATAAAGCCCCATGAGCTTATATTCACCTAAAAGATATACTTTGTCAAATAAAAAATTTGAAAATATAAACCATGAGTCCCTAAGGTCCTATCCTCAATACAAACTGGCAATGCCATGAAGGACATGTTCTTCTTTTGTTCCAATGAGGCCGCTAGTGATCATCATTCTGTTCTCGGCAATCTGCAGCGCGCAAAGCGCTGACGGCCCTCAGCCGACCGCCGCGATGGGCAAAGAGCTCTTCGAACAGCCGGGCACCAGCGCTTGCCTCTTTTGTCATGGTAAAACCGGAACGGGTGGCCGCGTTCCCAATGCGGGAAATCTGCGTGAGCCGAAAACCTGGAAAGCCTGGAAAGCGCTCGGCGGTGACGCGGTCTATGCCACCAATAAAATTGATTTTCTGCTCAAGCTTAAGACGGCGACGGTGTCTCTGATTGAGAACGGTTCCATTAAGCACAATGCCGATTTCAAGCCGCCATGGTTTCATTGGGATCAGATTGAAAGTTACAATGCACTGATGATGGGTTTGCAGGGCGCTTCTGCACAGGCGTGGCTTGAACAGTTTCCTGACAAAGGCATGACACCGCACATAGCTGTAGAAGCGCTGTGGCTACATCTTCAAACACTGGACTCACAAGGCGTCCTGACTAATTCCCCCTGAACTTCCAAAGTACTTTCCCATCGGTTATTTTGCGGGCGTCGTGCCCGGATAGGATACCTCAATCCGGCTATAGATAGTGCTGCTGCCCCCGGGCCAGAAAACGCCCGCTCCACCAAAGTGACTGGGCGGAATTTCTCCTTTCAAAGTCAGCGTTTCCTTGTCCACATCGTTGGTTGCGTTGACCGACAGGGTGGTGCCCGTGGCCTTCAAAGTCATATGTGTCGTCGTCTTGAATACGCCGGTTAATACCTGCTGATCGTTGAGTGGCGATCCCGTGCCGTTCTCGATCTTGTAGAATTGAAACAGGCACTTGTCGGCGGACTGGGTCGTTCTCCAAAATCGCAGGGCGTAGCCATTCCGGGTGCGCGGATCATACTTGAGGTACACGTCGGCGTGGAGATTGCGCGGGCCGCTCTCAGCGGGCGAACCCGGCACCGAAAATCCCTGCCCGGTCTTTTCAGACGCCATCACCAGGTCAACCTGCATGTCGCTGCTATCCGCATCCTGTTGATAGAGGAGATATGCCGCGGTGCTCGGCCGGATGCCATAGCCATTCACATAATCATCTCCGGTCACGACGGCCCATGTGCCCAGAACCGTCCACAAGCCGCTCACATACGTGTCGTTTGTGTCCGTCACGAAATTCCTGAAATTTGGCGAAACGGTTGTTGACCGGACATCTGCTATCGCAACTGGTTTCGTGCTCACCGCCTGTACCTCTGGACCCGGTTCGCTGATGCTGAGCTTGGGTTGAACCGTCACCTTGAGAAATTTGCCCACATAGCCTGGCGTCAATGGAAGCGTTTTCAAGGGCTGGTTGCCACGGCTGATAGCGACGCATCTTGAATTAGTTCCCGCAGCATCATCACAGATGTACCACGAAACGAGCGACTGATCCTCCTTGCCCTGCAACTTGAGCTTATAATCAACCGTGGCCATCCCATGTTTTGTCAGATGTATCTTGGGTGCCACAGTCACCGACGGCGGATCGATGTATTTTGGCTCTACAAAAACATAGGACGTCACATAAACGCCGTTGGACGCCGTGGCATGAATCGGGACCCACTCGGCCTGGCTGGTTGTGTTTCGACCTGTCACAATGACATTCGCGCCCGTCGGTTGGCTGAGCGAAATCAGGTCCGACTTCGTTGACCAGTTGATCGTCTGGCCGGCACGGGACGGGATGACTGTCGCCCCGATAGTGACGCCGGCTCCGCCCGTGCGGATGGACGGTGAGCCGCCCGTCAACGCGATGCGAAAAGGCAGATTTCCCTGTCCGGCCGATTCATATTTGCTCCGCATACCGGCCGGGTCCCAATCGTCGGCCGGCTCGTTCGGCGCCGCCCGGAGCAGGTTCCACGGGTTGAAGGCCGCACGTTCCTGCTCAGACAACTCTCTCGAGTATGTGAACGCCGGCGCTCCCACGGTACTGTCGTAGATGACTGCGGGATGGCCGTTGGCATCCTTATTGTGATAAGTGAGTGAAAGCTGATTCGGCCTGGGTGCGGCGATGCCCCGGACCCACGCGACGTGATTTTGCGGTGAATCGGCCGGCAACACACAGTTGATCAAGACGTCCGGCCGGTTGGCACCGCGGAATTCCGCCTTATAGAACCGCATGCCGCGCGTCGCTTCGAACCGGCAATTCACGAAGACGACTCCGGATGCCGACATCACTCCGCTGCCGGTCGGGTAGACCAGCGTACAATCTTCCCAGTAGCTGAGCTGGCCTCCGCCCATCCAATCATCCGTGCCCTCGATGTAGACATTTTTGAAGTACGAGCGCGCTGTCCTTAGGAACATGGTGTCGAGCCGGCCCAGGAGGGCGACGTTCTCATAAACGTGCTTGTCCCCGCAGCTTGCAGCGCCACGCCCTGCGTGATGACATCCGACCGCTTGGTGAGATTTTTACTCGCATCACCGGGATACTCGTAGTCCGCATTGCAATAGTTGATGATGGTCAGGTTTTTCGCCGTGAAACCGGTCGCGTTGACATCGATGATGTAACCGTCGTCATCCGAGCCCTGCATCAGGCCGCGATTGTCCGCCAGCACCACCGTGCGACGGTTGTTGGTCAACCCCAGCAACGTGATGTAATTCTTCGTGATGCTAAGACTTGGTCCCCGCAGCTCACCCGGAAGCTGATACACGTTTGGCTTGATCCCGATGACCGTCGGTTTCGCTTCGGTTCCCTCGGGCGCAGCGGCATACGCGGCCTGCAGGGTCTTGAATTTTTTCGCAGCCGGGTCGTCCTGGGACAGGTTGCCATCCACCAGATAGTCATAGGTCAACTTGGCAGGATCGATCGAACTGACGACCGGTTCAGCACTGCCCTTGACGCTGTCTTGTGCTACGGCGAAAACTCCGCTTAGGACAAAAATGGTGAGGACAAGTAATAGGGTCGGCGTAACGCTTTTCATACGGGTGACTGGCTTCGATTTTGGTCCCGCAGCCGTTCCAACGTCAATGGTTTAACTTACCGCGAAGTTGAATTAAGTGTTCCAACGGCATTTTCAGCTTTGTCTCCGACCAATCGAAATAAAAGATCAGCAGCCGTTCCATAATCGAAACAAAATTCGTATTCGACAGGACAATCTTTGAAAGCATTATCGAAACCTTCGTTTTTTGAACAAATTTTAGCGACAAATGCTTTCGCGGCTTTTAAGTCACTCTCGGCTTCTGCCTGAGTCACATTTTCTTGGTGATACCACTTTGAATAAACTACAACTTTAAGAGTTCCTTTAAGATCAATAGTGATTGTTAATCTGCCAAACTGGACACGTTTCGTTAAATTGAACTCACGAAGCCGAGAGGCAAGGTTCTCTGGAGTTAAATCAATTTCATCCATGCGAAGATTCATCCCCCAAAAAACTTCTGTATCTCTTTCACCACTTCCACAAACCCATCCACTTCCGCCTTCGTATTGTAGAAGTAAAAACTTGCGCGCGCCGTCGATTCCACGCCGACAACAAAACGTTCGGCCAACCCTTCGGCGGCTTTCTCCAAATACCAGCGATATTGCTGGTCGAAGTCCGTGTCAAATTCGTCAACGCGTTGCAGCGGCAATTTCATTTCTGTCGCTTGGCGCGATGTTCTCGCAGTGCCCGGTCCGCAATTTCCCGCAGTTCGCTTTCGCGATAAGGCGTGAACGGCCCCTTCGCTGCCTTCAACAACTCCGCTTCCAATTCCGGGCTGTCCACTTCCGGATCCAAAACGCGCGGGGACAAGGTTACCTCATTGTCACCGTCCGTCAGCACGATCGTCTCGCCGCGACACGCCTCTGCCACCAGTCGGCCAAGTTGTCCTTCTGCCTCGCGGACGGATACCGCTTTCATAGCTTCACTTTAGACGCGAAAATTCATTCCAGCAAGCCTCAGCTTCTTCCCCGATATTCATCCATCAACTTCAAAATTCCTTCGCGGATTTCGAACAATTCTTTGCGCGCTGCATTGGTCATCCTGGCCGGTAAACGCTTCTTTGCCGCCGCCGATTCCAACCCTGCCTGTGATTTATGTAAATGACTTAACGCGCGTTTCAAGCAGGCTACAATGAATCCCGGGTCGTCTAATCCCTCGTTACGGGCGATGCCATTGAGCGCTCCCGCCAGTTTCGCGCCGGTCGTCTGAAGCTCAAAAATGAATTGCGCCACGTTTTTCTCCTCGAATTTCTTTTTGCCCAACTTTTCCACTTGTCGCCAAAATTTGAGCCCGCTTTCCGCGCACCGGTGTTCGAGTGGATGAACAATATGCCCGTGTTTGTCGCGCACCCAATCGACCCCCTCGCGATGCGGCTCCGGCTCCGGCTGCGGGGCATTCAATGCCTCCTCCGCGGCCCGGTTCATTTCCTCAATCCATTCGTTGTGTTTTTGCTGCTCCTCTTCAGTCAGTTCGCGATTCCAACCCATTTCTTTGGCGATCTTTTCTTCGGCTTCGTCGGAATCACCATATTTATCCAATAGCTCACCATATTTCTCCGTGCGGGCATCGGACTCTTTCAAAAACTTCTCGTAATCATGTTCATCCCACGGTTCTTCCGGGTCCTTCTGCCCGCGCTTTTGTTTATCAATGGCATCCGTGATCGCCTGCATGAACCAATTCATGCCGGCAGCCGCCTCTTTTGCGCGCTCTTCGTCTTCCTCCGGCGTCATCCGCCATTCAGGCGCAGAAATAGTCAGTTCATAATCCACGCTCTCGATGACCACCCGCCCGTTTTCCTTGCTGAACCACTCAAGATAAAGGCAATTGGCCATGTGCTCCGGCGGTTTCTCGCCGCGCTTGCACATCGCATACGCTTTTTCGAATGGAATATCGAACACGCGTACTTTGCGCGAAGCCGTCAAGTCGCCGATCACACCGTGCTGGCTGGGATTCAACGTATCGAGATGTTGATGGGCGATTCGTTTAAGCGGGTTTTTGAACGTAAGCAAACAACCCGCAAGGTCAGGCCAGGCATTGCCTTTGAGTTCAAGGATCACCGGTTCTTTGCGCTTCATGACCCAAACCTTGCCCCGGACAATCCCTTTGACGCGATTGTCAATCTCGCCGCGAACCACGCTGTCATGGATGCGAAACGCCATGCCAATTATCTCACAAAGTTTTATACCGCTGTCAGCCCCCAAAAAACTTCTGTATCTCCTTCACCACGTCCACAAACCCATCCACTTCCGCCTTCGTATTATAAAAATAAAAGCTCGCGCGTGCCGTGGATTCTACGCCCAGTTTGTGCATCAGCGGTTGCGTGCAATGATGCCCGCCGCGCAAAGCCACGCCGCCCTGGTCCGCCAATGTCACCACATCATGCGCATGCACATCTTTCAACAAAAAGCTCACCAGCCCTGCGCGTTTGTCTGAATGCAGCTTCGGTCCGAACAACCGGATATTCTTCAGCGCCGCCAGTTTTTCGTACGCGTAATGCGCCAGTTCCTGGTCGTGCTTCCAGATGTTCTCGCGACCGATGGCATCCAGATAATCCATCGCCGCATGCAGGCCGATGGGCCCGGAAATATCCGGCGTACCAGCCTCAAAACGATGGGGAGCGTTTTTGTACTCCGTCTTGTGATAGCCCACGGTCAAAATCATTTCGCCGCCACCCTGATAGGGTGGCATCGCTTCGAGCAGTTCCTGGCGACCCCACAAAACGCCCACGCCCGTCGGCCCGCAAATCTTGTGGCCGGAGAAAACAAAGAAATCGCAGCCCAGCGCCTGCACATCCACCGGCAGATGCCCCGCGCTCTGCGCGCCGTCCACCACAGTGACGATTCCCAATTTCCGAGCCCGCGCGCACAGTTCTGTTACCGGATTCAGCGTGCCCAGTGAATTGGAGATATGTACCAGCGAGAAAATCTTCACCTGCTTCGTCAGCAACGAATCGAGATTCGACAGATCGAGCAACCCTTCGTCGCCGTTCACCGGCACATAGGCGATTTTAGCGCCCGTCTTTTGCGCAATCATTTGCCATGGCACCAAGTTGCTGTGATGCTCCACTTCGGTAAGTAGAATCACATCGCCGGCTTTAAGGTTTTTTGTGCCCCACGAATTCGCGATGAGATTGATGCCTTCCGTCGTGCCGCGTGTGAATACGATCTCATCCGCGCTCTTCGCATTGATAAATTTCGCCGTCCGTGTCCGCGCCGCTTCAAACGCGTTGGTCGCGCGGTTGCTCAGCTCGTGGATGCCCCGGTGCACATTCGCATTATCGTGCTCATAGTAATGCACCAGCGCCTGGATCACCGCACGCGGCTTCTGCGACGTCGCTGCGTTATCGAAATATATCAGCGGCTTCCCATGCACCTTTTGGTTCAGGATGGGAAAGTCAGCGCGCAACTTCGCCCAATCAATTGTCTTTGCGTTACTCATTCAAAAATTTTTCACCACGGATGGACACGGATTAACACGGATAAGATTAAAGGACAATACGCTCCCATTCCAAGCGTGCGTGTTTGAAATTCAAAATCCAGCCGACTTTGAGCTTTGCGATGCGGATCTTTCATTTAGTCCGTGACCCACCTCGTTAAGCACTTCGAACGAGAACCCGATGATCTTTTCCGTTTCGGCTTTGAGAACCAATTTTGATTCGCCACCGCGTCGCAAGTCCGGTCTTTCATCCGTGTCCATCTGTGTTGGTCCGTGTTAATAATTACACGAGGCCCAATTGGAGCTTTGCCGCTTCGCTCAGCATGCTTTGGTTCCACGGCGGGTCCCAGACCAGTTCCACCGACACATCATCCACCGCTTCCAGCGAGAGCAGTTTGTTCTGCACGTCCTGTTGCAACACCGGCCCCATGCCGCAGCCCGGCGCGGTCAGCGTCATCTTCACGCCCACCTTGAAACTGCTTTCACCCATCGGCTCGATGTGGCAATCGTAGATCAAACCCAGGTCCACGATGTTCACCGGAATTTCCGGGTCGTAACACGTTTTCAACTGTGTCCAAATCTCTTTTTCCACGACCTCTTGCGTGACCGGGCCGCTCGCCGTGCCGCTCGCATGTTGAACGACTTCCTGTCCCAGCGCATCGGCGTCTTTGCCCTCCACGCGAAACATATTGCCGTTCACCACCACCGTGTAACTGCCGCCGAGCGATTGCGTGATATGCGCTGCCTCGCCCTTTTGCAAAGTCACCTTCATGCCCGCCGGGATGACCGAAGCCTCCACGTCGCGGGTCAAACTTACTGGTTCATTGGGATTCATAGATGCACTTAAATACCGTAGACATCATCGCTGTAGTCGCCCGCGAAATCAATTCGCGATTCAACCCCGCCGTGCCTGTCGCTTTTTATACAATCTCCGGTCTGCCATTACGCCCGCCGGATGATCTTCGCCGCCGTCCAGCCCAGCAACACCATCGCCAGCAAAATCAGCCAGCTATGCGGCGAACCGTACGTTCCCGGGTAATGATTGCTGATCATGGTGAACACCACGGGAAAAACGATGAACGTGTTGTGTTTCGAGCGGCTCTTGGCGCGCGCGCCCTCCTCAAGATTGGGTTCCTGGCCCGCCTTGAGCGCGGCCACCATGCGGCGTTGCGGCGGCAGGATACGCATCCAGACGTTGGCCGCCATGATCGTGCCCATCATCGCGCCGATTTGCAGATAGGCCGCGCGCGCCGGAAACAGCGCGTGCCACGGATGCCAGGAAAGATGCATCCCGCCGATATCGATATTCGCCCCGCCCAAAAACAGAAAAGCGCAAAAGGCGATGAGCAGGAATGAAATGCAGATTCCGACGAGTTCGTTTTTCACAAACTTCCACAGCAGGTCATACACGACCCAGCCGGCCAGCAGAAAACCGATGCTCAGGCCGATTGCCGCGCCTTTGGAGATAGGCCAGTCTTCAAACTCCACCAGCAGCCCGCCCTGGTAGTACACGATCCCCAATAGAAAAAAACCCGTGATCCAGGTGGTGAATGATTCCCATTTGAACCAGTGCAACATCAGCGGCATCATTTGCGGACGCCTCTGTTTCTCCACCAGGTAAAACCCGCCGCTATGCACCATCCACACCGTTTTTTCCGCGTTCGGGTCCGTCTTGGCCTTTTCCTCCAGTTCGGTGAAACGCCCATCCAGCCAGGTAAAATAAAACGTCGCCCCAACCCACATGATGCCGGCGAAGACATGCGCCCAGCGGATGAATAATTCGGACCATTGTGAAAGATTCATAGTTACAACTTCGATTTCTCCCGCGCCAGAGTGGGCGGATTCGACTTCCGCTTCAAGAAAAGTTTTAACGCAAAGAAGCCAGAACCAGATAAATTGTGATATCGGCGGCGCTCTGCCGAGACCCGCTACGTCGCGTAAATCGCATATCGTAAATCCCTGAACTTGCGTTCGCCCGCACTACTGGCACCTTGTTTCGGCTCATGAGCACTCTTTCACAGGATGCAGTTCTGAACGCCCTCAAAGGCGTTAAATACCCCGGCTATTCGCGCGACATCATTTCCTTTGGCCTCGTCAAGGACGTCGCCATCGGCAATGGCTCCGTCACCGTCGTCATGCAACTGACCAGCCCCAACGCCGACGCTGCGCGCCAGATCAAAACCGAGAGCGAAGCCATCCTGCACGCTTTGCCCAGTGTGACCAACGTCTTCGTGGATGTCCGCCAGCCCGCCGCCACCGCTGGTGCGCCCGGTCCCACAACGATGGGACAACCCAACCGCGTGCCCGGCATCAAACGCATCGTCGCCGTCGCCAGCGGAAAAGGCGGCGTCGGCAAATCCACCACCTCCGCAAATCTCGCCTGCGCGTTGGTCCATCTCGGCGCGAAGGTCGGTCTGCTCGATTGCGATATTTACGGCCCCAGCATTCCCCTGATGATGGGCGTGCACGAGAAGCCCACCCTTAGTCCCGAGGAGAAGCTCGTCCCACCCGTCGGCCACGGCGTCAAGCTCATGAGCATGGGTTTCCTCCTCGAGAACGACCAGCCCGTCATCTGGCGCGGACCCATGATCCAAAAAACCATCCAGCAATTCGTCAACGCCGTGGCCTGGGGCGAACTCGATTACCTCCTGGTGGACCTCCCGCCCGGCACCGGCGACGCACAACTCTCTCTCTGCCAGATAGTTCCATTGGATGGCGGGGTCATCGTCACCACCCCGCAAGAAGCCTCGCTAGGCGTCGTCCGCAAAGGCATCGCCATGTTCAACAAGGTCAACGTGCCCATCCTCGGCATCGTGGAAAACATGAGCTATTACACCACCCCGAACGGCGAACGCGTGGAGATTTTCGGTCACGGCGGCGGACAAAAAGAAGCCGCGCGCCAAAGCGTCACCTTCCTCGGTGAAATTCCCATCTTCACCGAGATCCGCGAAGGCGGCGACAGTGGCATCCCCGTCGTCGTTTCCGCCCCGGACAAACCCGCCGGCCGCGCCTTCATCAAAGTTGGCGAGGAACTGCGGAAGAAGTTGGGCTGATCCATTTAGCGCCGTAGGCGCGACATATTTGTAGAAAGTGTGGTGCTAAATCCTAGAGCTCCGTAGGAGCGGCATAGGGTCATTGCCAAAAACCTCTCATGCCAAAACACCCCATTTGAAAATCCTATAGGTTGCACTAGAATCCGCATATGATTTTCACCCTCAAGAAAACCAAACAGGAAGCGCCCCACACCCGCTCATTCATTTTCACGCCCCCGAGACCGCTCCGCTGGCAGGCTGGCCAATACTTCCATTACACCCTGCCACATGCGCATCCTGATGATCGCGGCACGGAGCGTTGGTTCTCCATCTCCTCCGCGCCCCATGAAAAACATGTCATGGTGACGACCCGTTTCGCCGACAAAAGCAGTTCCTTCAAGAATGCCCTCAAAAAACTTCAGCCCGGCGATACCATTGAAGCCGATGGCCTGGGCGGCGATTTCCTGGTGGACCATCGCCGCAAGAAATTCGTGTTCATCGCCGGCGGCATTGGTATCACGCCCTTTCGCTCCATGCTGCTCGATCTCGATCACCGCCGGAAACCCTTGAATATCCAGCTTCTTTACGCGAATCGTGACCAGAATTTTCCCTATAAAAAGGAGTTTGAAGCCTTAAAGCAGCGCCATCCGGAATTCCGCATCGATTACCTCGTCAGTCCCCGGCGGCTTGATGAGAAAAGCATTACCGGACTGGTGCCCGACCTTAAAAAACAATTGGTGTACGTTTCCGGTCCCGAACCAATGGTCGAGGCACTGGGCAAAATCCTGAAAAAACTCGGTCTTCCCAAAAAACACATCAAAAGCGACTTCTTTCCCGGCTACGGCTGGCCCTAGGCTTTTGCCAATACCCGCGTAAATCGTCAATCGCCCATCGTATATCTCCGCATCTTATCGTTCTTGCGCGCTCGGGTTAATTATTATTCACGCTTGTATTGGCCTCGCTTTAACTAAGATTGTGAAAAAAATCACGAATCAACTTGCCTCGTATTTTCGCGGAGTTTACGTTCCTTGCGTGCTGCAGCTGCCAGTTGCAGAACGTGATGCAAAAAACCACGGAATACGGCTACGACTCAAAAATTGAAGGCGACGTCATCCACACCAAAGTGGACGCTGCCCTCAACTGGTTTCGCAAGAACTCCCTCTGGCCCATGCCCATGGGGCTGGCCTGTTGCGCCATCGAATTGATGGCCGTGGGTGCCAGCCGCTTCGATATTTCCCGTTTCGGTTCCGAAGTCATGCGCTTTTCGCCGCGCCAATCTGATGTCATGATCGTCGCCGGCACCGTCACCTACAAGATGGCGCTGGCCGTAAAGCGCATCTACGACCAGATGGCCGAGCCCAAATACGTCATCGCCATGGGCGCCTGCGCCTCCACAGGCGGCATGTATCGCAGTTACGCCGTGCTGCAGGGCGTGGACAAGATTTTACCTGTGGATATTTATGTGGCGGGTTGCCCGCCCCGGCCCGAAGCCTTGCTCGACGCGCTGATCAAGCTCCAGAACAAGGTCCAATGCGAGCCCATGCTGAGAACCCTTAAAACGCCAGGCAATACGCTGGTCAAAGCCTGAGCCTGAACAAGAATGAATACGAAGAGACACGAATTCGGCTTTCAAGGTAGGGCGCGTCACTCCGTGCGCGCCGTCGCAGGACATTTTAATGACGTTGTGTTCAGGGTGACATACATTGCCAATAATCCGTGTTCATCAGTGTCCATCCGTGGTTGAAATGAACGCTGCTGATCTCGCCAAAAAACTTCGCGAAAAATTCGGAGACGTGATCTCCGAGCCCACGGAATATCGCGGCGAGGTCTCTGTTAAACTGGCCGATGCCGAACGCATCGCCGAAGTCCTCAGCTTCGCCAAAAACGACCTCGGCTTCGATTACCTGTTGGACGTCACCGGCCTGGATAATTACGGCTCCGACCCGCGCTGGACGCTGCTTTACCATCTTCATAGCGTTGCCCACGGTAAACACTTGCGCGTCAAAACCGATGTCAGCGAGGAGAAATCCGAACTGCCCACCGTCAGCGGTGTCTGGCGCACCGCTGATTGGCACGAGCGTGAGATTTACGACATGATGGGCATCCGCTTTCGCGGACATCCCGACCTGCGTCGCATCCTCATGTGGGACGGCTATCCCTATTTTCCGCTGCGCAAAGATTTTCCGCTCGCCGGCAAATCCAGTGATGTTTCCGAGGTCGGCTTCACGAATCCTGCGCCGATGGCTGGCGGTCCGTTCGTCACCATCGCCGGTGGTAAAGATGCGTTGTCCCGGGAACCGCGCGTGCGCATTCCGGAGACCGATTCCGTCGGCTTGAATGCGCGGGTCGAACGCCGCAATGACGTGAAAGAAGCCCACGGCGAAAATTTTGGCCCCGGCCCCATCGAGAAGAAATAAATGGCCGCCACACAAGACATCCAATTCAAAGACCCCGTCATCCGCACTGCGGAGGTTGCGGGGGAATTGCGTGATATGCAGGGCGAGAAGATGGTGCTGAACCTCGGCCCGTCGCATCCCGCCACGCACGGCGTCTTGCGCATCGTCCTTGAACTCGATGGCGAGATCATCACCAAAGCCACTCCGGACGTAGGCTACTTGCATCGCGGCGACGAGAAGATCGCTGAGAACATGACCTACACCCAGTTCATCCCGTACACGGATCGGCTGGATTATCTCGCGCCGCTCGCGAACAACGTCGCTTACGCGCTCTCGGTCGAAAAACTTCTCAATATCCACGATAAACTGCCGCCACGTTGCCAGTACATTCGTGTGATTTGTTGCGAACTGGCGCGTATTTCCTCGCATTTGCTCGGCCTCGGCGCCTTCGGGCTCGACCTCGGTGCCATCACCGTATTCCTGCTCACGTTCACCGAGCGCGAAAAGATTTATAACCTCGCTGAATCACTCACCGGTGCGCGTTTCACCACCAGTTACACCCGCATCGGCGGCGTCTCGCGCGATACACCGCCCGGTTGGTGCGATGCCGTCCGCAAATTTCTCAACGAAGTCGTCATCAACATCGCCGAGATGGAAACGCTGCTTACGCGCAATCGCATCTGGGTGGACCGCACGCGTGACATCGGCGTGATTTCCCGCGCCGAGGCGATTGATTTTGGCCTCAGCGGCCCCAATCTCCGCGCCAGCGGCGTGGACCACGATTTGCGCCGCGACGAACCCTATCTCTGCTACAAGGATTTGCAGTTCGAAGTGCCCATTGGTTCCGTCGGCGATTGCTACGACCGTTACCTCGTCCGCATGGAAGAGATGCGCCAGAGCGTGCGCCTCATTCATCAATGCCTCGACAAGATTCCCGGCGGCTTTGAGAACAAAACGAAAGAGCCCGTCTGCGTCAACGATGGCAAACTTGTTTTGCCCTCCAAAGACAAAGTCATGACGAGCATGGAGGAATTGATTCATCAATTCATCCTCGTCACCCAGGGCATGAACGTGCCGCCCGGTGAAGTTTATTTCGGCCACGAGAATCCTAAGGGCGAACTCGGCTTTTACATCAACAGTAAGGGTGGGGGAACGCCGTTCCGGTTGAAGATCCGCAGTCCGTCGTTCTGCAACCTGAGCATCCTTTCGCACACATTGCCGGGCCACATGCTCAGTGATATCACCGCGATTCTCGGTTCATTGGACTTTGTCATGGGAGAATGCGACCGATGAACCTGACCGCGCACACCGAACCCATCCCGAACCCGCTGCAAAAGCAGGCCGGTTTCGCCGTGTCTTCCACACTCGAAGCGGAGATCGACGAGCTCATCACGCATTATCCGCAGAAACGGAGCGCGTCGCTCATGGTCCTACACGCCCTCCAGGAACATTTCGGCTGGCTCTCGCAGGAAGCCATTGAATGGTCTGCGAAGAAGCTCAGCCTGCAACCCATCAACATCTACGAACTGGTCACGTTCTACCCGATGTTTCGCGCCGCGCCCGTCGGCAAATACCAGATCAAGGTCTGCCGCACATTGAGCTGCGCGCTCGGTGGTTCCCACAAGTTGCACCAACATTTTTGCGAAAAGCTGGGCCTGGACGCGCACGCGCACGGCCCGCAGACGACGAAAGACGGAAAGTTCACCGTCGAATTCGTCGAATGCCTCGCCGGCTGCGGCGCGGCCCCTGTGATGATGTGTAACGACGATTTTCATGAAGGCGTGAGCCTTGCGAAAGCAGATGAGATTGTGAGGAACTGCCAATGAAAAAATCTGCAATTAGAAATTGGCTGCCCGACATAGATTTGAACTATGACAAACAGATTCAGAGTCTGCTGTGCTACCGTTACACCATCGGGCAGTCCGTAGCTTTTAGGAGCCTAAACGCTTTCTTGAGCCAGTCAAGCTGTCGCTGCAGTGGCTTGTCACCTGTCACTCGTCACTTGTCACTTTCCTGACCATGCCCGAGCAATACAAATTGATCCTCAAGCACGCCGATGAACCGGGTTACACGCCCGATATCGACTGCTATCTGCGGCATGGCGGCTACGAATCGCTCAAGAAGGCCCTCGCCATCCAACCCAAGGATTTGCCCGATGGCAAAAAAATCTCCCCGCAGGAACAGATCCGTGACGACGTAAAGACCTCCGGCCTGCGCGGTCGCGGCGGCGCCGGTTTTTCGTGCGGACTCAAATGGAGCTTTGTTGATCGGCGCAGCAACAAGCCCATCTATCTCATCTGCAACGCGGATGAATCCGAGCCCGGCACGTTCAAGGACCGTCAGATCATCCACAAAGACCCGCACCAGCTTATCGAAGGCATGATCATTTCATGCTTCGCGAATGACGTGCATCTTGCGTACATCTACATCCGCGGCGAAATGCCTCATGGCGCAAAACTGTTGAACCAGGCTCTCAAAGAAGCGCGCGCAAAAAATTTCCTTGGCAAAAATATTCTAGGCAGCGGTTACGATCTTGAGATCCATGTCCATCGCGGTGCCGGCGCGTACATCTGTGGTGAAGAGACCGGCCTCATCGAATCGCTCGAAGGCAAGCGTCCGTATCCGCGCATCAAGCCGCCGTATTTTCCCGCGGTGCTTGGCCTGTACATGTGCCCGACCATCGTCAACAACGTCGAGACGCTTTGCAACGTGAAGCACATCGTCGCAATGGGCCCCCAGGAATTCGCCAGGCTCGGCACGCCGAACAACACCGGCACACGCATCGTTAGCCTGAGCGGTCAGGTGAAAAAGCCCGGTTACTTCGAGATCGAGGTCGGCAAAGTCACCATCGGCCAGCTCATCAACGACCCGAACTTCGGCGGTGGTTTACTGGATGGCCGTAAATTGAAAGCGGTCATTCCGGGCGGTTCTTCTGCCAAAGTTTTCAAGGCCGGCGAGAAGTTCAAGATGAAGCGCAAAGTCGAAGGCAAAGACGTCGAGGTGGAGGTCGACATGCTCGATCTGCCGTATGATTTCGATTCGCTCATCGCCGCTGGTTCCATGAGCGGTTCCAGCGCCATCATCGTGATGGATGACAGCGTGGACATCGTCGAAGCGCTCGCAAACCTCAGTGAATTTTACGCGCACGAAAGCTGTGGCCAATGCACACCCTGTCGAGAAGGCTCGCTCTGGATGAGCAAAGCGCTGCATCGCCTCACTCACGGTGAAGGCCGCACGACCGACGCCGATTATCTCGTGAAGATCGCCGATAACATTCCGGGCGGCCGCACCATTTGCGCCTTCGGCGAAGCCTGTTCGTGGCCCGTGCAAAGTTTTGTCGCCAAATTTAAAGATGAATTCGTGGCCAAAGGCGCCGCCGATGAAGAACGCCGCGCGAAAGCAGCCAAAGGCGCCGGTCCCACGAGCGAAATGAAGATCGCGGCCAGCCCGCAACATTGAAATGTCAGCCGCACCGACAACTGAAACCAAGCCCGCGCCACCGGTCGAAAAGATCAAGGTGAAGGTGGACGGTCGTGAGATCGAAGTGCCCAAGCTGGTCCCGGACTGGCAGGGCCGGCTCACGCCCACGACCATGATCCAGGCTTGCGAGGCCGCGAAAACGGATGTGCCGCATTATTGCTACCATCCGAAATTGCCGGTCGCCGGTAATTGCCGCATGTGCCTCGTCGAGTTCGGCACGCCCGCGATGGGCCCGGACCGCAAGCCGGTGATGAATCCCGACGGCACGCCCAAGATCGCGAAATCGCCGCGTCCGGCAATCGCGTGTGCTACACCGGTTTCGCCCGGCATGGAGATTTACACGAATACGCCCGCCGTCAAACAGATGCGCGAAGGTGTCTTGGAATTTCTGCTCATCAATCATCCGCTGGATTGTCCCATCTGCGACCAGGCCGGTGAATGCAAGTTGCAGGAATATTCCGTGGATTACGGCCAGAGCAAGAGCCGCTTCATTGAGCCCAAAGTCCACAAGCCCAAAGCGGTTGACCTCGGGCCGCGCATCGTCCTCGATGACGAGCGTTGCATTCTGTGCACGCGCTGTATCCGTTTCACTAAGGACATTGTCAATGACGACGCGCTCGGCATCGTCAATCGCGGCAGTTACAACACCATCACCGCGTATCCCGGCAAGATTTTCGACAACAATTACACGCTTAATACCGTAGATATTTGCCCGGTCGGTGCGCTGACCTCCAAAGATTTCCGTTTCCAGATGCGCGTGTGGTTCCTCAAGGAAACCAAGAGCGTCTGCACGAGCTGCGCGACCGGTTGCAATATCATCGTGGGTTCGCGCGAGGAAAAAGTTTATCGCTACGAGCCGCGCCAGAACGATGCCGTGAACTCCACGTGGATGTGCGATGCGGGCCGCTTGAATTACAAATGGATCGGCCGCGAAGACCGGCTCAAAGATGTGCTTGTGCGCGGAAAGAAATCCGGCTGGACTATTGCGCTGACAGAGATTGCTGACAAGCTGAAGAATGCCCCGGCAGGTTCTGTGGCCATCGTTGCTTCGGCGCGCCAGACGAACGAAGAACTTTGGCTACTTGCCAAACTCAAGGCGAAACTCGGCGCTATCAGCGATTCCATTGCGCGCGAAGGCGAACCGGACAAATTGCTGGTCAGCGCGGATCGTAATCCGAACACCAACGGTGCGCGCCTCACTGGTATCTGCTTCACGGAAGTGGGCAGCAATCTGCCGAAGATCGCCGACGGCATCGCGAGTGGAAAGATCAAGACACTCATTGTTTTCGGTGAAGACGTGACCAAACACGGCATCAGCGCCGCGCTGCTCGGCAAACTGGACAATTTGATCATCAGCGACATTTTGCCGAACGAGACCACAAAGCTGGCGCATTACGTTTTGCCGGGGTGTGCGCACGTGGAGAAGCGCGGTTCGTTCACGAACGTCAAAGGCCGTGTGCAAAGATTTATGAAGGCGGTGGAAGCGCCCGGTGAGGCGCGTGCGGAATGGGATTTCCTGCATGACCTGGTCTACAACTTTACCGGCAAAAATGGTTTTCTGACGATTGAAGGCCTGTTCAACGAAATGGCGAAGGACGTTCTGGCATTCCACGGCCTGACGTGGGCCGCCCTCACAGATATTGGCGTGACGATAGCTATTTAAGATGATCGCGTGGCTTAACAACTTAAGTGACCCGCAGAAATTCGCGCTGTTCGCAGTGGTGAAGATCATGGTCGCATTCGGCGTCATGATGACGATAGTCGCTTACGTCGTATGGGTGGAGCGCAAAGTCTGCGCTTTCATCCAGGACCGTATCGGTCCCAATCGCGCGGGTCCGTTTGGTTTGCTGCAACCGGCGGCGGACGGCATTAAGTCCTTCTTCAAGGAGGAAGTCACGCCGGCGCACGTGCGTAAGATTTTCTACGTCATTGCGCCGATGATTGCGCTGATGCCGGCCATCATCAATCTCGCAGTGATTCCCTTCGGCTCGCAGATCGGTGAACAGAAGATGGTCCTGGCCGACTTGAACGTCGGCATCCTTTACACGTTCGGGTTTGTATCGCTTGGAGTGTACAGCATCGTGCTGGCGGGTTACGCGGCGAATTCCAAATTCCCGTTCATCGGCGGCATCCGTTCCAGCGCGCAGATGATTTCGTACGAGATCGCCATGGGCATGAGCGTCATTCCGGTTTTCATGCTCGTCGGCAGCCTGAACCTGAGCGATGTCATCGGGTATCAGACCCATTGCTGGCTCGTGTTCAAGCAGCCGCTGGCTTTTATTATTTTCTTTATTGCCGCGTTCGCGGAAACCAATCGCACGCCGTTCGATCTGCCGGAAGCCGAGCAGGAACTGGCCGGCGGTTACAATGTGGAATATAGCTCTATCAAATTTGCGCTGTTTTTCATGGGCGAATACGCCAACATGATCCTCGTCTCCTGCCTGATGGTGACCTTGTTTTTCGGCGGCTGGACCTTGCCATGGTTCGGGCTGGATCACGCGGCGCAGTCATTGCCCATCGGGATACTGCACATCCTGATTTTCCTGGCGAAAGTTTGTATGTTCCTGCTGGTGTTCATCTGGGTGCGCTGGATGTGGCCGCGCTTCCGGTATGACCAGTTGATGAAGCTGGGCTGGGAACGGCTGTTGCCGCTCGCTCTCGCGAACATCGTGGTGACGGCAGTCTGGCTGTGGTGGGCGACGAAATGAGATTTTGAATGATCGTTAAACGCAAAGCATTGAATTTTTGGGAGCGCCTGTATCTGCCCGCTGTCATCGGCGGGCTCAAGATCACCATCAAGCATTTCTTCAAAAAGAAAGTGACGATGCAGTATCCCGAAGAGAAATGGGTCGTGCCCGAAGGCTATCGCGGCGCGCCCTATCTCGTGAAGGACCAGGAAGGCGCCACCAAATGCGTCTCCTGCCAGCTTTGTGAATTCGTTTGTCCGCCCAAAGCCATCAAGATCATCCCACCCGGGCCTGCGGGCCAGATGGCTGACCGCACTAATGCGGAAAAGATGCCCAAGGAATTTGAGATCAACATGCTCCGCTGCATCTTCTGCGGCTTTTGCCAGGAAGTCTGCCCGGAGGAGGCCATCTTCCTGGAGAAGGACTATTCGCTCACCGGCACCAGCCGGGCCGAAATGATTTACAACAAAGAAAAACTCCTCGCACTGGGCGGCACGCACGCCGGCATCCAGAAATGGAAACATAAAACTGAAGAAGCGAAGGAGCAGGAAACTTTTCCGGTGAAGGTTTGAATCGGTATTCAAATGGGATTATCTGACATTTTATTTTACGTGTTCGCGTCTCTCACGCTCCTCTGCGGCGTGCTGGTCGTCGCGAATCCGTTCAGCCGTAATCCGGTGACCAGCGCGATGTTTCTCGTGCTGACCATCATGTCAATGGCCGGCTTGTTCGTGTTGCTCCACGCCTTCTTCCTCGCCGCCGTGCAGATATTGGTCTACGCGGGCGCTGTCGTGGTGCTGTTCCTGTTCGTCATCATGTTGCTCGACCTCAAGGAAGAGGAACGCCGCAAGATCAAATTGTTCGGCCTTATCACGGGAATTCTTGCCGTTGGCGCCATTACCGCCCTTTTCGTGAAGTCGCTCATCGCATCCATGACGCCGGCCAGCACGGCTGACCTGGTCAACGAAGGCAATACCATCCCGCTCGGCAAAATGTTGTTCACCCAATATCTGTTGCCCTTTGAACTCGTCTCCCTCCTCCTGCTCGTCGCCATGGTGGGCGTGATTCTCCTCAGCAAAAAGGACCTGAAATAGCCGCAAAAGAACGCAAAGAACACATAGAAAGGAGAACGAACCTTGCAAACCAAAACCATCAACGACTTGTGCGACATTGTGAGACAAACGGCTTACGACATTCATGTTTATCACGCGAATGGACACTTGGAGAAAGTTTATGAGAATGCCTTGACGAATCGGCTGCGGAAAGCTGGCATCGACGTGAGGCAGCAGCATCCGCTCAACGTGTATGACGAAGATGGAACGGTCATTGGCGAATATTTCGCCGACCTTTTGATTGATGGCCGCCTCATTGTTGAATTGAAGGCTGCCCGGGCAATTGCCGACGAACACGTTGCGCAGACGCTTGGCTATATGAAGGCATCGCGGATCGAGCATGGATTGCTGATAAATTTTGGCTCGTATCGTTTCGAGATCCGGAAATATGTGTTAAGCCAGAGCAAGGCAAGTGAGCAGGGTTCCGGCAGGCTTGCAACCTTATTGCCTTTTCTCTCTGCGCTCTTTGTGTTCTTTCGCGGCTAATAAAGAAAATGAACGTTGGACTACAACATTATTTGATTGTCAGCGCGCTGTTGTTCGCGCTTGGGTTGCTCGGCGTCCTGGCGCGGCGCAACCTGCTGGTCATCTACATGTCGCTGGAGCTGATGCTCAATTCGGCAAACCTCGCGCTCGTCTCATTCTCCCGTTTTAACGACAACTTGAACGGCCAGATTTTGGTTTTCTTTATCATCACGGTGGCGGCAGCGGAAGTGGCCGTCGGCCTGGCGCTCATCGTGGCGCTCTATCGTAAACGCCAGACCGCCCACGTGGAAGATTTGACGAGCCTGAGAAAATGAACCTCGAAGCGTTACCCTGGCTGATCTTGTTCCTGCCGCTGCTCGCGGCGGGAATTATCACGCTTTTCTCCCTGCGCAACCAGCGGCTCAGCGCCACGTTGTCCATCGGCGCAATTCTCATCGGATTTGCTCTCACGCTGGCCCTCATCAAATTGGGCGACTGGGAAGGGCGCGAATATGTCATCAACTGGCTTTCCATCGGCAGCCTGAACGTGGATTTCGGTCTGAAGCTGGATTCCCTCAGCCTTATGATGATGCTCGTCGTCACCGGTGTCGGTGGGCTCATCCACATCTATTCCGCCGCTTACATGCACGGCGACTCCGGCTATTCGCGGTTCTTCGCCTGCTTGAGCCTGTTCACGTTCTCGATGCTCGGCATCGTGCTCTCGAACAATTTCCTCCAGATGTTCATTTTCTGGGAATTGGTTGGTCTTTCCAGCTATCTGCTCATCGGTTTCTGGTTCGAGAAACCCAGCGCCGCCGATGCTGCCAAGAAAGCGTTTATCACAAATCGCCTCGGTGATTTCGGTTTCATGCTCGGGATTTTGATGGTGTGGGCCACGGTCGGGTCGCTCAATTTTGTGCCGCTAGAAGACAGGTTGGGTAGCGACCCTTCGGCGTTAGGCAATGTCGCCACCATTGCTGGCCTATTGATCTTTTGCGGTGCCGTCGGCAAATCTGCCCAATTCCCGCTGCACGTGTGGTTACCGGACGCCATGGAAGGCCCTACGCCTGTCAGTGCGCTCATCCATGCCGCCACAATGGTCGCGGCTGGTGTGTACATGTTGTGCCGTATCTTTTTCCTGTTGAACCCGCCGGCATTGCAGGTCATCGCCTGTATCGGCGGCTTCACTGCGTTGCTGGCCGCGCTCATCGCCGTCCAACAGAATGACATAAAACGCATCCTCGCCTACTCCACACTTTCGCAACTCGGTTACATGGTGATGGCCGTCGGTTTGGGCGGCCCGACGGCTGCGATGTTCCATCTCACCACGCATGCGTTTTTCAAAGCGCTGCTGTTCCTCGCTGCCGGTTCGGTCATCTACGCCATGCACCATGAGCAGGACATCTGGAAGATGGGCGCGCTCCGCAAGAAATTGCCGGTGACTTTTTGGACGTTCCTCGTCGGCACCATCGCACTCGCTGGTGTATGGCCGCTGGCCGGATTTTTCAGCAAAGACGCTATCCTCGCCCAGGCCTTCGAAAGTAAAACGCCTCTCGGTTACGCGCTCTTTGGGGTTGGCTGGTTCGTGGCCATTCTCACGTCGTTCTACATGTTCCGTCTCGTGTTCGTTGTTTTCTTTGGCGCACAGAAGAGCCACGAAGTGGATCACGCGCACGAATCTCCCGGTGTTATGCTCTGGCCGTTGCGCATCCTCGGCACGTTCAGCATCATCGGCGGATGGGTCGGCATCGAAGAATTGTTTTACAGATTTTTTCATTCAGGCGGCGATATCGTATACACCGAGTCGGTCGTTGAGCGCTTGACCATGCCGTTCGTGCATGCGCCAGTTGTTGCCTGCCTCGGCCTGCTCGCCGCGGCCATCGGCATTTTTGCCGCTTACTCGATGTACGCCAAAGCCACCCGCGATCCATTCGCCGAAAAATTGCCCGGACTGTCCCGCGCGATGGCGAACCGTTTCTATTTCGATGAGATCTACGAATTCCTTTTCATCCGTCCCCATGACTTCATCGCGGCGGTCGCAAATTTCATCGACCGGTTCTTTGTGGAAGGCTTCTGCCTTGGAATTGTTCGGAATGGAACCGAGTTCACTGGTCGCGGCTTGCGTTATTTGCAGACCGGCAACATCCAGACCTACGCGTTTTTGTTCGTGGCCGGCGTGGCGGTGATTCTGTGGATCGTGCTTGGGAGATGATGCGATGACGATTTTGACACTCATATTTTTGCTCCCGCTGCTCGTGGCGATCGTGCTGGCATGCCTGCCGCGCAATTTCGCCGTCATCATGCGTGCCGGCGCTGTGCTCGTGACCTTTGTCACGATGCTGCTGGCGATCTACATGTTCTTCCGGTTTAACAGCGCGCCGGTGGATGACAACGGTTACAAATTTGTGAGTCTCATCCCCGGTCTGGGCGTGGAATCGCTCGGTATCGCCTGTAAGCTGGGCGTGGATGGCTTAAACGTCGGCCTCGTGCTGATGGGTGCCATCGTGGCGTTCGCCGCCGCCTGCTGTTCGTATGAGATCAAAACCCGTGAGAAGGAATTTTACATCCTGCTGCTCATCATGACGGGCGGTATTCTCGGCGCTTTCATGTCGCTCGACCTGTTCTTCTTTTACTTCTTTCACGAACTGGCGCTCGTGCCCACGTTCATCATGATCGGCGTTTGGGGCAGGGGAGAGCAGAAGAATTTCGCCACCTTCCAGATCACGCTATATCTCAGCGTCGGTGCGCTCCTCGCGCTGGTCGGGTTAATTGCGCTTTATCTGCAAGTACCGCTCGATTTGCGCACTTTCGATATCCCGACCCTTACAAAATATTTCGTGGCCAATCCCATGGCGATGGCCTCGCAGAAATTCATTTTTCCGCTGCTACTCTTTGGATTTGGGATTTTGGTTTCTCTCTGGCCGTTCCACAGTTGGGCCCCGTTGGGATACGGGTGCGCGCCCAGCGCCACGGCCATGTTGCATGCCGGTGTGTTAAAAAAATTCGGCCTGTACGGTTTGATCCGCGTCGCGCTGCCGTTCATGCCGCAGGCCGCGCAAAGCTGGATGCATATCCTCGCATGGCTATGCCTGGGCAACGTCCTGTACGTCGGGTGGGTGGCGATGCGTCAAAAGGACCTCAACCTGCTCATCGGTAATTCCAGCGTGGCGCATATGGGCATGATTTTCCTTGGCATTGCGAGCTTGAACCTCATCGGTGTCACCGGTGCAGTGCTCATCATGGTGGCGCACGGATTTCTCGCCGCGCTGACGTTCGGTTTGAGCGGCTATATTTACAACCAGACCGGCACGTTGGAAATGCGCCAGCTCGGCGGTCTTGCGCGCAAGCTGCGGTTTATCGGCGTTTTGCTCACAATGGCAGCGATGGCCGGTTGTGGTTTGCCCGGATTCGCGAACTTTGTCGGTGAAGTCACGGTATTCTTCGGCGCCTGGACCGTTTTTCCGCTGATCACCGGCCTGGCCTTGTGGGGCGCCTTGATTGTGGGCGCGGTTTACATGCTGCGTGCCGTGCGGGCGGTGTTGCACGGGCCATCTGAAAATACCGATTCAATGAACATCGCGGACGCCAACGCCTGGCGCAAATTGCCTTATGTGGTGTTGGTGGCCAGCCTGCTGGTATTCGGCTTCTTTCCGAAATTAATCACCGAGAAAGTTCAACCGGTGACCGAACAGATTGTGACCATGGCAAACACGTCGGCCTTGACGCCGCCGGTGATCGTGATGGTGGACGGCAAATGAACTATTCCCTGATAACATTGGAGATTTCGGTGGCAGCGCTCGGTCTGCTGGTGCTGCTGGCGGACTTGTGGCTGCCGGCGGAACGCCGTCGGGCGCTGGGTTATCTCGCGGCAGCAGCATTGGCAATCCTGTTCGTGAACACGTTCTCGGGCCATTGCAGTTGTTCGCTCGGCGGACAGGCGTTCGGCGGAATGTTTGTCCAAGATCCATTATCAGTCTTCTTCAAACGGTTTTTCCTTCTGGCCGGAGCCATCGTGATGGTCATGGCTGTAGAATTCTCCGACCGCATCGCAGCGGGCGTCTCGGAATATTTTTCGCTTATCATCTTCGCGCTGGTGGGGATGCTATTCGCCGCATCGGCCAATGATTTCACGATGCTGTTCGTTTCCATCGAGCTCATCACCATCACCTTTTATGTGCTCACGAGCTTCCAACGCGCGCGCCTGGCCTCGCTGGAAGCCGGTGTGAAATATCTCATCCTCGGCGGGTTGTCGTCGGCGATGATGGTCTATGGCATCGCGCTGGTGTGGGGTACCACCGGCACATTTAATTTCACGGACCTGTCTGCTGTCGCGACACATTTTGCGACCAACAAAGTTTTCCTGTTCGGCGTGCTGTTCATCCTCGTCGGACTCGGGTTCAAGATTGCGGCGTTTCCGTTCCAGATGTGGACGCCGGATGTCTATCAAGGCGCGCCCAGCCCCACGACCGCTTTTCTCGCGGTCGGGTCAAAAGCGGCTGGATTTGTTTTGTTACTGCGTTTTTTGTTCGTGGCCATTCCTGACGTGACGGCGCATTGGCAAAATCTCCTGATCGTGATCTCGGCCATCACGATCCTTTACGGCAACCTTTGCGCGATTCCCCAAAAAAATCTCAAACGCTTGATGGGCTATTCCAGCATCGCCCATGCAGGCTATCTGCTCCTGGGCGTGGCGGCGTTGAGCACTGCAGGACGTTCGGCGATGTTGTATTACCTGAGCGGCTATCTGTTCACTGTATTGGCGGCCTTCTCCGTTATCACCCTCGTGATGCGGCACCTTGAGAGCGAGGATATCTCCGGTTTGGCTGGGCTGAATCAGCGTTCGCCATTGTTGGCTGCTACGCTGACCATCGCGATGGTTTCGCTGGCGGGCATCCCGCCCCTGGTCGGATTCTTCGGCAAATTCCTTTTGCTTAAAGCGGTTATCGAACAGGCCCCGCTGAACCATGGTTACTATTGCCTGACCTTTGTGACGCTGGCCGGCGTGGTGATCTCGCTCTATTACTATTTTGGCGTCGTGCGCGCGATTTTCTGGAGCCGTGAGACACCTGACCTTTCGCCGATACCCATTTCCTTCCCGATGCGCATGGCCATCGGAGTTTGCGTGGTCGGAATATTCTGGCTTGGCCTGTTCCCCAACACTCTTCTCAATCTGGCGAACAGCGCAACGGCAGTACTGGCACACTGAAGAGAATTATCCTCTTCCTTCGTACTTCATGGACCGTTTGGTGTCCCGCAATCACTTTTGATACGGCTGCGGATCAGCTCCTACCGAATACAGATATAAACGCGCTTCATGGTTCACTGGATCGGGAAACGATGATTTTCCGGGATTCCAGCCCACCATGGTGGCCCACGCCTGGTCGCTTAAGCCTTCTTCCCGTTCAATCTTCCCCTCGTCCTTGGGCAGAGGCTTGAAGACGCGTTCCAGCAGTTTCGGTTTTGGTTTATCGAGCGTCGTCGTGGCAGTGGCGGAAGGATTTACTGTTTGATCCTGCGCCAATGCCAATGCCGCAGCGAATACCGTGATCAGAAATGCTCCTTGCACTTTCATGAAACAATTTCGGCCTCATATGCGGCTACGTCAAGTGACGAAAATACGTAAAGCAGAAAGGAATCTTTATGGCAATGCGATCCGATAGAACTGCTGCGGCGCATTCACATCCAGCGCATTGGTGAAAAAGAAATTACCATTGCCGTCAAAGTGGTTTGTCAGCAGCCGCGTCCAATTACTTGAAGGCGTTGAGAGGTTGGTGGCGCCGATCAGATAGAATGTGGCGTTGGTGACGCCGATGCTGCCGAATGTGAAATTGTTTCCTGATACAGCTAATGTGCCGAAAACCGGCGGAGCTGGCAGGACGGATGTGACCACGGCAATGACGCCACTGGTGTTCAGGCCGTTCGCGTTCCAGGCAAGGTTGGCTCCCAGCGGCGGCAAAATGACATTCGCGAAGGTGCCGGAGTAACTGCTGGCGCTGAACAACTTAAACGTATCGCCGCTGGCGAGCGCGGAAACTCCGATGTTTGTGATGATGAGCGTGCCGCCATAGGTCAATGCACCGGACACCTTTGCGATGTCGTTGGTCAGAGGTGAATGAGTAATCTCAAATAAGTTCGTGCAACCGGCTGCTAGCGTAAGTGAATTGCTGAAAGTCAGCATTCCGATGGAATTACCTGGCGCCAGTGTTCCTCCGCTTTGGATGGTAGTCGTGCCGTTGATCACGCCTGCCCCACCAAGCGTGCCGCCGTTGGCGATTATGGTTGCGCCAGTCACTGGCAGCGAGCCATCGACCAACAACTTTCCTGCATTTACGGTTGTGCCGCCAGTATGCGTATTGGTGGCAGCCAACGTGAGCGTTCCTGCGCCGGCTTTTATCAAGCTGCCCGCACCGGAAAGCGGACCGAACAGGGAAATATTGTGAGCCGTGTTAGCTGAATCAGCAGACTTGATGGTAAAAGCTGTCCCACTTAACTGCATGGAGAGCGAACTCGACCAATCTGCTTTCGCACCCAAGGTCCCGTTCAACAGGGAAACGGTACTGGTGTAAGTGCTGGCATTGGATCGAACAATGCCTCCGCTGCCCAGATATAACGCCCCGCCGTTGATGATCACAAAGCCGCTGCTGCCAGCGATATCATTGATGACCCCAAAAGCAATTTTCTCGGCTGTGGCGGTTCCGCCGGAGATGTAGAATTCCGAGTTGTTGGCGATTGAACTAGCGCTTTGGCTCAGCACAATGCCGTTAACCACATCCAATGATGTGAAGCTCCCGTTATTGACCTGCAATATTTCCCAACGGGTGTTCGACGTGTTTCCAACCAATACTTTATTGGTAACCGTGAGTGTGCCGGCGTCCAGGCGTACGGAATCGGAGGAATTGCCCGTGCCGATGGTGAGCGAGCCCAGGCGCACGTCTGCAGAAGCGCCGTTCACGTAGAGGCCGGTTGTGGTTGAGCCGGCCTGGGGCGCGGTAGCGGTGGGTGCGGTGGTGAAAATTTGCGTACGGCGCAACGTCAGCGACGTGGCTGAAAAAGTACCGCCGGTGATCTTGACCAATAAACTATCGCTATTGGGTTCAGTGAGATCGCCCAGAAAGGAAGAACCTGAAGTTTGAAGGTAGGCGTTGTTCACGGCGTTGAAACTGGTGGTTCCGGCGGAAGTCAACGCGCCGCCATCCACAAGAAAACCCCCGCCGGTCAGTGGTCCGCACTTGATGACACCACTGGCTGGTAATTCCAGTGTGCCGGCATTTGCTGTAGTGCCACCGGAAAATATGTTGGTCCCGGTCAGGGTTAATGTGCCCGTTCCAGCTTTAACGAGCGAACCGCTGCCGCTGAAGGCTCCGGAATGAGTGGTGGTCGAATTATTGTTCTCCACGGTCAAGCTCACGGGCCCCGCTGACAGGTTGACGAGATTGATGTTTTGAGCGCCGCTCAATCCGCCCAGCGTCGCTGCCGAGATGCCGCTGAAGGTCAGACTTCCACCATTGAAATTCAGGGTGCTGTTCTGCAACGCCAGTGAGTTCGCCAATTGCAGCGTGCCGCTGGTGAGCAGCGTCGGGCTGCTGAAGGCGTTCGGCGCAGACAGGGTCAGCGTGCCGGATCCGATTTTATTCAACGCGCCGGTTCCGGAAATGACGCCGGCGAGAGCCTGGGCCGCCGTGCTGTTGTAGGTGAGTGTTCCATTATCGGTGATACTGCCGGAATAAAATCCGCCGCCCAGCTGGCCTGCGCCGTTGAGGTTCAATGTGCCATTACTGATGGCGATACTTCCGCCAAAACTGTTGGCGCCCGTTAGTGTGTTCGTGCCGGTGCCGATTTTTATCAACCCGCCGCCGCCGGAAATCGCTCCACTCACAGTCAGATTGTGCCCACCGTCAACAATCGTAAGCGGATTGCCGTTATTGTTGACCGTTTGTTCCAGGGTCACGTCGCCAGAGGCTGCACTGATGGTTACGGGCGCGCCGAGGACAACTGGCACGTTCAAGGTTTGTGGATTGGCCGAGTTGTTGGTCACGCCACCATTGAGCGTTAACGCGCCGCCGGTTGTGTTGATGTTGAAAGCACTGGCAGAGCTGTCGAATGTCATCGCATAGACGTTGTAGGCGCTGTCCATCAACGGCGTGAGACGGGTCGAGCCGGTGAAAATCAAACTATAACCGAAACCCGGCGCGGCATTACCGACCCAATTCGCACCGCTGCCCCAATTATCATCGCCCGCACCACCATCCCAGGTCGCGTTCACCGAACCGATCGCTAATAAAAATGTGAACGGCGAGGAGAGGTTGCCCACATTATCAACACCAGTGACTGTCAATGTTTTGACAGAGATGGAAGTCGCCGGGTCAACCGTGACGGTGTTGGTATAGTTGCCCGCTCCATTTGAGACGAGAACCTGGTTGGTCACGCCGCCGATCAAACTGATATCCACCGTGATTGAACCGATCGGATGGGCTTGCGCTGTCACGCCGGCGGTGATGGTAACACTCTGCCCGGGGAACACTGGATTTGGATTTGCGGAAGCCGACGTGATGATCGGACCGGCTGACGGCATCACGCTGACCTGGGATGAATCCGGACTTTCGCCAAGCATGTTGGTTGCAGAGACCACATAGTAGTAGGTTGTTCCGTTTAGCACTGAATTGTCCGTATAACCGTTGGTCGCCGGACTGGCAATGATGGTGTACGGACCGCCATTGGTGGTCGACCGTTTCACGTTGTAACCTGTCGCGTTCAGCGAGGCGTTCCAGTTCACCGGCACCTGCCCATTGCCCGATGTCGCCGTTAGTCCGGTCGGCGGGGCAGGGGCGATGATCGTCAACGACCAGTCGTCGATGTCCACCGATTGGTTGGCGGCGGCGACCGAATAGAGGCCTACATCGCATTGCCCGTTGGTCACGACGATGTTCGGGATGGTCGCCTGCGTCCAATTGGCCTGAACCGCGCTGACATCTGAATCTTTCTCTATACTGCCGAAGTTTCTCGCAAATATCCTGGCAGTCGTCTGGCCACCGCTGCTCTTATACCACACGCTTAAATTGTAAGTGGCGCTGGGCAAATTGGTTACAACCTGGTCGGTCGTGGCCGTGTAAGCACTGCTGTTAGAATGATGAAAATGCCAATTACCGGGATTATGACTGCTCGCAACGTTGCCATACCCGGCCCCGATGTTGGTCCAGCCCGCGACGTCTGTTTGTGTTACGCGGTCGGCTTCATAGCCGGGGTTCAGGATATAATTGTTTCCCGTACCCACGCTCCACGTGCCCGCCGCCGAATCGAAGTTCACCACCGTCAGCGATTCAAACGTCGGCGTAGCTCCGTTGAACGACACGGGGCACCACTGGTTGTAACCGATGCCATTTCCCGCAAAATCACACCAGCGGTCGCCCACGAAAAATGTTGTCGTGCTATTGGTGCCGGTCACCGTCACGCCAAAACCGGTCTGGGTCACGTGGCAAAAATCCATGTCGGTCTTGTTCATGATATATTCCGACGAATAAGTGCCCATGATGCTGGTGGAATCGACGACATAGCAATGTGAGGCGTTCCAGCCATGCAGGTCGGACGAGCAGAAATAATATCGGCCGTTGTTCTTGAACATCATGTTTCCTTCGCGCCCGTTGCCGTTGTAGATGTTATCCCCGGCATCCACGTTCAAGTAATCCGCCGGGTGCAGCGGCAACACATACAGGTGGGCGCGTCCGTTGGCGCTCGAACAGATCAGATAAGCTGTCCCATCTTCGTCCAAAAACACCGTCTGGTCGCCGGGTTGGTTGTTGACCACGGGCAGGCTGGTCTGAATATGGTCATAAACGAAATTACCGGTCGGCGTGGAACACGTGGCAAAGAGTTCTCCCGAACCGAAGCTGCCTTGGACTTCTGACAACAGGACGTATTTCTGGGTCGTGGGATTGTAAGCCACACCCATGCGTCCCACCCAGCTTTCCCCTGCCAGGACGGGCGTTGAGGTAGTCATCACATTGTTCTCGAACTTCCAATCGACGAGGTTCGTGGACGAATAACACGTGAACGCAACGAAGCTCGTATCGCTATTTTCATTGGCGGGGTTATTGGCGTAAGTGACCGCGCCGTTGTATTTCACACCGTACCAGTAGTAAATGCCGTTGAATTTGTAGACGCCGCCGCTTTGCGCGTAGATAAGATTCCCAGAGGTGTCCCTGGCAAACATGTCATTGGTGATGGTGCCTGCGTTCACTTGGCAAATTGTTAGGTTAACGCCGATCGCCATCATTAAGAATCGCAACAGCTTCATCGTTCCGCTTTCAATCCGGCAAAGTTCGTCTTCGGGTCGCCAATGAACGGCGCGGCCTGCCCCGCCAAATAATTCTTCAAACTGTTCTCACCCGAAACAGTGACGACTTGCGGATACGCGCTGAGCATATTGCTAAGGGAGCTTCTAACCGCGTCATCGAGCGAGTTCTTGAACACAAAGACAGGCGTGCCGCTGCCGCTGGCCTGGCCGATATATGCTGAATTGACCAGCCAGCCATGACGTCGTGCGTCCCAAATCTGCAGCAGCACATGCGTTTGGACGGCGAATGCATTCGCCGTGGCAGGGTCCAGCTTCGCTTCTTCTACGACAATATTGACCACCCAATCCACTCCGGCGCGTTTTGCCAGCGCATCGAGATTTTCCGGCGTGCGATGGGTTGGATCCCCCAGCTCAATCTTCGGTTCAGCCTCCGCCGCTTTCGCTCCCAAGGCATCGCCCAGCAGCCTGAAATGCCGTGTGATGAATTCATATTGCTCCCGGTGGCGGATCACCGATTGACGCGGCGCCTGCATATGTTCGGCATCCTTTGTTGCGTCGAGAGCGGGCAACAGCAGCACACTGGTTTCCGAAGGTGCGACCAGGAGCGGGGCTAGCACTTCATCTGCCTGCACTTGCCCGTTTGCCAGCCAAAGTGCGACTGACACAGCGAGCCAACCGGCTTTGATGCACGGCCTCATGGGTGTTACTGGCATCAGGGCAACTGCAAACGGTAGAAGCCCTGCGGTGCGTTCGTGTCGATTGTGTTGGTGAACAGGAAATTTCCGTTCGAATCAAAATAGTTCGTCGCGAACGGTGTCCATTGGTTCAAGGGCAGGGTGATATTCGTAGTCGTGATGACATAGAACGCGTTGGACGGAGTTCCGCCGCTGCCGCCCAAGACCAACCCGTCCGGCGTCAATGAAATCGCACCGAATTGAGGCGCTGCCGTGGAGGTCACCACCAGGTTGATTTGGCCGGGCGTATTGGTGCTGATGGCGTAGGTGAAACCCGCCGGCAGACTGCCCAGCGTGATGCTGCCGATGCTGACCAGGTTAGAGTTGCAGGCGAACAACGTATAAGTGCCCGGGCCAAATCCTCCCGCGTTCGAGACGTTCAACACGCCATCGGCGGTGAACAGGCCGTTGACGATGACTTTGTCGCTGTTCGTGCCCAGTTCAAACTGCAACACGCTGGCATCGTTCAACGTCAGGCTGTTGGTGAAGGTCAGCGTTCCGGGGCTGTTGCCGGGAGCCAGCGTGGCGCCGTTCTCGATCGTCGTGTCGCTGCCGATGATGCCGTTGCCCGCCAGCGTTGCGCCATATTGCACATCCACGTCGCCGAAGCCGGTGGCATTGCCGGTGGTGTTATTGACGCTCAACGTGCCCGCGAGCACGTGCGTATCACCCGCGTAACTATTGTTGCCCGTAAGTGTCCAGGTGCCCGAGCCGATTTTCTCGATGGCCGTCGTCGTGTTGGTGCTCTGCTCGGCAATCGTCCCGGCAAAGGTGGCATCTGTGTTCCGGCCGCCGACCCGCCAGGTCAGGGTGGATTCCGTCAGATTGCCGAGCAGTTGGGCCGTGGCTGAACCCGACAATTCGCCGAGGTCCACCGTCACATCGTTGCTCGGATCAATCGGTACGAAAGCCGTGACATTGCTGGAAAGATCCAGCGCAGCCAGAGGCAGGCCCGCGAGATTGGCGATGAGGAAATCGCCATTCGTGCCGGTGGCCACATGGATGCGACCCGCAAACGCGGACCAATCCGCATAGAAGGTCGTCTGGTGCGCGGGCACGAGCAGGTTCAATTGGCCACTGCCGATCAGGGTTCCATAGATATCGCAACTGGCATCGGGATTGAGTCCACCGGTTGTGGCCGGAGGCACGATGAGGTTCCAGGTCGTGGCATTGGTGGTCGCGACGCTGGAGAACATGGTCAACGTGCCGCCGCCCAGCGTGATGGAACCTGTGCCCAGGCCGGTTTGGTTGGCGGTATCGTTCGCCAGGAAAATATCACCGCTCTGGAGCAGTGTGCCGCCGCTGAAGATGTTGCTGTTCGCGATGGTCAACGAAGCGGGGCCGGTTTTCTGCAGCGTCGCCACGCCGGAAATCACGCCACCGCTGAAGGAATAGGCCAGCGACATGTTGCTGACCACAATGGCCGTGGGCAGCAGTGTGCCGGTGACGACGACATTGCCGTTGGTCGAAGTATCATCGAACTGCACCGTGTCGAGATTGAAGAATTTATCCGGTGCCCCGCTGTTGAGCCAGTTGGTCGTGGAGAAATCCCAACTGCTGCTGTTGGTGCCAGACCAGACCAGTGAGGTCGCCGGGGAACCGCCGACCTGCAACCGCACCGTGCCGGGCGTTGAAACATCGAAGACAAACGACTGGCGCGTATTGGCCACGCCGCCCCACGCGAGATTTGCGGCATTCCCGGTGGTGGACGCGCCACCATTGATGAGAGTGTAGTTGCCGGTGGTGAGGCCACCGTTCAAATAATTCGGGACGATGGTCGAGACTCCGCTCAAATTCACCGAACCCCCATTGAGTGAGATCAAATCGTTCACACTGCTCCCGGTGGTCGTCACATTTGCGAAATCAAAACTGAGATTTGCGCCGATCAGATTCAGGTTGTTCGACACGGTCAACGTCCCCGCGCTGCCAGCGGAAAGACCGGGTGAAACATTTCCGCCGGATTGCGCGCTCAAGTCGCCACTGATAGTTCCAGTACCAGCAAGGATGGCGCCAGAAACCACGGTCGTAAGGCCGGGACCGGAAATGCCGTTTTCAACCAACGTCCCGCTGCTCACGGCCATGCCACCGCTGGCGATGCTGATGCCGTTGAGCGTCAGTGTGCCATTGCCGACTTTCGTCAGCGCCAGCTTGTGCGGTGTGGCACCCGTGCCGTCCTGCATCGTGCCCGCAAAGATGGAATCAAGATTCAGGTAACCGACCGACACCGTATCGGTGAAACTGCCGGTCTGGTCTGAACCGCGCAGTTGTGAGCCGCTGCCGCCGGTCAACGCGCCCAGATAGATGTTTGTGGAAGTCGGCGAGCGATTGTTCATCGTTCCTGCCGCGCCCAGGTCATAGACGCAATTCGAATTTCCCCATGCGGAACCACCGACAAAGTTCATGCGATAAACCCCAGGCCCGGTAAGCGCGATGGCGCCGGACATCCCGGAGCAATCCGATTCTTCGGTGATGACCCGTCCTGCCGGGACGTTCAAGCTCCAAACCCCGCTGCCGGAGACCGTGCCTTTGAGCGTATCGCTGATGGAACTGTTGCCGATCACCGTGCCGGTAGTGGCGATGGAAACCGCATTCGAGAAATCGTTGCCGGCCAACTGCACGGAGCCTCCGCTTAAGCTAACCGCACCTGCGCCAATCGCTCCAGAAACACCCAGGATCACTTTACCACCGCTGATGACCGTGCCGCTGGAATAACTATTGACCGTATTGAGCGCCACCGTACCGCTGCCGGATTTATTGAGAGCTACCGCTCCATTGATGCCGCCGGTGCCACCAAACGTATAATCATTGCTAGAGGCAACAGTCAGGCTGCCGGGCGCGACCGCCGCGGCGAGATTGATTGCTGGAGAATTTGAGCCAGTATCATCAAACGTCACCGCATCTCCGGTATGGAAAACGGCCGGGTTGGCGCCATTGAGCCAGTTGGTGGGGGTGCTCACGTTCCAGATGTTTGCGATGCCATCCCCGCGCCAGGTCAGATTCTGCGGAGGCGCGGTGCCGGTCACCACCAGGCCGATGACGTTGGTCATCGAGGTGCCATCGTTACCGGCAACCTTGAAGAGGAAACTGGCGCGGCCTACAAAATTTGTCGGTGGGGTATAACGCGCCGTATGTCCATCCAGCAGCAGGGTGACCGTGCCGTTGACAACGTTCGAAAAGGTATAGACCGGGCTCACATTGGTAAAGCCGCTGGCATATTGGACGAGGTCGATATCCAGGTTGGTGTTGATGGGAACGACCGCGTGGGGTTCAGCGAGCCAGTTCAGGTATACCTCGAGTTGGGTATAACCGCTTAAGGTCAAATTGGTGGCGTCATTAGCGTTGTTGGCGTTTAGGCCGACGGCTGTTTCCCAATAATCCGGCATCGCATCACCGTCCGAGTCCAGGGGAGCAACGCCACCAGTGATGGTCCCATAGCCATTATTGCCCAGGCCCGTCGCGGTTTGGGTCGTGTACAGGCCGCCATCCGGGCCGGCTGTTCCAGCGCCGCTGCCGGTGGGCGCATTGCCCAGTGTCTTTACCTGGTTCACGATCAAATTATCCATTTCGTCGAGGGGCAACGCACCGGCGCGCGAGGCGTCCATGCGATAAGCGGATTGCGGTGAATAGATCGGGGCATTGCTGGTCACGGTTGACCAAGCGGTGCCGAGGATCGTGCCGCCGCCTTGATAGCCGGGCAGGGGAGAGGTCGTGACGCCATCGAGCGTACTGTTCTGGTTGTTGTCACGCAGGTTGCCGGTGAAATACATGCTCTGGTTATTATCAATCTGGAACCAGGTATTGCCGCCGCCACCGGAAGCGGGCCCGCACATGAAATAATTGTTGATGATATCATGTTTAAAAGGCGTGCTGGTGTGGGTCGTGTAGGCCGACGAATAATTGTAATTTACGTTATTGACGTAAATGGTGTTGATCTTCGCCAGCGGATTCCGGTTATGCGAATTGGCAAAAATATTGTAGTACCACGCCCAGGTGCCGCCCACCGATTCGGTGTGTGCACCGAACTGCTGGCCGGTCGGATCGGCGATGATGCTGTTCATCACGGTGATGTTGGTCAGCACGTGTGTGCTGTCGCCCACGCCATCGAAGTTGTTCCATGGGGCGAACTCGACGGAGGAATGGTCGATGATGATGTTATGCGCTTGGTAGAGGCTCAGGGCATCATCCGTACTGCTGGTGGTGGTGCTGCCGGGGCGGACACGGATATAACGGCAGATGATGTTATTCTGGCCCGCGAAGGAAATTTCCCCGCCCTTAAACCCGATGCCGCCACCTGGTGCGGTCTGGCCGGCGATGGTGATACTACCTTTCGCACTGACCGCCGAACCCAAGCTGATGTAACCGCCCACGTCAAAGACGATGATTCGGTTACCGGCGCTCACGGCATCGCGGAACGAGCCCGGCCCGCTGTCCGCCAATGTGGTGACATGATAAACCGTGCCGCCGCGACCGCCCGTGACCTTTGCGCCAAAGCCGACTGCACCTGGAAAGGCCAGCACGTTCGTGGCGATGACTCCAACGAGCAGGTTGACCTGGCCCGGTGTGGAAGTATCAATCTGGCAGGCTTTTCCCGGGGGCACCGTCCCCAGCGTTAATCCGCTCACCACCAGGCTGCCGCCATACGTGAACAGGGTGTAGCTGTTGGTATTACCCAGCCCGCCGGAATCCGTTATGTTCAGGGTGCCGGACAAGGTCAGATTTCCGCCGACCACAACCAGGTCGCTGCTGTTGCCAACGTCATAATTCAAGGCCGCACCGGAATTTACCACAAGGTTGCTCAGGACGGTCAGGATGCCTTGCGGATTTCCCGGAGCCAGTATTCCACCACTATTAACCGTGACAATACCGGCGATGGTGCCTTTGCCAGCCAGTTTGCCAGTGCCGCTGACGGTGACTGGACCGGTGCCGGAGTTGGTTCCGTTTATCAGCAACGTGCCAGCGTTTACGGTGCTGGGACCGTTGTAAGTGTTGAGGGCTGTGAGCGTCACGGTGCCGCTGCCCGACACGGTCAATGAACCACTGCCGCTGATTACACCATTCACGGTATTATTGCCGGAGTTGTTGAATACCAACGCGGAATTGTTTGTGATATTACCATTGCCCGCCGTGCCGCCATTTCCGATCTGCAAGGTGCCGGCACTGATCAACAGGCCGCCATCGAAGGTGTTGCTGCCCACCAGCGTCAGGGTGCCTGCTCCCGCCTGCACGAGACTGCCATCGCCGCTGATGGCGTTGCTCAGCATCGCAATGTTCGGCTGTTGCATCAGCAACATGCCGCCATCCACGATGGTACCGGACCCCAGCAGGCCGGAAGTGATCCCATTGCCGACCTGCAAGGTTCCCTGCCCGATGGTCGTGACACCATTGTAATCATTGGTCATCAAAATTATCAAAGCGCCGGAATTGGTCTTGGTAAAGGAGAGTGCGCCGCTCAGTCTTCCTGCGCCTGTGAAAACGTAATCATTGGTCGCATCCACCGTGATATCGGCGGGCAGGAGTGTGCCGGTGAGATTCACCGTCTGGTTGGTTGAGCTGTCGTCAAAGATCACAAAGTTTCCATTGGTGAACACATTCGGCAGACCGCCCTTCAACCAATTGGTCGAAACGAGATCCCACAGGTTTGCCGTACCATCACCCACCCATACGCGGTCCGCGCCATTGGCCTCGGAGACGATCAGGTCAACGCTCGTGGAAGTGACACTGACCGCTGCCACTAAACCGCTGCCCGGTGAACCGGTGATCTGAAAATTAGACGTATCACCGCTGCCTACCGAACCGCAAACAAACAAATGATAGGTGCCTTCGATCAACGAACCGGCGAGCGGATTCAATTTGATCGTGTTTGCGCCGCTAACATTCAATGCGCCCCCCACAATGATTTGGTCATTGGCAGGGCTGTTCGGGTCGAGCACCAGGTCGAATTGGTTGGTGACGAAGCCATTTAAAGTCAGGTTGCTGCTGATGGTCAACGTGCCACCGAATCCGGCCAGGCCGGGAGTGATTGTGGTATTTGTGGCCGTCACCGATCCCGTCACCGTGCCGTAGCCAGCTACGCTTTGACCGGTTGAAAGTGCAAGAACGTCCATCCCCGTTAGATCAAGCACAGCCGGGGTATTGCTCAATACGATGGACGAACCCGAAAAGGTTGAGCCAGCGCCGCTCAACGCGAGCGTGCCGCCGCTGATGAAAAAGTTGCCCGGGTAATTATTCTGCCCGCTGCAGGTGAGCGTGCCGCCCAGGACGGTGATGGCGATCGGGTTGCCACCGGCGATCATTCCGCTGTAGGTCGCATTGGCCGCGCTGTTGCTGAAGGTAAGCGTCGAGGTGCTGGCGCTGCTGTTCGTGATGAGCTGGTTCGCCGCCGAGGCGCCACCGCCAACGGCCAGGCTGGAGACAAACGCGTTGAATCCCGCGAGATTAAAGGTGGCTGCATTGCCGCTGCTGCCGATGGACAGTGTGCCTCCTCGCGGAAGTCCCGTAGAGGAACCTAACGCGAGCTGGCCCGCCCCGATGGTGGTGCCGCCCGTGTAATTATCATTGCCGGACAACGTCAGTTTGCCTCCGCCGGTTTTCGACAGGAGGCCCGCGCCATTCAAGCTTCCGGATAGACTGATGTCATGCGGAATGCCGGCGATATCCGCAGCCTTGAATGTCACGGTGTTGGTCAGACCCATGGCGGCTGAGCTAGACCAATCCGTCTGGGCGCCGATGGTGCCGCCGGTCAGTGCCAGGGTTTCGCCGACATGAGCTCCGCCTGTATTGCGCACGAGACCGCCGCTGCCGAGATAAACCGAGCCACTTGATAAAAAGAACCCCGCATAGGCATTGGAGATGGTGTTGTCCTTCAAGAGTGAGATTTTTTCCGCCAGCAATGTACCGCCGCTCACGCTGAGCACCCCGCCCAGTCCACCGCCGCCCGCAGAAGGCCCGCTATCCGTGTTAATCTGGTTGTCGATGATGATTCCAGTGGGGCTGGTGGAAACCACCGTGCCGCCTTTGATCAAAAACTGCGAGCGCCGGTCGCCGGAAGCCGTGATGGACGGGGTATCGAAGATGGTGAATGTACCCGTATTGGTGAGGGTACCGCCCATCACGATCGAGAAGGCCGTGGAATTGGCCGTGCCGATCTGTATCGACGTCGCCGTGACCACGCCGTTGGTGATGAGCAATCCGCCGGTGCCGGAGCAGCGCGTGACTGAGAAATCTCCCAGGTTGACCGTGCCGCTTCCGACGGCCAGTCGTTGAGAACCATCCGTGTTGTTTTCGCTGATTTTGCTGCCGGCCAGGCAGTTGAGCGTCCCGCCATTGACGAATACCCGGCTGGGGACCCCGGCGATATTGAGAGTTTTATCCAGCGTGGCCATGGCGCCGCTGTTGATGGTGAAAATGCCGCCCGTGGCGGGATTACCGCTCGTACCAACATTAAATCCACTCGTACCAGTAGAATTGGTTACCAATAAAAAGGCATTATTGCCCAGTGTGATCGTGCCGAAGTTGGCAACGGTAATGGCCCCGGCGGAATTGCTCACCGTGACGCCGTTGTTCGCAGTAATGTTCAGCGTGGCATTAGTGCCGACAACGATTGCCGCAGTCGATCCACCGCCTTCATCGATCATAAAACCCGACGTATTGATCGTCAGGGAATTGCTGAGCGCCAATGTCCGGAAGCTGGCCGCAGTCATGGGGATGTTGTAATTGACTGCGGTGGTCGAACGGATGGCGGCATTGGTGCCGGTGCCCGGCACGCCGATATCCCAATTCCCCGCCGTATTCCATTCACCACCTGAGTTGCCGGTATAGGTCGCTGTTTGCGCATGGCTGGCACTGCTGGAAAAAAGTAACGTAAGGCACGTGATTACAACTAAGTTTACTCCAATTCTGAAAAGAGAGCAGGGGACAGGTTTACAAATCATAACAACAGTTCGGCCCTAAGGGTGATTATTAATCTCCGGATGATACCTCCGAACGATAGCAAATCAAGAGCCAGCCTGTCACCAGTTCTGGCCAGAAGACGATAAGCTACACTGTCCGCATTTGCACCGCATCAACAACCTGCTCGCCGACGAGAATGGAGCCGATGATGACGATGGGGCTTCCGGGAAGTAATTTCCTTTGCTCGACCATTCCCTTGAGCGCGGCCTCGATGGTGTTCTCGGGATTGATCAGGTCAAAGGGCACGACAACCGGTGTGATTCCCCAGCTGATCGTGAGTTTGCCCGCCACGTCGTCATTCGGGCACAACGCGAAAATCTGCGAATACCGCGGGCGCATCCAGGCCGCATAGCGCGACATATTCCCGCTGCGCGTGATGACCAAAATCGCCGCCGCCTGCAATTCGTTCGCCATGACTACGGCGCTTTTCACCAGCTTTTGGCGCGCACTCGTGAATTCCGCATGTTCAAAATACGACGCGCCACCGCTGCGCTCGATCCGCCGCGCAATCTTGTCAAACACCTCGATGCACTTGAGCGGATGTTTGCCCACCGTCGTCTCGCCGCTCAACATGATGGCGTCCGCCTGCTCAAACACCGCATTGGCCACGTCCGTCACCTCCGCGCGCGTGGGCATCGGCGATTCAATCATGCTTTCCAGCATGTGCGTCGCCACAATGACCGGCTTGCCAACCCTTAGGCATGTTTTCACAATGCGCCGCTGAATGATCGGCAGTTCTTCGTAAGGCACTTCAATCCCCAGGTCCCCGCGCGCCACCATGATGCCGTCGGCGTTATGGATGATCGTGTCGATATTCTTGACCGCTTCCTGGTCCTCGATCTTGGCGATGACGAAAGGCTGGTGTTTCGTTTTGTCAAACAATTCGCGTAGTTGGAACAGGTCACGTGCTTCGCGAACAAATGACAACGCGATAAAATCCACGCCCAGTTCCAGACCCAGCTTCACATCGGAAATATCCTTGGCCGTCAATGCCGGCAAACTCACCTTCACGCCGGGCAGGTTGATGTGGCGGCGGCTCCCAAGTTTTCCCTCCGTAAGCACTTCGCAACCAACTTTGTTGCCATCCTTGGTGAGCACCTTCATCTGGATTGTGCCGTTATCGATCAGCACGATGTCGCCCACGTTGATGTCATTGATGAAATTCTCGTAGTTCACGTCCACCGACCGTTCCTCTTCGCTCCGTTCGCCCCGGACGGTGAGGGTGAATTTTTGGCCGGGCTTCAGGTCCATCGGCACACCGAGGTCGCCCGTGCGGATGGCCGGTCCTTGCGTGTCCATGAGGATGCCGACAAAACGGCTGCGTTCCCTTGCAGCGGCACGGATGTCATTGACGATGCGACGCACCCAATCATGCGTGCCGTGGGACATGTTCAGCCGGAAGATGTTGACGCCGGCATCGATCAGCTTTGCGATCATCGCGGCCGATTCAGTGGCCGGTCCGAGGGTCGAAATGATTTTGGTCCTCCGCAGGATTTCAGACTTCTCAATCTGCATGGAGCGCTAGCATAAAGCGCAGGGCGAAGATGGAAAGATTTATCGGCTGATAAAACGCAGGCTGCCGGCTATGCGTGACCGCTTCAACATGAAGAAGATGCATCCAGCGATCACGAGGAGCGAGTAACTGTATGGTTCGGGAACGGGTGCGCCGCTGACATCAATCTCTCCATACCCGGCATAATTGTTTTCCTGGTTGGGAGGAAATATGAAGAGGAGACTGTCCACATTCGCCAGGGTGTCGGCAAAGACCATCCGCACTGCGCTGGGCGTGCCGCCAGCTGAAAGATTATTGAAAAAACCGCTGTCAAACTGGTGGAAGGTGGGATCTCCAACCGTCGAATATAAAAGTGCTATGCTTTGCTGGTCCCGCCCGGCGTCATTCCATCCTCCATATGTGGTGATGTTCGTGATATTGTAACCTTGTGGGGACAGGGTCAGATTAAAGTCATATTCGATGGTTGCGTTGTTCGTGCCGGTAGCCAATTGAGAATTATTGCCTACATGGCCGAAGATGGTGAATTGTCCGTTGTTCAGCACGGACACACCACCCGCACCCTCCAGGCTAAAATTCCCACTAGATTCAATGCTGGAGACGCTTGTTTGCAAAAGGTCACTCGTGAGTACGGCGAATGGACTGAACGGCACGCCATCGACCGGGGAAATGGCGGTGGTGATCACCGGCGATGCCCCTGCACTGATTGAAAAAATACACAATACACCTATAAACAGAATTCGTGCGCGCATAAGTTTAGTTGTTTTGGCTACCCTCCGATTACGACTCCGTCCCTCTGATTGGAGACAGCATAAAAAGCCGAAAATAAAAATCAACTCCGAAAAACACGGAAATATAGCATTTGCCGGTATTTGCAAAAAATCCGAACGAATTGTTTCTTGCCACATTTTTGTTCGTTGGGCATATTTTAAACCAACGAAAGGTTATTTTTTATGGCAGATGCAGCGAACCGATATCCGGAAAACACCTCAGGGAAGTATTACGTGGACAACCAGTGCATTGATTGCGACCTCTGTCGCGAAACAGCGCCGGATAATTTCAAACGCAATGACGACGGCGGCTACTCGTTTGTTTACAAACAACCCGAGAACCCGGACGAAGAAGCTCGTTGCAAGGAAGCCAAGGAGGGTTGCCCTGTTGAAGCCATCGGCGACAATGGTGCGTAGGGATTTCTTTTATCATCAGAACCGCGGGCGAGTCCCCGCGGTTTTTTTATTACCCTCACGCCGTCCGCACTTCACAACGCGGCAATTGCCCGCCATCCAGGCAGCGCCGCACGGCATTGAGAAGGAGCGTGAGGTCGTAGGGCTTCGCAAGAAAATTCACTTCCCGGGCAAGCTCCGAATCCTTCCCGGAGAATTCCGGCGTGTACCCGCTCGTGTAGATCACCTTCAGCTTCGGGTTCAATGACTGCAATGCGCGCGCCAGCTCGCTGCCGCTCATCCCGCTGGGCATGATCATGTCTGTCAACAGCAGGTCGATCTTTAAGTTTTCTTCTTTCCAGATCTGCATCGCATCCGGTCCGTCGCCCGCGCTGACCACCTTATAACCTTGTTGGGTAAGCGCTTCACACACCAGCTCGCGCACATCAGCTTCGTCCTCCACCACCAGGATGAGCTCTCCGCTTCCGGCGGCGGGTTTCGGGACGGGTTCCGGCTTGGATGCGGCATGGGCGTGCATCATTGAGGCATCGCCGGTGATGGGCAAATAAATCTTGAACGTTGAACCCTGGCCCGCGTGGCTTTGCACATCGATCCAGCCATCGTGCTGTTTCACGATGCCGTGGATGGTTGAGAGCCCCAATCCCGAACCTTTGCCCACGTCTTTCGTCGTAAAGAACGGCTCGAACAGGTGCGCCAGCACTTCCGCCGGCATGCCGCAGCCGCCGTCGGCCACCGTCATGCAGGCAAATTTTCCAGCGCGCGCGTTCGGCGGGGCATTGCGGGTCGCCTCGGTGAATGTTTCGAAACTGGTCGAGATATGGATGATGCCGCCTTTAGCCATCGCATCGCGTGCGTTGACGACGAGATTGATAAGGATCTGTTCCAATCCGCCTTCGTCCGCGAGGATCGGCGGCAGGTCGGTGGGACAGGACATCTGGATCTCGTGCCGTTCCCCGATGAGCCGGGCCAGCATCTTCTTCATCCGCTGCACCACGTCGGACACATTCAATTGTTTGGGCTGCAAAACCTGTTTACGGCTGAACGACAGCAATTGCCGAGTCAGGTTAGCCGCACGCTGGCTGGCGTGCATGATCTGGTCCAGCAGGTTCTGTTTCCCGGCCTCATCCAGCTTGAGCGCCTTGAGCAGGCCCACATCACCCTGGATGACCGTCAACAGGTTGTTAAATTCATGCGCAATGCCGGCGGACATGCGGCCCACCACTTCCATCTTCTGCGATTGCCGCAACTGCGCCTCTAGCTTGAGTTGTTCAGTGATGTCTTCGGCGATCAACAACAAGCACGGTGTGTCACCCAGCGTGAGCGGTTCCACGGAGACCAGCGTCTGGCGGACCGAATCATCGCTGCGCCTCAACACGCAAGTCTGGTTGCGGGCGCGTTCGGTGGGAGAGTAAGTGATGGCCGTTTCCAGCGTGAGGCCTTTCGCCAGTAATTGTAGGTCGCGGTCCGTTGTCTGGAAAAGATTTTCAGCCGGATAGCCACTCAAATCGATAAAGCTTTGATTCGCGTCCAAAAACCGGTGGTCCGAGCAACGCAAAATCACCATCGGGATGGGGCTGGCCTGGAACGCCTTGGAAAACCGTTCTTCGCTGAGATGCAATTTGTGGTTCGTGGCGACCAATTCCTCAGTCCGTTGTTGCACCATCCGGTCCAGGTCTTCCATGCGGAGTTTTGCCTTGCGGCCCAGGTCCCATTTTTCCACCAGCGCATTGGCCATCTGCAATACTTCCACCGTTTCAAAAGGTTTCTTCAGAATGAGCAGGTTGTCTTTGCGCCCGAACTTGCGCGTCATGTCATCCCACGAATAATCCGAATACGCCGTGCAGATGACCGCCTGGATGTCCGGGGCCACCTTCCAAATATATTCCAGAGTTTCCACGCCATCCCAGCCTGGCGGCATACGAACGTCCACGAAGAGCAGGGTGTAAGGGTCCTGTTCCGCCAGGGATTTTTCCACCATCGCTAATGCTTCTTTGCCCTGGTGCGCTGATTCGATACGGAATCCGGTTCGCTCAGCGGCTTTTACCGGCCCCCCGAATAAAGATTGTTCCACGTTTGCCAGGCGTGACTGGGCGCTGGTCTGTGTCCCAAGGATTTTCTTGAAATCTTCATGGATGGCCGGGTTGTCATCAACGATAAGCAACCGCGGAGGTTTTTCGGTAAGCGCGCTCATGCTGCCTTGGCCACCTGTGAGGGTATTTCTGGCGGCAACGACAATGTGAACGTTGCACCTTTGCCTTCGCCATCACTGTGGACCACGAGGGAACCTCCCAGATCGCGGGCCGCCAGGGCGCTGCTATGCAGGCCAAATCCATGTCCATCTGGCCGGGTCGTGAACCCATGCCCGAAGATGCGCGTCAGGTTTTCTGGACTGATGCCCATGCCATTGTCGATCACCTGGATGCGTACGCCGCCATTCTGGTCGGCGTCGGCGCGCAGGAGAATGCGTTTATCTTTCTGATTCGATTCACTGACCGCGTACTTTGCGTTGCGGATCAGGTTCACGAGGATCTGCAAAATTTTGTGCTTGTCCGTCAGGATAGGGGAGAGCTCGGGTATCTCTTTTTCCACGCGCACGCCATGGCGCAGGAGGGCCGCTTCGTTGATATGCAGCGCATCTTCCAGTAATTGCTTGGGCGTGAGCCGTTCGACCACCCCGGCGACCTTGGCGTAATTCTGCTGCATCGCCACGATCTGTTTGATGTGGTCGATGTTTTTTCGCAAGCCTTCCAGTTCTCCCAGCATCGCGCCTTGTTCCTCCACGAAGCAATCGGCCAATGCCTTGAGATAATCAAAAAGTTGTTTCCCTTGTGCATCCACAGTGAGATAGTCGCCGATATTGCCGCGGTTCTTTTCCAGCAGCTCCGCCACTTTGGGAAGGTTCACCAGGTTGGATTGTTTCAGGCGGTCGATCACCAGCGACGACGAGACATTCACGCTGTTCAGCACGTTGCCTACGTTGTGCAACACGTCGGTTGCTACTTCGGCCATGCCCGCCAATCGCGACGTCTCCAGCAATCGCTTATGCGTTTGTTCCAGTTTTTCCTCGGCCCTTTTTAGCTCCGTGATGTCTTTGGAGACGCCGAAGGTGCCGATGATGTTCCCGTTTTTATCCAGCCACGGCATCTTGGTCGAGATGTGCCAGACGATTTCCCCATTCAATTGCGGCGTGCGTTCCACCTTCGCGATGACCGGTTCACTCGTCTGGATGATCCGCTGTTCGTCGTCAAAGGCCGCGCGTGCGCGCTCCGCCGTGAACGTGTCAAAATCTGTCTTGCCGATAAGCCATTGGCTGAAGGCCTCCACGCTCTTTAGATAATCCGGCAGGTCGGCCTCGCTGGTTTCGGGATGCTGTGTGCGGTAGTTTGCCCGCACGATCGGCAACGAACCCCGCGCCTTGGACCGGCTCACCCGCACGAATCGCGAGTCCTTGTCTTTGAAATACATCGAGTCCGGGAAATTATCGATGAGCGCCTGGAACAATTCCCGTTCATACGCCAGCTTCAGTTCCGCTTCATGGCTGCTCGTCACGTCTTTTGAGATGCCGAAGGTACCCACTATCTTTCCGTCCTTGTCCCGCCAGGGCAGCTTGGTTGACAACGACCAGGTCCGTTTCCCGTTCGACTGGATCTCTTCCTCAAGTTTGCCGATGATCGGCACGCCGGTCTTGATGATGTTCTGTTCGTCTTCGAAGGCTGCCCGGGCGTGTTCCTCCGTGAAGAAATCGAAATCCGTCTTGCCTTTTAGGATGTCCCGGTCATGCACTAGAAAAAATTCATTGAACGATTTGCTGTAGCGGACAAACCGCGAGCGCAGGTCCTTGAAATAGATCAGGTCCGGGCTGTTCTCCATCAAGACATCCAGCAGGCTGCTCGTTTGCGATAGCGCCACCTCGATCCGTTTCCGCTCAGTGATGTCCCGCGCGATGACCTGCACGCCATCCGGCGAACCGTTCTTGAAAGTCAATCGCGATGAAGCTTCCACAATCACCCGTTGCCCGCTGCGCGCGATGAATTCCAGTTCGCACACGTGCGCCCCTTGTGAATGTTCGGTGGGCTGGCGCAATCGGCGAAACCGGTCGCGATATTCTGGTGCAGCCACATCATCCACGCACAACTGGTTCAATTCTTCTCGGCTGAAACCCAGGATGCGCAAGCCTGCCGGGTTGATGGAAGTGATTCGGCCTTCAAGGTCTTGCGTGTAGATAAGGTCATGGGCGCTATTGAAGATCTCGCGGTAGCTTTGCTCCATGTCCGATTCGCGTTCCAGGCGGATGCGAATGAGTTCCGTTTGCTTTTGCACCCTTCGGCGCAGCGTGATGACCCACAGCGTACCCACCAGTGTTACGATGCCAAACGCGGCGAGCGCCAGGGACGTCCAGCGGGTCGCCACAAAATCAACCGGGCTGCCCCCTGCCGCGAATACGTTCATGGGAAGCACAGCGGCTGCTATGCACAAGATTTTATTCCCTGCCTGGTTCATATCCGTTTAATCTATATCGGCCGTTTATCGGCCAACCTTCACAAAAAAGTTCACAACAACCCCAAAACGACATACGGCTGGCCTGGTTACTAGCAACTGTGATGCCTCGATGATTTTAAGTTGAACTATTAGAATAAACGCCCTTACAGCCCCTTTCTTCACAAGTTATCTATATGACTGTCTTGTTTCCTGACACTGTCCGCCCTATCCCGGTAAAATACTTTATTAAAATCACCTTGATTTACCTTGATTCGCCTTGATTTCAGCTACTTCCATATCGTTCTAACGCGCTCATCCGCACCCGCGATTTCTATTGGCTTTCGTCATCCCTAAGGCTCCTTTTCGGGCATTCTAGATTAGCCATAAAAAATAGAACGACTACTTTTTTGGCGATTTTAATAACAATTAGTCTGATTTTTCATCATTCAAGACCCCTTTGAGAACAAGTACCCTGTTCATTTGGTTTATTTGGTTATTATCGTCATTATCTGTAACCCCCCCCGGCCACGCAATCCCCTCATTGCTTGCCGCCCTACACCCATTTTAATCATATTATCAAAGAACTATTTAGTATAATATAACATAAGTAAAATATTGTCAAATAAAATTCGCCAAAAAATCGGACCACTCATAATCAGCCCTCCCGTCCCTCATTTCGCCAATCTTAACCGCAATAGATTCAACGCCTGTTGCGCCGTGATTTCCTTGAACGTCTCCCGGTCGAACGCGTTGTTCATCTTCCACACCTGCGTTCCCTCCGCCGCTGCCAGCGCGATGAATACCGTCCCTACCGGTTTGGCCGGCGACCCGCCGCCCGGTCCCGCGATGCCCGTCACCGCCACCGCAAAATCCGCTCCCGTCACCCGCCGCACGCCCTCCGCCATTTCGCGCGCCACCGGTTCACTCACCGCTCCATGCTCCTCCAACAATTCGTGGCCAACCCCCAGAAATTTCTCCTTCATCACATTGCTATAAGTCACGAAGCCGCCCGGGAAAATCTCCGACGCCCCCGGCACGTTCGTGATCGTATTCGCGATACAGCCACCCGTGCACGATTCCGCCACCGCTACCGTTCGCTTCCGCTCCACCAACGTCCGCACCACCACCGATTCCAGCGTGTCATCATCCAACCCATAGATGTGCTGGCCGAGCTCTCCCCGCACGATTTCTTCCGCTGCCGCCACAATTTTTTCCGCCCCGCTTCCGCGCATCGCCAGCCGCACATCCACCTGGCCTGGCCGCGCGCAGTAACCCAATTCCATTCCGCTGCTCACCGATACCTTCAATTTCTCCGCCACCTTTTCCTCCACCATCGATTCTCCCATGCCGAACGACCGCAACGTGCGACAAACAAAAATCTCGCTCGCGTCAAATTCCCGTTTGACCAGCGGCACCACCGATTCCAAAAACATCGGGCGCAATTCCCGCGGCGGCCCCGGCAGCATTACCAGCCACTTTTTATCCACCGCCATCGCCAGCCCCGGCGCCGTCCCATTCGCATTTGGCAACACCGTCGCGCCCTCCGGCACCATCGCCTGCACCAGCACACTCTGCGGCATCGGCCGCTTGCGTCCTACAAAATACCCCGTGATGCGCGCCGCCACCTCCTCATCCCGCACCAGCTTTCGGCCCAGCAACTGTGCTATCAGATCCCGCGTGATGTCATCCGAAGTCGGCCCCAGCCCGCCCGTCGTCACGACCAAATCCGCCCGCGCCAGCGCCTCGCGCACCGCCATTTGGATGTCATTCGCCGTGTCCGCCACGCCCACCTGCCGTGACACTACATACCCCAGATTCGCGAACTGCTGGCAGAGCCACTGCTGATGCGTGTTCAGCACGCGCCCCAGCATCAGCTCACTCCCCGTATTGATGATTTCCACTATCATTGCCGAAAAGTCTCCGCTCCCGATGAAGGTCTGGCAAGCTTCGCCTTGCATCTTTCGAACCTCTGTTGAACTGGTCACAAAACAAGGGTATCCTTTTGTCTAGCGGCTTTTATTAACTGACTGATAATAGGGTAGTTGACCAAATTTCATTAAGCCGTGAACCCTCGAATCAAAAACCTCCTCAAGTTCCCGGCTGTGATGACCGTGATGGCGATCAGCGCCGTGCAGTGTTTCGCGGCAAATTATTACGTCGCCACCAACGGCAATGACACCAATCCCGGAACAGGCATCAACGCCCCGTGGCGCACCGTGCAGAAAGCCGCCAACACGCTCGGCCCGGGTGACGCAGCCATTGTCCGCGGCGGCATTTACAACGAACTCGTCACGATCAACGTTTCCGGCAGCGCAGCCGGCGGGCGCGTCGTGTTCCAGAATTATCCAGGCGAGTTTCCAGTGCTCGATGGCACCGGCCTCACCGTGCCATCGGCGGATAACGGTTTATTCCTGCTGGAAGACCGCGCGTTCGTGACCATCCAGGGTTTCGAGTTGCGCAATTATGCCGTCAATTCCAGCAGCAAGGTTCCGGCCGGTATCTACATCAGCGGTGCGTGCCATGACCTTTCCATCCTCAACAACCACATCCATCACATCGCGAACACCAACAAGAATGGCGCCTTCGGTCTGGCCGTCTATGGCACTTCCACCACGCAAGCGATCACCAATCTGCTGGTTCACGGCAATGAATTCGATCATTTGCAGACCGGCTGGAGCGAATCCCTCGTGCTCAACGGCAACATTTCCGGTTTTGAAGTCAGCGGCAATCTGGTGCATGACAATAATAACATCGGCATTGATTTCATCGGGTACGAAGGCACCTGTGCCGATACCAACCTGGACCGCGCCCGCAACGGTGTGTGTCGCGATAACCGGGTCTGGAACATCACCAGTTTTGGCAATCCCGCTTACGGCAGCGACTACAGCGCCGACGGAATCTATTGCGACGGCAGCACGAATATTGTGATCGAGCGGAACCGCGTCTGGGCCGTGGACATCGGCGTGGAACTGGCGAGCGAGCATGCGGGCCGGGCCACCAGCGACATCCTCGTGCGGGACAATTTGATTTCGTCGAATCACACCGGCGGCATTTTCATCGGCGGTTATGACACCAAACGCGGGCGCACCGAGAATTGCCTCATCACGCACAACACCCTTTACCGGAACGACACGCGCTTGAACGGCAACGGCGAGTTTTATCTCCAGTTCGATACCCGGTCGAACCTCTTCACGCACAATCTGCTCGTCGCGAACTCCCAGGATCTGCTGATCGCAAATCCCTACATCCAAAACTCCAACAACCTCGTGGATTGGAACCTCTACTTCTCGCCCGGCGGTTCCAACAATGCGCAGTGGCAATGGAAGAATGTTTCCTACGCGGGTTTCAGTGCCTACCAGTCCGCCACGCACAACGATCCCAATTCCATTTTTGCCGATCCGCGCCTGCTGGATGCCAATGGCCTGAATCTCCATCTCGCCACCAATTCGCCGGCCATCAATTCCGGCGATCCCGCTTTTTCAACCGCGCCCGGCGAGACGGATATGGATGGGCAACCGCGCTCTAGCGGCGGACGCGTGGACATTGGCGCGGATGAATTTGGCGGCCTTGTTTCGCAATTGCAGATTGAGCTGCTCGCGACCAGTCGTATTTGGGTGCATATGGACGGCGAACCCGGCCACTCTTTTGTTTGGGAACAGAACTCCACACTATCCGGGAACTGGCAACCTGTGCTGACGAATTGGGCCACGAATGGCGAGGCGGAAATGTCCCCTGCTGGCACTTCCAGCTCCACATTCTTTCGCACGCGCCTGGCCGAATGACTCGCGTGATCTTGACCGTTGATCCGTATTGATGATTTCGACGACCGTTGTGGAAAGTCTCCTCACACCGGAAATTTCGCCAACCCCTAAACTTATTTTTTGGGCGCTTTCGGTTTCTTTATCTCCGCCGAAAATGTTCCGCAAACAAAACTCTTCTGGTCGTCCGGGGTGCACACGTAAATTTTCCCAGGCAATCGGCCATCCGCCACGTTCTCCATGTCCAGTTTCAGCCCGTAGTTACCGGTGTAGGAAAGCGACGCCGTCGAATTATCTTCCTTTTTCCACTTCAACGTCACCTTTGGTGCCGGGACCGTCGAGGTGTTCACCGCGTAATGCAGCCCCATTTGCTCTCCCGCCTTGGCCAGCACAACACTGATCGATAGATCCGCCGTTCCGCTCATTCCCTGCCGCAAGGTCAGCACGCCGTTTTGGAGATACGCGCGATCACAGACGAAATCATCGCCATGGATTTTTCCGGCCGCCGGCGCATCCGGATATGCCGTCTCGGTCACATCCAGCTTCCAACGTTCATCCGCTACCACCGGGAGGGGTGCGGGTGCCGGCGCTTTGACTGGTGCGGTATCAGCGACCACGGGTGTTTCTACTTTTTTGCTTTTGAAAAGAGAATCGTGAAAGACGAACGCCGCCGTGGCGCCGCAGACCAATAACAATCCTGCCGCGATCGCCAGCCAGGGTGCTTTGTGTTGTGGTATCGCCAGCGCAGGGCCCGGTTCTTCCGGCACTCCATTCGGACGCACTTTTCGGACTTGCGCCGCCGATATAATGAATTTTGGGTCATCCGATACCGGCGCCTGGGGCACGACCAGTTTCTGGTAGCACGTCGGGCATTCAATCTGCGAACCCGTTCCGTCAGCATCAGCATTGATATGCTGGCCACACACCGGGCAGGCAAATTTGAAGGCTTTCATTGGGCTTCAATAAAGCATCACACATGCCGTCGTTTGGGACAACGTCTTTTTCGCAAAGGGCGCAAAAAACCATGCATCGCACTTGCGCGAAACAGGTTGCGCAAAAAAACCGCCAAAACCGGCATTGTACGTTGCTCTTATTTAGTCATCGGAAGATTTGTTGGCAGGCTTTACCGTTTTTGCACTTAATGGCCGCAGACATAATCCTCTTGTTAGTGATTCATCCCGGGACATGCGTCCTTGCTCGTGAAGCTGGCGATAGGGGTTTACCAACGGACATGACCAGCGCACTCCCCGCCCAACCAAAAACCCTCGAGAACCTGCTGCACGAACCTGCTGCACGAACCTGCTGCAAGAACCTGCTGCACGAACCTGCTGCAAGAACCTGCTGCAAGAACCTACTGCAAGAACCTACTGCAAGAACCTACTGCAAAATGGATCGGTTCTTGAAAGAACGAATCTATTTAACAACACTGCTGTCCAAATTAGGTTTTAAAAAATGAGTGAAAAGGATCTCCGTCTTTGATGAGAATGAGGGTGAATAGAACCAAAAACCCATCATCAACGGAGATCCAAATGACTCGCACCGGCAGTTTA
>Ga0265338_10000426_pt1 | contig 75561 bp, 69 predicted proteins | sample 42126metaG_FD_193579 | JGI IMG/M metagenome (GOLD analysis project Ga0265338, IMG submission 193579) | Rhizosphere microbial communities from Carex aquatilis grown in University of Washington, Seatle, WA, United States - 4-21-26 metaG | ecosystem: Host-associated > Plants > Roots > Rhizosphere...
ATGGCAATATCTTACAAGGCACTCACTTTGGCATTTGAATACACTGGCATACGTTTTTGTGTATCAAACGATTCTACTATTATTCCATTTTTAGCTTGAGTGATGAGTTTGTATAATCCCGATTGACCTGATATTGATAATATTCCTTCTAACATATAACCTTATAATTTATATTTTTTGATTGTCAAAAGTACAATATTCTTGCAAATACCAGTTCATTATTAGTAGTTTTTTCGAACAAATCAACAATTTTAATTTACAACAGGTTAATATTATAGTATTCTGTAACGATTCTTCTGTTTTTTTTTTTACTTTTACCTCAAATCAGATAATCTTTATAGGGATGAGTTTCTTCACTAAATATATAATGATAACGAAACATTCGTTTGATTCGAATGAAGATTTAATGGCTTACAAGCAGGTTGATGCCGAAGATAAGCGGCTGCTCATTAAACTTGTCAGCTTGGGTGGATTTTTCAGCTGTATCATCTACTCGCTTTTACAAATGTTTCCTGTTGCAACGTTTGAAGCTTATTCATCACTGATTGCTGCTTTTGTATTGTTTGCCATGTATCTTTCACAAGTCTATACAACAAACTATAAAATTCCGGCATATATTATTTCATTGTTAGTATCGGTTTGTTATGTTTTTTATATTTTCGATAAAGGTATTGGTGGATACGATACCTTTTGGTTTTTAATTGTACCTACCGTTACCATTTCTATGTTGGGTCTTTTCTATGGAGTATTGCTGTCGGCAATTCTTTTTATAACTGCAATAATGGTATCATCGTGTAGCCCTACAATTTTGAAATCGGGGATCACCGAAGGTATATTCTTTTTTTCATACATATTGATTATGGTTATTATCACTGCTTACGAGTGGTTGAGGGTTAATTCAAGACGTCAGGAAGTGATAGCTAAAAATAAACAGGCAAAAGAAGAAATAGCGAGCAAAGATAAAACAGAACTTCTTTACGAACTTTCGCATCAAATCAGAACACCCCTCAATAGTATTATGGGAATAACCAATCTGATGAAAAACGAGGAGTTAACACTCGATCAACAAGAATATATTGATGCTATTAATACTTCAATGATGAATCTTTCGTTGGCAATGAGTTCAATTCTTACTATTTCTAACATAGAAACAGACAACAGCTATTTACAGCAAAATCTATATTTCGATATAGCTGATATTATGCATCACATAGACGAAACATATAAAGCAAAGAAAAACTGTAAAGTAAGTTTAGATATTTCGAACTTTATACCGTCAAAATTAACCGGTGATGCTAAAAAGATAGAACAAATACTTGAAGATATTTTTGATACCATTCTATTACATTCCCGTAAAAGTGAAACAATAATCGACGTTTTTGTAAACAATAAAAAAGAAACACCTGCTGCTGTTGAGCTTCTGTTTGAAATTCATACAACGTCTATTAAAAACGATTTTTCAAAACCGAATCTTCCAAATCAAGATTCATCAATTGCTAACGAGCCGGTTAATTTTTCCAATTTAGTCGATTTGCTTGACCTCTCAGTAGCAAAGCAAACAGTAAATGCTTTTGGAGGCAATCTTGCCCATAAGAAAAAAGATGCGATAATCGATGTCTTTGAGTTTAACCTCATTCTTTGGAAAAGCCAGATTCCGGATACTCATTCTGAAACTGTTCCAATTTCTATCCATACAAAAGCTAAAGAACTATCTGAAGCTTCGGTTTTAATTGTTGAAGATAATCTTATGAATCAAAAGGTATTATCGTTAACACTTGAACCTATGGTTAAAAGCATAGAAATTGCTAATAACGGCAAGGAAGCTTTAAAACTTTTTGAAAGTTCAAAATTCGATATCATTCTCATGGATATCCAAATGCCCATCTTAGACGGTTATAAAACAACGGCTAAAATAAGGGTATCGGAAATTGGTACTAATTTCCATGTTCCGATTATTGCCCTTACCGCAAATGTTATGAATGGCGAAATGGAAAAATGCTTTGCTTATGGTATGGACGATTATTTAAGCAAACCGTTTCAAATAGATATATTAATTGAGAAGATTCAATACTATCTGAGAAAAGAGAATAATAATAAAAATGGTGAATTGTAAATTATGAATTATGAATTGAACAGCCATTCACCATTCACCATTTATAATTCATAATTCACCATTATTCTTTTCCGTCCAATCGCCATGCTCTTTAATAAGTTCTATTAGTTCGTCAACAGCTTTATTGGCAGGAACACCACGTCGTACTACTTCTTTTTCTTTATAGAGCGTTATCAAGCCTTTACCTGCACCAACGTATCCATAATCGGCATCAGCCATTTCTCCCGGACCATTGACAATACAACCCATTACTCCTATTTTAAGATTTGGTAAATGATCTGTTCGTTGACGTATTTCTTTAACCGTTGTTTGAATATCGAACAATGTTCGTCCACACGATGGACAAGAAATATATTCTGTTTTAGAGAATCGTACCCTACTGGCTTGAAGAATTCCAAATGAAGTAAAACTTACAACAGATGCATCGAGTGCTTTGTTTGTTAAACAAATACCATCGGCTAATCCATCAATAAACATTCCTCCAAGACCGCAAGCTGTGGCAATTTGAAATTTTTCTTTATTCGATTCCAAACTTGTTGTAGCAATAATAATTGGATTCAATATTCCACGTTTTTGTAATTCAACCACTGCTGCACGTAACTCGCGGTAACCAACCCCCGATACCGAATCGAGAATAAATACAACTGTTTTTAAGTCTAAATCATTACGTAAAGATTCAATATCCTGATAGCTTATTTTTATAAAGTTAGCTGTGGCATGATGATCGTTTTGCAAGAACTCCTGAAGCGTAAATAAGGGAAAGCCTTTGCCGTTTTGTTTCCAATCGTTAAATGGTACTATAACGTTTGGAACTACCGATTCAAAAATTGAATATATCTCGTTGCCGGGATATTTTTCGAAGATAAAATAATCGGGTTTCTGTTTGAAGTCGGTTGGCTTTGCATTATCGGCATATGCCAGTACTACAGGAATTTTACCTCCTCCAATTGCATCAACCATTAGGGTGGTTCTACGAGAATAGGAATAGGGATCGTATGGTAATGATTCTATTGTATTATATGTTGAATCATCTTGCTTAGTACAATAATCAACGATTTGACGTGCTACCGGAATTTCGAATTCAGGTTCTTCGGTTAACGAAACACGAACAGTATCGCCAATACCATCGGTTAGTAGAGTTCCAATGCCTATTGCCGATTTAAGTCGTCCATCTTCGCCTTCACCAGCTTCCGTTACACCTAAATGAACAGGATAACAACATCCCATTTCTTTCATTTTTGCAATCAACATTCTGCAAGAATGAACCATTACACGAGTGTTACTTGCTTTAATAGACAAAACGATTGAATGAAAATCTTCGGCTATACAAATTTGGAGAAACTCTATCAACGACATTACCAATCCTTCGGGAGTATCGCCATATCGACTCATAACCCTTTGCGATAGCGATCCGTGATTTACCCCAATACGAATGGCAACACCATTCTTCTTACAAATAGATAATAGAGTATGCAGATTTTGTCTGATCTTAACCAACTCGTTTTCATATTCTTCGTCGGAATAATGTACTTCATTAATCGTACGTTTTTCAACGTAATTACCCGGATTAATTCTTACTTTCTCTATATATTCTGCAGCCAGTTCCGCTGCCTTTGGATTAAAATGAATATCGGCTACCAACGGATTAGTATACCCTTTTTCAAGTAACTGTTCTTTAATGGTTTTAAGCGACTCAGCTTCTTTTAATCCTTGAGCTGTAATTCTAACATAATCGCCACCTGCTTCGATGATTCTTTGCGTTTGGGCAACAACAGCTTCTATATTATTGGTATCGATGCTTGTCATCGATTGTAATCGAATTGGATTTTTTCCCCCTACAGGACGATTACCAATTTTTACTTCTACCGTATCAATACGGCTATATTTGGTAAGAGAATTATAATATGTAGTCATTTCTTTATTTTTTAATCTACGTTAGGTTTTCAATTAGTTCATTAACAATTGAAATACTTACACATTTAATGTAAAATCTATTCTATTTAAAAGCGAACGACCCAAGGTTACTTCATCGGTATATTCCAATTCGTCGCCAATAGCTACACCACGAGCAATAGAGGTTATTTTAATCGAAAAGTCCTTCAATCGTTTATAAAGATAGAAATTCGTTGTATCGCCTTCCATTGTTGTACTTAATGCAAAGATAATTTCAGTAATCGAACCTTCGGCAACCCGTTGAACCAAGCTATCGATAAACAAATCTTTCGGTCCTACCCCATTCATTGGTGAAATAATCCCACCCAACACATGATACACACCGATATACTGATTGGTTCGTTCAATAGCCATTATTTCACGAATCGATTCCACTACACAAATGATACTCTTTTCACGGTGAGGATTGCTACAAATGACACAAACATCGAAATCGCAAGCCGAGTGACAAACCTTGCAAAGTTTTGTATGCTCTTTTAAAAGTAATATCGAATTACCCAACGAATGGGCATAACCGTCTTCATGCTTCAAAATATGAAGTGCCAGTCGCAAAGCCGTCTTTTTGCCTATTCCGGGAAGCTTCGATAATTCGTTAACAGCCGCTTCGAGCGAACGGGATGGAAAGAAATCTGTGTTCATCTATTTTTATTTAGAACAAAGGTAATGAAATTAGGTATTGAGATAATAGAAATGATCATTTGTATTTCAGAAAATGAATACTGTAAGTCAGCCGTAGTTGAACACGTCAAAACATAAAATTGAATGCAATGAAATCTATAGTAAATACTTGGAACATTCTGTTTACCATAAGTCTGTTTCTCTTTCAATCGTGTACACAAGCTCAAACTCAAAAATCGGATAGTATGAAATTCAATCCATTAACAACCGAAGAAGAATATGTAATCATAAACAAAGGAACTGAAATGCCTTTTACCGGTGAATACTTCGACTTTCATGAAGCTGGCACGTATCATTGTAAACACTGTAATGCTGCTCTCTATAAAAGTGATGCAAAATTCAATTCAGGCTGTGGTTGGCCAAGTTTCGACGACGAAATAGCAGGTGCAGTAAAACGAATTCCCGATAAAGACGGACGTCGAACAGAAATTGTTTGTGCCAGCTGTGGTGCTCATTTGGGACACGTTTTTCTTGGCGAAGGATTTACCGACAAAAACACCCGGCATTGTGTTAATTCCATATCGTTAACCTTTGAACCATTGAAAGATATTTACGATACCGCATTCTTTGCTTCAGGTTGTTTCTGGGGTACGCAATATTGGTTTGAAAAGACCGATGGTATTATTTCAACAAGAGTTGGATATACGGGTGGTCACCTTAATAATCCAACGTATAAAGAGGTTTGTACCGGAAAAACAGGGCATGTTGAAACGTTGGAAGTAGTGTTTGATCCTACGAAGACATCGTACGAAACACTGGCTAAATTATTCTTCGAAACACACGATCAATCGCAAGTAGACGGACAAGGTCCCGATATTGGTGAGCAATATCGATCAGAAATATTCTACACCAATCTTGAACAAAAAGCCATTGCCGAAAAATTGATAGCTCAATTAAAAACTGAAGGTTATGGCGTTGCTACAATTGTTAGTAAGGCTGGAAAATTTTGGGAGGGCGAAGACTATCATCAACATTATTATAAAAGAAAAAATGGCACACCGTATTGCCATGCCTATAAGAAGAAGTTTTAATCAATTACGAATTACGAATTTATAATTACGATTGTGAAACCTTTAACGAGGTTTATTACGAATTAGAACTCAATTAAGTCATCGCCATTTAAAATAAATAATTGAACATCTAATTAAGATAACGTTGTATTAGTTTTTAATTTTTAATTTTTAGTTATACCGTTCTTTAATAAGATACCCTAACATACTATCTAAACTCTAAATCGAAGCATAATTCATAATTCACCATTATTTAAACGTATCCCATAATCCAATACACCACATAACCAACTGTTTCGTGGATGAACACATCCCAATCGACAAGAGCATTTGACTTAAACACAATGAAATCGGATAACGAAATAGATGAACCTCTAAAATCGCAAGCATACGCTGTTGGAAACATTTGTTGTTTATGAAAAATAGCCATTGACCGCCGCATATGATATGCAGAGGTAATAAGCAAACAATCTTTAGCGTCGCCCGATATCTTTTTCTTTATCTGAGCAGCATTCTCGGTTGTATTTTTCGAAAAGGTTTCGCACACAATATCGCTGTCGGCAATACCTATAGAACGGAGATAATCGGCAGACACATCAGCTTCCGATTTACCGGTTTTAATCAAGGTACCTTCTCCTCCACTGATTGCAATTTTCTTTATTTTACCTTGTTTATAAAGCATTATTGCAGAAAATAACCTATCGCTGCTGTTATTAAATTCTATATTTTTATTTTCCACATCATAAGCTGCGAATCCTCCAAGAACAATTCCATATTTGAATGGTCTTGTTATTGATTGTAGCGGAGTTGGTTTTATTTCCCAAACTCGAAGCAACGAAGCTATAATGCCACTATTAAGAAAGAAGAAAAAAAGAAGAAGCGTTGCTATAAGAATCTTTCTTTTCTTTTTGGGATTTTTTGTTAACAATGCAATGACTAACAATAGAGCCACCCAAAACCAAATTCCCGAAAGGGGAATCAATATCTTTGAAATATACCAGAATGTGTTCATATGTCCAAAAGTATACAAAAGAGTTTAACTTTTATACCATCATCTTTAAATGTTTTTTATTGGATACAATTATGGTTGATTATATAGATCATGGTAAAAAACGATTAAACAAATTGAAATGAGCAATGTATTGAAATATAATTATAATAAATGAATTTCTTTTGTTATTCCTCGTATAATAGGTCTATGATTATTATAGAAATGAAATTGAACCATCATAAATCTAACAATACTATTTGGATAACAGAAGACCAAATAGAAGCAATTTTATCATCCATTCATCCTACAGAAGACAAGATTAAGGCAGTCTCGTCTTCCGCTGCCTCAATGGAAGACAAGGTTGAGGAAGTCTCGTCTTCCGTTGCCTCAATGGAAGATAAGGTTGAGGCAGTCTCGTCTTCCGTTGCCTCAATGGAAGACAAGGTTGGGGCAGTCTCGTCTTCCGTTGCCTCAATGGAAGACAAGGTTGAGGCAGTCTCGTCTTCTGCTGCCTCAATGGAAGACAAGGTTGAGGCAGTCTCGTCTTCCGTTGCCTCAATGGAAAACAAGGTTGAGGCAGTCTTATCTTCTGTTGCCTCAATGGAAGACGAGGTCGAGGCAGTTTTATCTTCCATTGACTATTCTCAATACAAGGTAGAAACAATCTTGTATTCTATTGACCATATATATAACCGAATCGGACTGAACGCAAACAACTTTGACCGAATTGAAAGTTATATAGGGTAAATAAACCCTCAATCTTTACAAGGGAATAAAGCTTTAAATGTACACATGCACTATTCAATTAGTCTTTAACATGATCATAATGGTATTCAATTAAATATAGTAACGGTTAATTGTGAAAATACTACAAACTACAATTATACTAGCATAATTCTCATTATCAATTTAATAACTTCTTTAAAACTTTTTACAAACACGTTATTTTGCGTTTAAAATTAGTTTAAATTAGCAGAAAATTCAAAATGAATGGAACATCAGGACGGTACATTTAAAAGTATGTTGACAGAACAACCAGGTATTGAACAACCATCGCATGTAAGATCAGATGCAGTTCAACGATTAAAAACGGCTCGCAAACCACGATTAAGTGTAGAACAATATATTGAAGGAATAAAAGAAGGTAACCGGATAATATTAAGCCAAGCTATAACCCTTATAGAAAGTTCATTGCCTGAAAATCAAGAATTATCACAAAAAATTATTGAAGGTTGCTTACCTTTTTCGGGTAAATCGATTCGTTTAGGAATAACAGGAGTCCCTGGAGCTGGTAAAAGTAGTTTTATCGAAACCTTCGGCACTTATATTACCGGACTTGGTCACAAAATAGCAGTATTAACAATCGATCCCAGTAGCGAAAAAACACACGGAAGTATTCTAGGCGATAAAACGAGAATGGACTTATTGGGTGTGAATAAAAACGCATATATCCGACCTTCCCCTTCGGCCGGAACATTGGGAGGTGTTGCCCGCAAAACAAGAGAAACAATTAAATTGTGCGAAGCCGCAGGCTTTAATATAATAATTATCGAAACTGTTGGCGTAGGACAATCGGAAATAGCAGTTCATTCAATGGTCGATTTCTTTTTACTTCTTATGTTGGCCGGTGCAGGCGATGAATTACAAGGAATAAAACGCGGTATTATGGAAATGGCCGATTGTATTGCTATAACCAAAGCCGATGGTACAAATAAAGAAAAGGCAGATATTGCCAGAATAAATTATGGTAGTGCGTTACATCTTTTTCCAAAGAATGAATCGACTTGGGCTCCCGTTGTCCATACATGCTCTGCCCGCGATAACGTAGGTATTAAAGAAATTTGGCAAACCATTACCGATTATATGGGAACGGTAACTAAAAACGATTACTTTGAAGCAAAAAGACATTATCAATCAAAATATTGGATGCATGAATCGATTGTTGAAAGGTTAAAGACTAATTTCTATGAAAATGCAAAAATAAAGGAAACTATCGATGAGTTCGAAGGTAAGGTTTTACGTGGAGAAACGAGTTCGTTTATTGCTGCAAATAAACTTTTGGAATTGTATTTTTCGAATTTATAAAAATCGTCTAAAAGTATACCATTGAAATGAATAAGGACGAATATACGTCCCAATATATAAAAAAGACAAATGAAAATTGCACTTGCACAATTAAACTATCATATCGGTAATTTTGATGCGAATATCGAAAAGATAATCTCTTCGACCGAAGAAGCCAAAGCCAAAGGAGCCGATTTGATTGTATTTTCCGAATTATCGGTTTGTGGCTATCCTCCACTCGATTTACTTGAACAAAAAGATTTTATAGGGAAATGTGAAGATGCAATTTCACGTATATCAGGTCATTCACACGGAATAGGAATCATACTAGGAGCTCCGGTTAGAAACAAATCGGAACGCGGTAAGATGCTTTTAAACGCAGCACTATTTCTTCATAATGGTAAGGTTGAAGATTCGTTTTATAAAACGCTCTTACCAACCTACGACATTTTTGACGAATACCGTTATTTCGAACCTAATCATGAGTTTCATCTCCTGCATTTTAATGGATACTCCATTGCAGTTACCATTTGCGAAGATTTATGGGACACCGTTGTGGTTGAAAACTCTTTCTCGAAAGAAAATATATACAAACAAGCAACAATGGAGCATTTAGCTCCCCTTAATCCCGATTTGGTTATCAATATTGCTGCATCACCTTTTTCGTACGATAAAGATCATTTACGTAACCGTGTTTTGCAAGAAAATGCCCAACGTTGGGATGTACCTATTGTATATGTCAATCAAGTTGGTGCTAATACAGAAATAATATTCGACGGGGCATCGAAAGTACTTAATAAAAAAGGTCAGATTCTTCATAGCTTGAAATCGTTTGCCGAAGACTTTATTGTTTTCGATTTTGGACAGATTAACGAGGAAGAACCTATTCGAATATCACAAAAAACAAAGATCGAAAAGATTCACGAAGCACTGATACTTGGGCTACGCGATTTCTTTGGAAAGAACGGTTTTAAATCGGCTACCCTCGGGCTTTCGGGAGGAATAGACTCGGCTGTTGTGTTAGCATTGGCTGCCGAGGCAATAGCTGCGAAAAATATCCGCGTGTTATTATTGCCTTCGGAATTTTCTTCCGAGCATTCAATTACCGATGCTGTTGCTTTGGCCGATAAACTTGGGGTGACCTATGATATTGTAAAAATTCAAGAACCGTTCGAAGCTTTTAAAAATGTTTTGAATCCTTTATTTACCGGTCTTCCCTTTGGTTTGGCTGAAGAAAACTTGCAGGCTCGCATTCGTGGTAGTTTGTTGATGGCTGTATCAAACAAATTTGGAAATATCTTGTTAAACACTTCAAATAAGAGTGAGGCTGCCGTTGGTTATGGAACCTTATATGGCGATATGAACGGTGGTTTGTCGGTTCTTGGTGATGTGTACAAAACCGATGTATATGCCCTTGCCCATTACATTAATCGTGACGAAGAGATTATTCCAACAAACACCATTACAAAAGCTCCATCGGCTGAACTTCGTCCAGATCAGAAAGATTCCGATTCGCTTCCCGAATATGATGTTTTAGACAACATACTTTTTGCCTATATAGAACAAAAGCTTACTGTTGACGAAATCGTTGCACAAAATTTTGATCGTTATACTGTTGAAAGAACGATCAAAATGGTAAATAATAACGAATTTAAGCGATTCCAATGTCCTCCAATCCTCCGCATATCATCAAAGGCTTTCGGTTTGGGACGTAGAATGCCATTGGTAGCTAAATATTAGAAGTACGTTGATATCGTAATGTCTTACCTGAACAAGTAAAACATTATTGGGAATAGATACTTGGGCTATTAACCGTTATCAAGTACATAGGGTCTACTAGAAAACCATTAAGATATTAATTATAAGAAATATAATTGAATAAAGTGCGAGGAATATTTGAAAGATCATCACATTATTGTGCATCTTGGAATGCAAGAGATGAAACGAGCGCCCGCCAAAAAAGCGTGCGACGAGTGATTAGTTAACACAATGAGATAACTAGCGTTTTTTTGGCTTGACTTTTTATTACTTCATTTTAATTTTCTTTTAGAGGTAGTAATGAGCTCGCTTCGCTCGGTTGTTACTTTTTTGTCAAGAAAAAAGTAAGGCAGAGGAAAAGTTAAAACAAAAAAACGATTCTCATTGACATTGAGTTTTTCAATAGATTCAAAATACAGTTAACCGTTATCAAGTACTTACGTTGTTTACTTTTTGTTCATTCAAATAATCAAATGAGCAATAACCATTTTAAAAACATCGCTATATTTGGTTTTCAATAATAAAAAAGAATGTGCGGAATAACCGGAGCTTTTAGTTTTAACGATACTGGCAAACATTTCTTAAAAAAAGTAACGGCTTCGGTTGCAGAAATGAAATTCCGTGGACCTGATAGCAATAAAACCTTACTATTAGAGCATGTAGCACTAGGTCATGCAAGGCTTGCAATAATTGATACTTCGAATGCTGCTGCCCAACCTTTTATTGATAATTCAGGACGATATACTATCGTTTTTAATGGCGAATTTTTCAACTTCGAAGAACATCGTATTGACTTGATTTCAAAAGGATATTCCTTTCGTTCTCAATCGGATACCGAGGTCTTATTATATCTATATATTCACTATGGAGTTGCCTGTCTTGGAAAGATAAACGGTTTTTTTGCTTTTGCTATTTATGATAATCATAACGATGAACTGTTTATTGCCCGCGACCGTTCGGGCGAAAAGCCTTTATTATATTATATAGACAAAGACGTATTTCTATTTGCATCGGAAATGAAGGCTTTACTGGCATACGAAATTGATAAAGAAATAGACCATCAGTCTTTGCTCAGTTATTTACAATTAAATTATATTCCTGCTCCTCATAGCATCTTTAAAAAGGTAAAAAAACTTCTTCCTGGACATTATGCAATTCTAAAGAACAGTGATCTTCAAATCTCGAAATATCATAATATCCAAATTAACGTAAATACAACACTAAGCTACGAAGCAGCTCAATTGCAATTATACTCCCTACTCGATGCTTCGGTACAACGCCGGTTAGTATCAGACGTTCCGCTTGGAGCTTTTTTAAGTGGTGGAATCGATTCTTCGGTAGTAGTAGCATTAGCATCGAAATATGTGAGCGGATTGCAAACATTTTCAATCGGCTATAAAGACGAACCTTTCTTCGACGAAACACAATATGCCAATCTTGTTGCTAAGAAGTTTGGCACAAAACATACGGTGTATGCTTTAAGTAATGCCGATTTGTTCGATAACGTTACTGCTGTGTTAGATTATATCGACGAACCGTTTGCCGATTCTTCAGCTCTTGCAGTATATATGGTTAGTAAGTACACTCGACAAAATGTAACGGTCGCCCTTTCGGGTGATGGTGCCGACGAGATGTTTGGAGGCTATAATAAACATATGGCTCATTACCGTGCTTTGTCGCGTCCGGTTGCAAATTGGGCAATCAAAGCAAGTATGCCTTTATTGAATACGCTTCCCAAGTCGAGAAACAATCGTTTTATGAACCTAGCACGTCAAGTGCATCGCTATGGCGAAGGATGTGTGCTCAATGATAAAGATCGCTACTGGCGATGGTGTTCGTTTACATCCGAACAGGAAGCACAAAAGCTATTAACGGTTGACGCAAAGAATGCCGAATATGAACAGAGAAAAGCAGAGATTCTTTCCGACATCGACAAAAATAGTGATTTGAATAGTGTCTTATTATCTGACATGCATTTAGTATTACCTAACGATATGCTTACAAAAGTTGATTTAATGTCAATGGCAAATAGTTTGGAGGTACGCAGTCCCTTTTTAGATCATACGGTCTTTGATTTTGCTTTTACCTTACCATCGAAGTTTAAAGTAGACGGACAGATGAAGAAAAAGATTTTACAAGATTGTTTCCAAACCATTTTGCCCGAAGAACTGTATAACAGACCTAAGAAAGGATTTGAAGTTCCACTTTTGCAATGGTTGCGTGGCGATTTAAAAACTATGATTAATGAATATTTGCTCGACGAAGCATTTATCAAACAACAAGGAATTTTTAATTATGAAGAATTGAAAGCTATTTACAATACTCTGCAATCGTCAAATCCCGGTGAATCGCATGCTCGTGTGTGGGGATTACTGGTATTTCAACATTGGTATAAAAAGAATTATTAATTATAATCAAGATTTTAAACCTGTAGCCTTTAAAATGATTCTTTTAATTTAAAATTTAAAATTATTAAATGCCCAAAGTTTTACGCATTATCAACAGATTCAATATTGGCGGTCCAACATACAATGCTGCCTATCTCACTAAATATCTTTCGTCCGGTTACGAAACATTACTTGTTGGCGGAGTGAAAGAAGAACACGAGAAGAGTTCTGAATTTATACTCGAAAATTTAGGTCTTGAGCCAACAATCGTCTTAGAAATGCGTCGATCTATCAATCCGTTTCAAGATTATTTGGCATATCGAAAAATAAAGAAAATCATAAAGGATTTTAAACCCGATATTGTTCATACTCATGCTGCAAAAGCTGGCACTTTAGGTCGTTTGGCAGCAATAAACTGTCATGTACCTGTAATAATCCATACGTTTCACGGGCATGTGTTTCATTCATATTTTGGAACGGTTAAGACAACTATATTTAAAATAATAGAAAGTTATTTAGCACATCGAAGCACTGCAATCATAGCAATAAGCAAAAAACAAAAAGAAGAATTGTGCGACATTCATACAATCACCACTCGTGATAAATGTACCGTTATACCTCTTGGATTTGATCTTACAAGGTTTCAAACCGATAATGAATCGAAACGACTTTTATTCCGCAACAAATACAACATCAAAGACGATGAAATTGCAATTGTAATTGTCGGACGGGTTGTATCGATCAAGAATCATACATTGTTTTTAGATGCATTAAAGTTTGTATTGGATTCAAGTAATAAAAACGTCCGGGCATTTATTGTGGGAGATGGTGATAATCGAAAATGTATTGAACAACAAGCTAAAGAACGTGGCATTGAATTTACAACGCAAGCCGATAGTTTTCACAACAAACCGTTATGTTTTACATCGTGGATAAAAGATGTTGATGTTGTTTATAGTGGAGCCGATATTGTGGCTTTAACCTCATTAAATGAAGGAACACCGGTAAGCTTAATTGAAGCAGAAGCTGCATGTAAACCTATTATTACAACAAATATCGGAGGTATTGAAGATATTGTTGAAAATGGTGTAACCGGTATTTTAGTCGAAAATAATAACACCGAAGCCTTTGGACAAAATCTTCTCAATCTTGTTGAAGATGCCGGTTTACGTGAACGACTTTCAATAAAAGGTCGTGCATTTGTTAATGAAAATTATCAATACAACCGATTGGTTTCCGATGTTAAGAAGCTTTACGACACCCTCCTTGAAAACTATTCAAAACGACAACAATAACTATTATACCATTCTTCAATGTTACGCAACCAAACCTTTGAAAACTATCAAATAACCGAAGAACAAACCGAGTTCGAGAAATGTATATTTCAAAAATCAAACTTCTCGAAATGTGTTTTCGATTCGTTTGAGTTTGCCGATTGTTCATTTATAAACTGCGACCTTTCGATGACAAAGTTGAATAATGTTGTTTTTTCGAGAGTTCAGTTTATCGATTGTAAACTGATGGGAGTTGACTTTAGCAAATGTTCACGATTTACCTTTTCTGTTTCGTTTAACCGATGTATATTGAATTATAGCTTTTTCCATAAGAACAATCTTAAAAAGACCATATTTAAAGACTGTGTTATAAAAGAGGCGAATTTTTCAGAATCAGATTTAACGTTTGCATTATTTCATAATTGCGATTTATTAACGACGGTATTCGAACGAAATAATCTTGAAAGTTGCGATTTCCGAACCTCTCAAAACTACAATTTTAACCCAAGCGATAACAAAATTAAAAAGGCTATGTTCAGCTATCCCGGAGTAATTGGGTTATTAAGCCATTTGAATATTGTAATTGAATAAGCTACGTTCAATTACCTTTGATTTTTTACGTACGAATTGGTTCAAATATCCACTGATTTACACAGATAAAAAACACTGATATTCACAGATCAGAAATGTAAAACTTCCCTCATATAAATAAAAACTTTCTTTGTGTTTCTTCCTGTCTTAGTGCCTTAGTGGCTATTAATCTTTCAATAAAAAAAGGGTGAAAAACCTTCATTTTCCACCCCTATAACCCTTTAGGTTGATAATCTTCTTAGTTCAACGCTTCAATAGCAAGGCTTATTTTACCGAATATTTCATCGATTTCGCCAATACCATAAACGCCTTTATATTTTCCTTGTGCTTCGTAAAAGTCTTTTACTGGGAATGTTTCTTTGTTGTACACAGCAATTCTATTTGCAATGATGTTTCTATCTTGATCGTCAGCACGACCCGATACTTTTCCTCTTTCCAAAAGACGGGTGATTAACTCATCTTCTCCTACTTCAAGAGCAATCATACCTGATATTTTCAAACCTTTTTCAGCCATAATAGTATCTAAAGCTGCAGCTTGAGCTGTAGTACGAGGAAAGCCGTCGAAAATCAATCCTTTTGCGGTTTTGTTTGCTTCAATTTTATTACCAATCATTCCTATCACAACGCTATCAGGAACAAGAGCACCTTTCTCCATAAACTTTTTAGCTTCAACACCAAGTGGAGTATTTGCTGCAAGTTCAGCACGAAGAATGTCACCGGTTGAAAAATGAACAAGACCATGTTTTTTAATGATTAACTCAGATTGAGTTCCTTTTCCAGCTCCTGGAGGTCCGAATAATACGATGTTTAACATATATATAATTTTAAATTAATAACTACTATTCAATAACTTTGTAAATATCGGCATAATTTCGTCCCAATCCATCATAATCGAGTCCATAACCAACCACAAAATCTTTCGGAATCTGAAATGCAACATATTCAACAATAACATCCACTTCGAGAGCTTCGGGTTTAAGAAGCAGCGTTGCAATGCGAACTTCGCTTGCACCAAGTTTATATAATGTATTTCGCATCATTAACATGGTACGTCCGGTATCGACAATATCTTCGATTACTACCACCAATCGACCTGCAACACTCTCGTTTAAACCAATCAATTCTTTAACTTTACCGGTACTTTCAGTACCTTCATAAGATGCAAATTTCACAAAACTTATTTCGCAAGGTTCAGAAATATGCTTAAATAAATCGGCGGCAAACATAAAACCTCCATTAAGAACACACAAAAAGAGAGGCTTCCGTCCAATCACATCTACTGATAGTTGGGTGGCTATTCTCTTTACAGCTTGTAATATCTGCTGCTCGTGTATCGAAACAGAGAACTTCTTATCGTGAACTGTTATCGTCTTTTCCATAAATGAGAATGCTAAATTATCATTTTTATAGACACCAAAATCAATTAATTGAATATTTTTTTCATTAAGTTTGTAACTCAATTTATAAAGAATGAAAGCATTAGTTAGTATAATAATGGGCAGTACATCAGATATGCCTATAATGGAAGCAACTGCAAACTTTTTGAACGATATGAAGATACCGTTTGAGATTCATGCATTGTCTGCTCATAGAACTCCCGAAGCTGTTGAACAATTTGCAAAAAATGCAGAATCGAATGGCATAAAAGTAATAATAGCAGCAGCAGGTATGGCAGCTCATTTACCCGGCGTTATAGCTTCAATGACAATACTTCCCGTGATAGGAGTTCCTATAAATGCATCTTTGGATGGTCTTGATGCATTGTTGGCTATTGTGCAAATGCCTCCAGGTATCCCCGTTGCAACAGTTGGAATTAATGGTGGACTCAACGCCGCAATTCTTGCTGCACAAATTATTGCCCAAGCCGACGAAAAGGTAAAAGTTGACTTAAAAGTATATAAAGAATCATTGAAAGATAAAATTATAAAAGCAAATAATGAAATCCAACATATAAGTTTCAAGTACAAAACGAATTAAAAAGCTTTGCGTTCTTTTACTGTTATAAACACCGTATTGTCTCTTTTGTTTATGGAATCGTCTTCAACATTTGCAACAGACGAAACACCAAAAACAATTTACAGTATTCCTGTGCATACGTTGATAAATTCGGAGAGTGCTTATAATCCTATTTCAGGCATTGCTCCTATTGCTTTAAACCAAAACAGATTTGGTGTTTCATATTCCAACCGGTATTTATTAAAAGAAACGAATACATTCCTCGGTTTCGGCTCATATAATTTTAAATTCATGAGTCTGGGTTATGATGCAAATTACTTTGGGAATCAAGCTTTTTGGTATTCAACTCAAAGCGTTATGATTGCTAAAAAGCTTACCGAAAACCTTTCGTTTGGTGTGGCTTTTTCGCATACATTTATTGATCAGGGATCCCAATACAGTAACTTTAATCAATATAGCCCATCGCTAGGATTAAGTTATAAACCGATAAAGAATTGGAAAATTTCTTCGGTATTACGAAATATTTCACACAAACAAAACAATTCGTTCGGGTACAACGATTTTGTTGTTGCAGGTTCATTGTTTGTTAAAAATATACGGTTTCATGCACAATTTGAAAAAATGCAAAACCTAAAATATCAATTAGACTTTATGGGGGAATACAGCTTTAAGAAAAAACTTACTTTTTTACTGCGAACGTCAACCGGTAACGAACCCTTAAGTTTAGGGGTTGAATATACCACACAAGGTATATCAATGCTATTTTTATATTCATACCATATTTACCTTGGTTCTTCACCCGAACTGAGTATGTATAGATGCTGGTAAAAAGCGATTAAAAGTATACCTTTGCATAAAATAAAACCTATCGACAAGCTAAGACTGACAGCTAATTTAATAATTCAGTTGATATCACAGCAAGCAGTTTTGTAACGTTGTAAAATAACCATAAAAATGAACAATTCATTGAGAATAATATATATGGGAACACCGGAATTTGCGGTAGCACCCTTACAACAATTAGTTGAACAAAAATACACTATTGTGGCTGTGATAACGGCTGTTGATAAACCGGCAGGTCGCGGACAAAAACTTAGTTTTTCGGCAGTTAAGGAATATGCCCTTTCACAAAATATTCCTGTGCTTCAACCCGAAAGTTTAAAAAACGAAACATTCTTACATGAACTGGAATCGTATAAAGCCGATCTTCAAATAGTTGTTGCTTTTCGTATGTTACCTAAAGTAGTATGGAATATGCCGCCTAAAGGGACATTCAATCTTCATGCATCGTTGTTGCCTCAATATAGAGGAGCTGCCCCTATCAATTGGGCAATAATAAATGGAGATACTGAAACAGGTGTAACGACTTTTTTTATTGAAGAACAAATAGATACCGGCAATATTATCTTTCAAGAAAAAGTTACGATCGAAGCTTCCGATACTATTGGTACGTTGTATGAGAAACTAATTAATATAGGTGCATCACTCGTCATTAAAACCACCAATGCAATAATGATGAACAATATTAAACCAATACCGCAAGCTGAAATTCCTGTTGAACAACTACGTCCGGCACCTAAAATCAATAAAGAAAGTTGTAGAATAAACTGGAATTGCGATGCCAAAACAATACATAATCTGGTTCGAGGCTTTTCGCCCTATCCTGCAGCATGGACCGAACTTGTTTCGAATGATTCTAGTAATACCATTAAAATCTTTTCAACAAGCTTTGAAAATGCAAATCATACGATTGAACCGGGCACAATAATAACAGATTCAAAGTCTTACATAAAAATAGCTTGTTGTAACGGATATATAAACATAACAGACCTACAACCATCTGGAAAAAAAAGAATGGATGCTTCATCATTTCTTAATGGACATAAAATCAAGACAGATGAAAAATTCATATAAAGTTTTCAACAGCTAACTAACAATTAGAGGTTAGTAACCATTCGCACTAAATACATTTTGGCTCACTATATTTGTCAAAATGTAATGTAGGCAATGGCAGAATATAAGAAAAAGCAACAACCTTTAGGAACCCAGATATATAATGAATTGGGCAAAGTTCCTCCCAATGCAGTAGATATTGAAGAAATTGTACTTGGTCAGCTGATGATTGAGCCGGATGCTGCAGTTCTGATAATGGATTTACTAAAACCGGAATGCTTTTATAAAGATGCTAATCAAAAAGTATTTGCTGCAATTAGAGAATTAGCCACTCGCGAAGACCCCATCAACATGATGACGGTAATTGAAGAGCTTCGAAAAAAAGAAGAGCTTGAACGTATTGGTGGAGCCTTTTATATTACAAATTTAACTCAGAAGGTATCGTCGGCAGCACATGTTGAATATCATGCAAAAATCATTGCACAGAAATTCATACAACGCGAATTGATTCGTGTATCATCTGAAATTCAAAACAGGGCATTTGATCCCGATATTGATGTTTCCGATCTTATCGATTTTTCCGAGGGTGCTTTATTGGGCGTTGCAGAAAATCGTTTAAAAAAGGAATCGAGTCCAATAGCCGATCTTATTGGCGAAGCAATAAAGAATATACACGATGCCGGCAAACGGGAAGACGGACTAAGTGGACTGGCAACAGGATTTACAAAGATTGATCGCGTAACATCAGGTCTACAAGCTTCCGATCTCATAATAATAGCAGCCCGTCCATCAATGGGAAAAACTGCATTTATCTTATCGATGCTTCGCAATATGGCAGTCGATCATAATATACCGGTTGCAATGTTTTCGCTCGAAATGTCGAATATACAATTAGTAATGCGTCTCATTGTAAGCGAAACAGAACTTGATCACTCAAAAATAAAGAATGGAAAACTCACAACAGAAGAATGGGCGATATTAGAAGAACGCACAAAATCGTTACTTTCGGCTCCTATATTTCTTGACGACACCCCTGCTCTATCGATATTTGAATTCCGTGCAAAATGCCGTCGTTTACATCAGAAACATAAAATAAAATGTGTGTTTGTCGATTATTTACAATTGATGAATGCTCCTAATGCAGGAAGCCGTGAACAGGAAATCAGTACCATTTCGCGTCAGTTAAAAGCAATAGCAAAAGAATTGGAAATTCCAGTCATAGCACTTTCGCAGCTTAACCGTTCAATTGATAAAACAAACGAATATCGACCACAATTATCAAACTTACGCGAATCGGGAGCTATTGAACAAGATGCTGATATCGTAGCATTTATTCACCGTCCCGAATATTATAAGATATTGGAAGATAATGAAGGTAACAGTACAGTAGGTATGGCAGAAATCATTATTGCAAAACATCGTAACGGTGCTTTAGAAGATATACAATTACGCTTTGAAAAGCAATTCGCAAAATTCACCGAAAATTTCGATGGCATATTACCAACAAGCCTGAGCGATATAACCTTTGGCGACAAACCAAAGATGAATTTCTCGTCGAAAATGAATGCCGAAACAACTACGTTCTCAAACAATCCTGTTCTAACAGAACCGTTTCCAACAAATAAATTCGATCCATTTGATGCACCATTTTAATTGAAAAAGTTTTTAATACATATCGTTTTAATATTAGTAATTGTTCCCAAGTTGGTAAGCGGCTTTGGTATTCTAATACCTATGGATGAAAAACAAAAAGATCATCTCAAGGCTTATGGAATTTGTTATTGGGCATTACAAAATTCGGTTGAAGCAAAATGGTTGCTTAATTATCGTGGTGGCAGTTTCATGCTTGATTATCGAACTGAACTTAAAACAGAATGCGACATTCGTGGCGTTTCGTACGAAATCATTGCTGATGCACAAGTTAGTGCTATTATAGCCGAAATAGCCCAACCCGAAGTTAACATGGATGTTGTAAAGCTCGAAAAAGCTCCTAAGATGGCAGTGTATTCGCCTAAAGATAAACTTCCATGGGACGATGCCGTTACATTGGCTCTTACCTATGCTGAAATTCCTTATGATGTTATTTATGATGAAGAAATAACAAAAGGAGTGCTTAAGAAATATGACTGGTTGCACATGCATCACGAGGATTTTACCGGACAATATGGTAAATTCTATGCCAGTTATCATAATGCCCAATGGTATGTCGATCAGGTTGCAAATACCGAAGCAATGGCTAAATCGCTTGGATTTACAAAAGTGTCGCAGATGAAATTGTTTGTAGCAAAATCGATTAAAGAGTTTGTTCGTAATGGAGGTTTCCTTTTTGCCATGTGTTCGGGAACCGATTCCTTTGATGTTGCTCTTGCTGCCGAAAACGACGATATTTGCGAAAGCATGTTTGATGGCGATCCGGCAGATCCGAATCAACAATCGAAACTCGATTTTTCAAAATGTTTAGCATTCACCAATTTTAAATTGGAAACAAATCCGATGATATATGAATACTCAAACATTGATGTAACCGATACACGTCACGTTCCACAAGATCAAGATTTCTTTACTCTTTTTGAATTTTCGGCTAAATGGGATCCTGTTCCAACAATGTTGTGTCAGGATCATACAAATCTTATTCCCGGATTTATGGGACAAACAACAGCCTTTAACAAAGATGTCATAAAATCGGACGTGGTAATAATGGGCGAACTTAAAACAGCTAACGAAGCCCGTTATATACATGGATCGTTTGGCAATGGAACTTGGACGTTTTATGGTGGACACGATCCTGAAGATTATCGTCATTTTGTTGGTGATCCTCCAACAGAATTGGCAAATCATAAGAACTCACCCGGTTATAGATTGATATTAAATAATGTGTTATTTCCTGCGGCAAAAAAGAAGAAACAAAAGACCTGATAGTTAATTTTTAATTCTTAGTTTTTAATTTTTAATTACATTGTTATGGAACTTACGAACTCTTATTTACACTGTACTTCGTTCACTAAGATGAATGAACATACAAGTATTGCGAACGAAAATATTCAACCTGCAACTCCACATCATGCAGCAAATAAGAAAAAAATCATTTCGAATCTAAGCTCTGGTAAAAGAAAGATAGATCAAAAAATGATACAGCTTCGAAATGGTAATTGAAATTAATTTTTAATTAAGGGAATAGAGACTCTTTATAACTTGGGAGTATGATTTACACTATCAAAATAAATGACCCTGCTCAAACGAGTATGTTGAATCAATTACTAGACGATTTTGATGGTGTTGAGTATACCATTACTAAAGAAACTGCAAAAAATCCTGCATCGGTTTCTAGTTTAGAAGAGTTTCGAAATAGAATTACTAAATCACAAAAATCGGTACGAGATGGTTTGTATTTAACCGATGAAGAGTTAGAACTCAACATGAATGTAGTTCCAAACAAATTCACAACTCTCGATATTTCAGATTTGCCTAATAATGCACGTCAGGAAATACACGATTTCTATACTTTCTTGAAAAACAAATATGATACTGAAAATACAATAAAAGGAGAAAAAAAGAAAATACGTTTCCTTAAAAGTATTGAAAAACACAAGTATCATTTACCTGATGATTATTCATTTAATCGTTCTTTAATAAATGAACGATAAAGATACTATAGATTGAAAAACAAATCCGGGAAATGCGTGGATTTATACTTTTTATATAGATACTTATTTCCCTTCAAAAAAGCTCATATTCACCTTTCCCCATTTTCTTTTCTCTATAAAGAACGGAAGTTTCGATAAATCGGTTTCAATGGCATGTTCAACGATTAAAACACCATCTTTCTGTAATAATTGTTTTTCGAATACTAATTGTGGAACCAATTCTATGCCTTTAAGATCGTACGGTGGATCGGCAAAAATAATATCAAAGCTTTTAGTACAGGCTTTTAAAAACGAAAACACATCAGCACGAATTGTTTTAGCATTGTTGCAATGTAATTCTTTACATGTTTTATCAATAAAAGCGGTATGCTTGGCATTTATATCAACGCAACAAACCTCTTTTACACCACGCGAAAGAAACTCATAGCTAATATTACCGGTTCCTGCAAATAAGTCAAGAATCACTAATTCATCAAAATCGTAGCGGTTGACAAGTATGTTGAACAAACTTTCTTTAGCCATATCGGTTGTAGGTCGAAGTGTTAAACCTGCCGGAGGGTTAATTATTCTTCCTTTAAAATCACCCGAAACTATACGCATGCAAAAAGATTAAGTAATGAAACGTAATGAACCAACGAAACGTCGTCGAACACATAACTGAATCGTTGTAATTCGTCGCGATAACTAACAAAATTAATATTTTTAACAAACAATTTAGCTTGAATCAAAAGATCGGAGTCATAATCTATTTGACCCATAAAAGTAAGTTCATTGATTTCAGGATTAAGCTTTAACTGCTCATAGATATTCATTAGGAAATACATAAAATCTTTGCTATTCAGATAGCAAAATGAATTACTTAAGACAAGGTTATCACCATCTATAAGAATAACATCGAAGAAATCTTTTTGAACATTCACATACAATTTCTTTTTCAATGTTTTGTTTTTATTAATCATCAATATACTATCGATAAGCGATGTTGTTTGATGATTAAAACGAGCCGTTTTAAAACGATCGGAAACACAATCTTTTAACCAACGCGGTATTGCAAAGAGACAATAAACCAAACCATTGCGAATGAAAGAATATTCAACCACATCGTCAAAATCAAGAGCATGATTAAAACTCAAAAACTTAGTGGCAAGTTCTTTTTCGAATATAGCTTCGGGTACAAGTGTCGATTTAAACGTTACATATATAATGGTAACACTTTTAAATTCGGTCGAAAAAAGTGAATGCGATAAAAAAGCTGCAACTTCTTTTTTGTGTTCGGCCAACGAAAGATATTCATCGATTGACGTTTCTATTAAACAAACAAAACGATTTTCAAAGGAATCGAATATCACAGCCGAGCATTTTTTCGAAGAAATGCTCACAGCAAGCTCATAACGACGAGCTTCCTGTTCGTTAAACCGGGCATCTTTCAATACTTTTATGGTCGATTCGATTGTCATTTATAATAAATATCTTTTCGCAAACATTTGATAAATCGAAGAAATTTACCTGTACTTTTGTATTGTGTTTTGAATTACAAACCTACGGATTTTTCAAGACATACAAAACATCGATTTTACGATACAATGATAAAAGATTTTGCAGCCACGGTCATAAAAAAACATTTGAAGCACACTCCTACTTCCAGTCAGGAACATGCAATCGATTTGTTGTCGGAATATATTACCAATCACGAACGCGAAGATGTTTTTATTTTAAAAGGTTATGCAGGTACAGGAAAAACCACCTTACTAAGTGCTGTAATCAATACCCTGAATGAATTTAAATTACAATCGGTTTTACTAGCACCAACAGGACGTGCAGCAAAGGTTTTATCGAAATATTCGGGCAAAGATGCTTATACCATTCATAAGAAAATATACAGACAAAAATCTTCGGTAAGCGAGCAGTTTGTTCTTGATGTGAATTTGCATTCGAATACTATTTTTATTGTTGATGAAGCATCGATGATATCAGATAGTATGGCTGAGTATTCCATCTTCGGATCGGGAAGTTTACTTGTTGATCTGATAAGTTATGTGTATAATGGTAAAGGTTGCGGATTAATCCTCACCGGCGATACGGCACAGTTACCTCCCATTGGATTGAATACAAGTCCCGCACTTGAGCCCACATATATTGAACGGAGTTTCTTGCGGAATACTGTTTCGACGTTATTAACCGATGTAGTACGACAAACACAAATGTCCGGAATACTTCATAATGCAACCGAACTTCGCAAACTCATTGCAACAGAAAGACCCAATACGCCAAAATTCAGAACAACACGATTTACCGATATCTCGCGCATTGCAAATGCCGATTTACTTGAAACGATAAGTAGTTGCTACGATAGACAGGGAATAGACGAAACCATCATCATCACCCGATCGAATAAACGGGCAAACAAGTATAATGAAGGAATACGACGCACTATACTTTATAAAGAAGAAGAAATATCGTCGGGCGATTATATAATGATTGTAAAGAACAATTATTATGATCTCGAAAAAGTAGAAGAACTTGATTTCATAGCCAACGGCGATATTGCCCAAATAATGCGAATCAAAAAACATCATAACCTTTATGGATTACGATTTGCCGATGTCACACTTCGATTTCCCGATTATAACGATTTGGAACTGGAACGTAAAATAATTCTCAATACATTAACCTCGGAAACAGCTTCAATGAATAGTGACGAATATAAACAACTGGTAAATTTAGTTCTTGAAGATTATCCGAATGTACGCACAAAGAAAGATCGGATTAAAGTATTTCGTGAAGATCCGTTTCTAAATGCCTTACAAGTAAAATTTGCCTATTGTGTAACCTGTCATAAGGCACAGGGAGGACAATGGGAAAATGTATTTATCGATCACGATTATTTACCGAGCAGTATATTAGAAATTGACAATCTCAGATGGTTTTATACAGCAGTAACAAGAGCGTCAAAACACCTGTATCTATCTAACTTTAAAGATGATTTTTTTGAATAAAAGTAAAACTTTTCAACAAAGAGAACAATTTTGTTAAATTATACATACTTTTACAATAGCAAATATTTAAGTAATAATTGTTAACTAACGAACAAAATGGACGACATGCAAAAAATTGCTACATCACACAGTCCTGCAATTTCATTTGATTCTGCAACTGGTATACTAACAATTGAAGGACATTCAATACCTGAAAATCCGATCAATCTTTTTCAACCTTTAATGGAAGAAGTTGTTAAATATTGCGAAAAACCTGCTGCCAAAACACTGGTTGAGTTACGTTTTGATTATTGCAATACATCATCGGTAAAATGGATATTTCATATTCTTGAGAAATTTGAACGTATATATGTTTATGATAAACAAGTTGTTGAAATCAATTTTTACTATTCTGACGAAAATACACTTGAAATGGGAAAATATTTACAAATCAATCTTGCTATTCCAATTGACCTAATAAAAGTTCAACAGTAACAACCTATTAATAAGACTATTGAAAGTATTATCACAAGAGAAAATTGAAATATAATTCAGTTATTTATAAATATTCATTTTTTTTTAAAGAACCTCTTGTTTATTAGAAAAATATATTTGTAAATTTGCACCTCAGATTTTTGAAAAGGTATTACATCAAAGAATATGTCAAGAAAGTGTCAAATAACAGGAAAGAAAGTAATGCATGGTAATAATGTATCGCATTCTAACAGAAAAACAAAGAGAGTTTTCAAACCTAATATTTTTGTAAAGAAATTTTATCTTGCAGAAGAAGACGTTTGGATTAATTTAAAAGTATCGGCTGCAGGACTTCGTACCATAACAAAAATTGGTATAGATAAAGCTCTCGCAAAAGCTGCTAATAACGGTAAACTATTTTAATTCTATAAAACAAAATGGCAAAAAAAGGAAATAGAGTTCAGGTAATCATGGAATGTACCGAACACAAAGATAGTGGAATGCCGGGCACATCTCGTTATATCACAACTAAGAATCGTAAAAACACCCCAGACAGATTGGAAAAAAGAAAATACAATCCAATTTTACGTAAAGTAACCGTTCACAGAGAAATTAAATAATGTAAGCCATGGCAAAGAAGACAGTCGCATCACTACAAAAAGGTTCTAAAGACTTTACAAAAGTTATCAAAGCCGTTAAAAACGACAAAACCGGAGCTTATAGTTACGAAGAGTCAATTCTTCCTAACGATCTGGTTAAAGATTATTTAGAAAGAAAATAACCATCAGGTTTATCACCATATAAAGGCTTCCTATTCGGAAGCCTTTTTTTTTGATTATACTTTCTCTACATCATCGATATTTTATGTAGTTTTGTAACTCATATTTTCTATATATACCACATGGGATTATTTAGTTTTTTCACAAAAGACAAAAAAGAAACGTTAGACAAAGGTTTAGAAAAAACAAAAGAAAACGTTTTTAAAAAAATAACCAGAATTATAGCCGGCAAATCGAAGGTTGACGATTCAATTCTCGATGATTTGGAAGAAATATTAATTTCATCGGATGTTGGCGTAGATACTACCCTTAGAATTATTAAACGCATTGAAGAAAGAATTTCTAAAGACAAATATTTAGGTACTGCCGAACTTAATGGTATTTTAAAAGAAGAAATCACCAATTTATTAGTTAATAATAGTGCAACGACGTTCAACGATTATAACTTCGACGATCGTAAAGCTCCCTATGTAATAATGGTTGTTGGAGTTAATGGTGTTGGAAAAACAACAACTATAGGTAAGCTAGCATATAAATTTAAAGCTGCCGGTAAAAAGGTTATTATTGGTGCCGGCGATACCTTTCGTGCTGCTGCTGTCGATCAACTCGATATCTGGGCTCAAAGGGTAGACGTTCCGATTGTAAAACAAAAGATGGGTTCCGATCCTGCATCTGTTGCTTTCGATACGCTTAGTTCGGCTGTTGCAAACAATGCCGACATAGTCATTATTGATACCGCAGGTCGATTACATAATAAAATTAATTTAATGAACGAGCTTTCTAAAATCAAAAATGTGATGAAGAAAGTTATACCCGATGCTCCTAACGAAATATTACTCGTTCTCGATGGCTCTACCGGGCAAAATGCCTTTGAACAAGCTAAACAGTTTACTCTGGCAACTGAAGTTAATGCTTTAGCTATTACAAAACTGGATGGAACGGCTAAAGGAGGCGTTGTGATAGGAATTTCCGATCAATTTAATATACCGGTAAAATATATAGGCGTTGGCGAAGGAATTGAAGATTTACAGGTATTCGATAAAGTAGCTTTTGTAGAATCACTCTTTGGTGAGTAAACGGTAATTATTGAAAAGGATTAGATTAGATAAAAGAAATTGGATAAGCAATAAACGATTTACATTGATTTATTTAGCCCTCAAATAATGAACATTAAAATAATAGTAATCTCGCTTTGCGGAATTTCTATTTTCTGTACCGCTTGCAAGGTTTATACACCTCAAAGTATGACAGACGAGAGATTACATATTATCAATCATTCCGATCGAAGCATATATGCCTATTTTTGCTTAAACGATCCCGATACTTCGATTGTAAACAACATAAACGAACCGGTAGATTTCCCTGTTAAACAAGGCAAAGACCAATCGTTTCCCCGTTGCATTATATTAAATAAATCGGGAAGTTGGGATTCGTTCTTTAAAGAAAAGAACGAAACGTATCGCATACATATTTTTGTGTTCGATGCTAATGTTATTGATAATGTATCGTGGAAAGAAGTTAAAAAGGAATATCTTATTCTTAAACGTTTTGACCTCTCGTACAAAGATCTACAGCAACATAAATGGGATGTTATTTTCCAAGGAAATTAGTGCTTTTCGAATATCTATTATACCACTAGAAAAATGTTTTGCAATAGTAGTACAAATAAATACCTAGCCTGATACTTTCTTTCTAACCAAATCAAAAAAACGACGAAAATATGTTACTTTAAAAAGGTAAAACTATTAATGACATTGTTCATTATTGGTCGGTATGAACCGATACCACTTTCTTCAGCAATCTGGGTTACCGTATAAATAGTAGTACCATTACTAAAAAACGATGAATTGGATATAAGTGTCAATCCTTGATTTTTTATCTTCAATTCTAAAGTTGAATACACTACCCCATTTACATTTTTAGCATTATGCTGCGAAATTACCGGAGTTTTATATATCTGATTTGCTATACGGATATTATCGTCAATAATCTGTTGCATTGTTTTTCCTTCGCTTGGATAAACCGAAACATTTATTCCCTCATTAAATCTATCGGTTTCGTCTTTACTCTTTTCTATTGCACAGAATATAACATTCGGAACCTTTTGCGTTGTATCCCATTTTGCAGGATAGTTCAATGAAAACCCTTTTCCCTTATTTGTATAGGTTTGATACTTCTTATCGGTCGAGGGTTTGCTTTGGGTACTTGAGTGATTGCAACTATATAATAATATCGAAAATGCTAAAATAATAAAATGCTTCATATGTCTATTAAATTATGTATTTATTACGAACCGCAAAGCTAAAAAAGATTTCCCACAGTTTTTATTAAATGCTTGATTGGATTTTATTTGTTGCTTTGTTCTATTGTGGCTTTAGATTTTTTGCCACTAAGACACTAAGAATCAAAGATTCACAAAGGCTTTTTTTACACGAATAATATTACTTTGTGTTCCTTAGAATCTAAGCGGCTTTGTGGCTTTAGAACTTATGCCACCATGACATGAAGAGGTACAGAAATGTTTTTATAATATCCAAGACAATCCATCAGCTTTTCCTGTTCTTTTTCTATAGTTTGTAGTTGATATGGATTCTACAATTAACCTTGTACATTTTTTACCTCCATATTTATAAATGTCGGTGGCTTAGAAAGAAATGTTTGTGGCTTAGCAAACAATTCATGTAGCTTAGCAAACAATGTCGGAGGCTTAGAAAGAAATGTCGGAGGCTTAGCAAACAATGGCGGCGGCTTAGAAAGAAATGTTTGTGGCTTAGCAAACAATTCATGTGGCTTAGCAAACAATGGCGGAGGCTTAGAAAGAAACGTCGGAGGCTTAGAAAGAAATGTTTGTGGTATAGTACGATTTTACGATGCTCTAAAATGAACTGCTGCTTTGAAAAACCGAATGGTGTAAACTAAACTGATTGTATTTTACAAATGGTACATGTTGGAACATATTTTTGATTTTTTCTTTAAGACCACAAAATCCATTTATTTAATGAAAGTCCTTCGTAAAACCCTCGCAAAGTTACATCCTTCGACAAATCTGAGTTATATATAGCTCAAATAAGTGAAATATGCAACTTGATTTAAGTAAAGTATAACAAACTCCCCTGCTTTCTCACATAATTTTGATTGTAACATTAATATATAAATATAACGATATTATTAACTTAAAAACATAAAGATGAAAAAGATATTTTTTACTACAATCGTAACAATTTTCATAGTGAGTTCTTCAACTTTTGCAAACAATTCTCATTCTAATTCTGTTGGTCAAGCATCAACTGAGAAAGCATTATCTGCAGAAGAAATAACGTACTTAAAAAATCGAGTGGACCAAATTTATGCTATGGATAAATCGGAAATGACTAGTTCCGAAAAGACTGCTTTAAAAAGCGAACTTAAAGGTATTAAAGAAAAAGTACAAAAAAGCTCCGGATATATTTATATCAGTGCCGGTGGACTACTTCTTATTATCATATTAATTCTTATATTATTATAGTATACCTTCTTTGCTAACTTTCTTTGATAATGATGTTTATTGCAATTAAAAAGAATCATTCATAAAGGAACACTATACCTATAGATACACTTTAACTATAGGTATACTAAACCTAAAGAAACACTCACTATTTAATCTGCAATACAAACGAATTGCAGATTATTTATATTTAATCATGTATTGAGATTAGCAGTCTGAAAAAAGTGGGAATTTTTCCAGTTTTAACATTTCCCTGAGATATAATGCAAAAAGAAAAACATCTTTCGACAAAGCTATCTAATTATACACACCGTCAAATTGTCCAGAAGATAGTGCTCATAAGTCTCATTATTATCAGGCTTTATTCTGTAGCATTATCACAAAACTATTTTCAACAAGAAGTTAATTTCAAGATTCAGGTTACACTTAATGATTCGATTCATGCGTTATCGGCTTTTGAAACAATTGAGTACATTAACAATTCTCCCGATACCCTTCAATTTCTCTATTTTCATCTGTGGCCTAATGGCTATGATAATAACGGCATCGAATTAGCTCAACAGTTATTCAGTATAAATGGTAAGTCAAAGCTATTTAACAATCCCGAATTAAGAGGATATATCGATTCATTAGATTTTAATATTGATGGAAAACAAGTGCTGTGGAAATTATTGCCTGATCATTCCGATATTTGTCAAATATTTTTGAATCAAAAGCTCAAACCAGGTGAGCGTTTGAACATATCTACTCCATTCCATGTAAAAATCCCAAAAGGTGTAAGCTCAAGATTAGGACATATTGAACAATCATATCAAATATCTCAATGGTTTCCCAAACCTGCCGTCTACGATAAAGACGGATGGCATCAAATGTCGTATCAGGATCAAGGTGAATTCTATTCCGAATTTGGATGTTTTGATGTAAGCATCACGCTACCGGCTAATTATATTGTTGGTGCCACGGGAAACTTACAAAATAAGAATGAATTGATACTGCTTGAAAAACGTGCTACCGATACTAATTGGATAAAAACTATCGATACAACAAATAATTACTTTCCACCTTCATCGCACCAAACAAAAACGCTTCGTTACACCGAAAATAATATTCATGATTTCGCATGGTTTGCCGATAAACGGTTTCATATATTAAAAGGGAATGTAAAACTTCCCGATTCAGGGAGAAACATCACTACGTGGATTCTGTTTACTAATGAACAGGCAAACATATGGGAAAATGCAATTACCAATGTGAATGATGCTATCCTGTATTTTTCGAAATTGAACGGCGATTATCCTTATCAAAGTTTCACCGCCGTTCAATCGGCTTTGACTGCCGGCTCGGGTATGGAATATCCCGGTATTACCGTAATTGGTTTAGTAAAAGATGCATATTCGCTCAATGATGTAATAGCTCATGAAATAGCACACAGTTGGTTTTATAGTGCTCTTGGTTCGAACGAACGACGATACCCTTTTATGGACGAAGGCATAACGAGTATGTACGAAGAACGATATATGACAGAACAATATCCCGATAAAAAACTTTGGGAAAACTATTTTAAAAACATTAAAGTTGCTACATTTTTTCATATCGACAAAATGCATGAGAGGCTTGTTTCGGAACTCGAATGGCTTAATATTGCCCGTGATAACCTTGAACAACCCGTTAATTTACCGGCTGATGACTATAGTAGCTTAAACTATAATCTGATTATTTACACGAAAGCTGCAATGGGTTTTAATTATCTGAGAGCCTATCTCGGCGATTCCCTTTTTGATTCTATAATGCACCATTATTACCATATATGGAAATTCAAACATCCTCAACCTGATGATTTACAATTTATATTTGAAACGGAATCGGGCAAAGATTTACGTTGGTTCTTTTGTGATTTTCTAGGTACAACAAAACGAATGGATTATAAAGTAATTCATTTCAAAAATAATATGTTGCTCGTTAAAAACAATGCTGAATTAGTTTCACCTTTGATTATTGCCGGAATGATTGGTGATTCCATTTGTTTTGAAAAATGGGTTGAAGGTTTTGAAGGTCAAAAATGGATTTCAATACCCAATGGCAATTATACAGAACTAATAATAGATCCCCACCACGTAACTCCCGAATTATTCAGGCTTAATAACAACATCAAAACTTCCGGTATCTTTGCTAAGGCAGACTCTATTCGCATCCAACCCTATTTTACACTTGAAGATCCGGAGAAAAGATATCTGATGTATATTCCTGTATTAAACTGGACTAAAGAAAACGGGTTTATGATTGGTATGGCTTTACATAACGAGTTTTTTACTCCCAAACCATTTGAATATTTTCTTATGCCTTTTTATTCGTTCAATCATTCCCAATTGGCTGGTTATGGGAAGATATCATACAATAGTACTCCTTATAACCAATTCCTCAGAAAGATTACAACCTCTTTAGAAGCTACACAATTTGGTGCACCCAATGATCAAAACTATCACAAAATAAAACTAGGATTAGACTTTTATTTAAGGGAAAACAATATAAAGAATGCTCTTATTGAAAAAGTATATGGAAACTATATTGCAGCCTCCGATCTATATCAGATTGAACATCAAGAGACGGCAAAGATGAAATCTTTTTTACAATGTGGATTTCAAATAGAAAAAACTACAATTATCAATCCTTTCACGTTGTTGATTTCTTCCGAATCGAATCAATCATTTCTGAAAACATCAGTAGAATTCAATTATAGAATCAGCTACAATGGGAAAAACAATGGATTAGATTTCAGATTATTTTCCGGAACAATGCTATTTCACGATCCAAATAGACCTTTATATTCATTTTCGACAAGTGGACGTAGTGGAAATGAACTATATTTGTTTGATGGCAGTTATCCCGATCGGTTTAGTCCTTTCCCTTCAAGTTTTTTTTCAAGACAGATGACCATATCCGAGGGTGGTCTAGTATCACCACTAAACGAAAAGCTTGGATATAGCAACAGACTTATTTCCTTATCTCTAACAAGTTCTTTACCTCGATTTGCAGCCAAAATACCCATTAAACCATTTGTAAATCTTTTGATGAACGATCATGGCGATGTAAATAATCCTAATACTCTCTTTTTTTATGAAGCAGGAATAAAAGCAGGTATATGGAACTTTTTCGAGATATACATTCCTTTAATTGTTTCAAAAAATATCGAAACAATAACCAGCTCTTTCAAAGATAGGATACGTTTGGTAATAAATCTAAATAGTCGTAATAAGGTAATCTTGAAGTTTATCCAATAATGATGAGCTTAAAAAAAAGCTTGGTTTAACTATTAAAATTGTAGCTTCTTAAATGTTCAACGCAAGAAAAATGCGATAATAAATATAAAATGTTTTATTGTTATTTAAAACCTTATACTATTTTTGAACTTTAGTAATATACACAAATCGAATGAAAATAATTGAAGAATATAGAACAATTGACGATGATTTGCTTGCAATACAATCGGTCAATTATATAGGAGATTAAGCGTTACGGATATTCTTTACTGTTGGATTAGATCGTTTGATAGATTTTAAGCAATTTTTAGAATCATCTTTTCATCCTTCCATACGAAAATATCTCAATCAAAATTTATTCCTTTCATTCACTATCGTTGATGGTAATTTAGATTGATACGATTTCTATTTTATCTTTCCAATCGAAGATCTGTATATAAGGTATTATTTAAGAGTATCACCTTACTCAGTTATAAAAAGATTTAGTAGAAAGACAGGTATCTAACAGCAACAATTCTTTTGTGCAGCTATTGTAAAACTAGCAACAACAATCTTTCCTTTTTCATAAGGTTCACTTTCTTCGAGTATTTCTACAGAAGAAAAACCGGCATTATCGAGGATTCTAAAATATTCGTCTTTGGTAACCGATCCTGCCCAACATTCAGCAACCATTGCCGGATTATTTTTATATTCTACCGGAACAGGTTGTAATGCATAAATATCGCTTATGGCAAAACGACCGCCTTTTTTCAGAATACGATAAATTTCGTTCCAAACAGCTTGTTTATTCTCTGCATGATTCAAGGTACAATTTGATATTATAAGATTAACCGATTGTGAATCTATTGGTAAACTTTCTAAAGCTGCTCTGATAAAACGCACATTTGTTATTCCAAGCTTTTCGGCATTCTTCTGAGCTTTCGTAATCATTCCTTCGGCAATGTCAATGCCATATACAAAACCTTCGTCTCCTACTTTTTCCGCAAGCCGAATAACATCGGTTCCGCGTCCACTTCCTAAATCGACACAAACTTCGCCTCTTTGTGCGTTTGCATGATTAATTGCTCCTCCGCACGATAAACAGCAGCTTGTTTCTGCCAGTTCGGAATAACGGATATTTATGGGATCAAGATTCATTATTTCTTAGCTTTTATTTCTTTTATGGTTGCAAGTAATGTTTCCCTATTTGTCAATCCTTCTAATCGCCAGGCTAATTGTCCGTCTTTGAAAATGATAATTGTTGGTATGGAATTTATACCGTATACATCGGAAAGCAATTTGTTTTTATCCACATCTACTTTACCAAACGACGCATCCTTTTTCAATTCTTCTGCTACGCTTTCAAATATTGGAGCCTGCATTTTACAAGGTCCACACCATGTTGCCCAAAAATCAACAACCACTACACCTTTTTTAATATCTTTCTGAAATGTTTGATCGGAAAACGATTGTATTTCGCCTCCCGTTTTAAATGAAAAACATATCGAACAAATTAGAACAAGTATAATAGCTATTATTGTTTTCATGTGTTTATATCTATTTAAGTATTTGCGAAATGTATTTTTCCAATTCGTCTATTTCAACATATCCGGTCGATGCCATCGGTTTTCCTTTTAAAGAACAAAACATAATGGTAGGGATAGATTGTATTCCAAATGCCGCTGCTATTGTTTGTTGCTCATCAATATTAACTTTGTATACATTTATTTTACCTGCATATTTTTGAGCTAACTTTTCGATTGACGGTGAAAGTTTTTTACAAGGTCCGCACCAATCGGCATAGAAATCAACAATAACCGGTTTGTCGCCGGCAAACAACCATTCATGATTTTTCTTAAAATCGAACACTTTTGCTTTAAAAGCATCTTCATCAAGTTTAATAACTTCTCCTTTAGACGTTGTACTTGACGATGCCTTTATGCCGAGATTTTGCTTTTCACTTTTAACGGTTGAATCGGTATTCTTCGTATCATCGATACGTTGGTCTGCCGAATGACATCCAAATAAAAATACAATTAATCCTATCAATACTTTATTTCGCATATTAATTATTATTTTTGCAAATATAATGATTTTATTTAAAACTTAAATCGTTATAATACCACTATATGTTTTTTATTATTACTGATGTTAGATTTACATTTAGATTCAATTTCGGAACTGGAATTTAATCAAACCTTCAATACCGAAGAAAAGTGTTTAGAGTATTTAGCCCAAAAGAAATGGACAAATGGCTTTGTGTGCAGAAAATGTAATAATACAAATTACTGTATTGGCAAAAGCTCCTTTTCACGACGTTGTACCCGCTGTAAACACGAAGAATCGGCTCGTGTCGATACCATTTTTGAAGGTTGTCGATTCGATTTAACCAAGGCTTTTTACATTGCTTATACTGTTTGTCATACGAAAGGCGATTCATCGCACGAACTTTCACGAAAGCTCAATCTTCGTCAAATGACGTGCTGGACTTTTAAGAAAAAGCTTTCGGAATGTATTAAAGAGCGACAAGACATATCGCCCGACATAAAAGTTAAACTTGAGGAAATCGTTTTAAGAAAATAAAAAGGGAAAGCATACATTTACTTTATTCCTTTACTATTGAGAGAACTATTTTTAACTAAAAACTAAAAATTAAAAACTAAAAACAAGGTTATCTTAATGAGATGTTTAATTTTCAAATATTGCGATGATTTAGAACTCTTTACTTTATTCTTTTCGTTCTCGGCTCAACTCTTTTATAGATAACTTTTATTGAAATACCATTATTAGTATTTGTAACAGAATCAATAATTCCCATTGGCTTTACCTGAGGTATTGCATTATCAACACTATTTTTCAATGATGTATTCAGGTTAAAATCATATCCCCCATCAGCATATAATGCTAGATCGAAATACGAATCGTTTCCATTACGACCGTTATAATTCATTCCTCCTGTTTCGCCTCTATTAACCCAAACTTTTACATCGGCTTCGTAAGCATAGGTAACAATTTTTAAACCGTTGTTGTAATCATATTCATAGTGAACGATATAATAACCCGGCATTGATTGATAATAGCTGTTCCAATAAAAATTAGTAGGTACAAGACCATTGGTTTCAATATAATCAGGTTCCTTATCGTACCAGTTTAATGTAACATATGCTCTTCCGTCGCGGCCATTAGCCCCTTGTGTAGGATATGCATCTTCATAATAAATACAAGAACTACATACATTACTTATAAGAATACAGATTATTATTCTTTTTAAAGAATATTGAAACCGAGTCTTCATAGATTTGCTTATTAATGGTACAATTATCATTAGACAAAGGTCGTGCCAAATATTAAAAACGAATACTGCGTATATTACTTAGAATTTTATAAGAAGATTTCTGCTATAAAATTTATAAATTTCCTTATATTTAGTATTTATGAACAATCAGTACCAGTAATTATTAAAATCATTAGGATATTTCTAAGAGTTGCACCTACCTTTACCAAAGTAAGGCAAATTAGTATTAATTATTAAATTAAATTTCAATGAAAAAAAGGGGCAAAATTTTATTAACAACATTCGGTATGTTGATGCTATCATCGCTGAGTACATTTGCAGCAGATGTATCAAAAGTAGATAGTGGTTCTACAGCTTGGATGTTAACATCAACAGCATTAGTATTATTAATGATTCCTGGTCTAGCCATGTTTTACGGAGGACTTGTTCGCACAAAAAACGTTATTGGAACCATGATGCATAGTTTTGCAGCAATGGGTGTGATAGCCGTTTTATGGATTGTAGTAGGTTACGCTATGAGTTTTGGTAAAAGTGTGATGGGAGGCTGGTTTGGATGGAACAGCGATTATTTCTTATTAAATGGTATTGACGAAACGGTAAATAATGGTGTTCCCGATTTAGTATTCGCAATGTTTCAAGGTAAATTTGCCATTATAACTCCGGCACTTATAGCTGGTGCGTTTGCAGAACGTGTTAAATTTAAAGGATTTTTGGTATTCATTACCTTATGGAGTTTAATCGTTTATTTTCCATTATGTCACTGGGTTTGGGCTTCAGACGGTTTCTTATTTAATATGGGAGCTAAAGGTGCAATTGACTTTGCAGGAGGTACTGTTGTTCATATTGCTTCGGGTATTGCAGGTTTAGTTATTGCATTATATATAGGAGCAAGAAGAGGATATCCACAACAAGCAATGCATCCTAGTAATATTGTTATGACAATGATGGGTGCAGGTCTACTTTGGGTAGGATGGTTTGGATTCAATGCCGGTAGTGCAATTGGTAGTTCCTTATTAACTGCACAAGCATTAACTGCTACTCAAGCTGCTGCTGCTGCAGGATCGTTAACCTGGATGATTATAGAATTAGTACACAACGGAAAAGCAACTGCAATTGGTTTTGCTTCGGGTATCTTAGCCGGTCTAGTGGCTGTAACACCTGCTGCAGGAGTTGTTCAACCCTTTGGAGCTATGTGTTTGGCAATGCTTGCATCAATAGTATGTTATTTTGCAATTATGGTAAAAGGTAAATTAGGATACGACGATAGTCTTGATGCATTTGGTGTTCATGGAATTGGTGGTATTGTAGGTTCATTATGTTTAGTGTTTTTCATTCGTAAAAGTTGGATGGCCGATGCAATTACTAAAAATGCCGATTGGGGTGTTTTAAAACAATTAGGAGTACAAATCTCTGCTGTTGGAATAGCAATAGCTTATTCGGCAATCGTTACTTTAATACTTGTTTTCGTTATCAATAAAACAATTGGATTTAAAGCAACCGAAGAAGAAGAAATGAAAGGTATGGATGCATCATATCATGGTGAAAAAGGTTATGGTATGTTAAATCCTAGCTAATCGTTAATTGTAAAATAGAGCTATTTAAAACATTAAAAGATATTGATATGAAACTTATAACAGCAATTGTAAGAGAAAATGTACTTGATCAAGTACGCGAAGCATTAATTGAAGCTGAAATTACCAGAATAACGGTTAGTCGTGTTTCCGGTCATGGTCAGCAACAAAGTGAGGAATATTACAGAGGTAAAAAAGTTATTCCTAACCTGATACCCAAAATAAGACTTGATATAGCCGTAAACGATGAATTTGTAGACATTACCATAAATGCAATCATTAAAACAGCTAAATCGGGTTCGGTAGGTGATGGAAAAATATTCATTACTACGCTTGATGAATGTATCCGAATTAGAACTGAAGAACGAGGCGGAAGAGCTATCTAAGCAACGTTCTACATAAAGTAATCTTTAAAAGAGGCAACAATACAATGTTTGCCTCTTTTTTTATGTCTAAGTGTGCTCAATAACTCGATGTCTTAAAAAACAGTTTCGATATAAAACATTCCTTTGCCGTACTTTTTACTTGACAAAAAAGTACGGCAAAGGAAAAATCAGAGGGAATAATCGATTCTCATTGAATTTAAATTGACCAATGAGGATCTAATTGAGCCATATTTAAGAACATTATAAAGAATATTGCACCAAATTACTGATCACAGAAAATTGAATACAAATGAATTACATAAAACGACAGCATTTTTTTAAATAAAATAAAACAAAACCTTGCGTGATTCTATTAAATAGCTATATTTGCACCGCATTAAAAAAATGCCAACAACAATGCCGATGTAGCTCAGTTGGCCAGAGCAGCTGATTTGTAATCAGCTGGTCGGGGGTTCGAATCCCTCTATCGGCTCTTTGAAAATTTAGAATATAACAACACAGTTGGGGAGATACCAAAGCGGCCAACTGGGGCAGACTGTAAATCTGCTGGTGTACTCCTTCGCAGGTTCGAATCCTGCTCTCCCCACCAATTTATTTACAGAATACCAACAAAAGGAAATTGCGGGAGTAGCTCAGTTGGTAGAGCATCAGCCTTCCAAGCTGAGGGTCGAGGGTTCGAGTCTCTTCTCCCGCTCTTTTAAAAGAAAAGGCTTACAGTGATGTAGGCCTTTTTTGTTTTATAGAATGTCCAATCGTTTGATGTTAAAAAGTTTTCCAACTCCATTAGGTCAGATCCCACTAATATTGTTAAAATAGGCACAACATATCAATCTTCTCTTTAACCTTAAAGTGGTTCGAATGACGAACCAATAAATCATCATATGTAGGAAAGTCTTTAATATTCTTATTAACAGCTTCGGCTGAACCTTTTAATGTAAAACCGTTAGTAGTTTGAATAAGATTGTTTTTATCTTTTAATCCTTTGATAGACATGATCTGTATGTTTTAATAAAAGTGATAATACATTTGACAAATCGTAATTTTGAATCTTACAATGCAATTGTATAGTATTTGCTAATCAATTCTTAATACGAATAACGCACCTTTGTTGCTCCTATTATTCATTAAAAAGTTCGCAAAGGTAATACAACTTAATTTTTTTCATTAAAACCAATAATACAATTTAAAACGCCGATATCCAAATACTATTACCGGTATTTGATGGCGATCCCATAGATTTAATAATTGTTTCGTAATTGGCAGCTATTTTAATATAATCAACTATCACGGTTCCTGTTGATGCTGAACCTAAAGGATCGAAACGAATTTGTTTAATTGTTCCCGACCATGCAGCATTTGACGAAAAATCCAATATATAGTATCGTAGTTCCGTATCGTTTGGTTTGATAGGGAAATTTATTGATTTAGCTCCATTCCATGTACCATCGGTATTAGTAATCCAAAAGAGTTGAGCACCATTATCGTTTGATACATTTTGCATTTTGAAAACCACATATTTATAGGTGGCAGCATTAAGATTTAATAAATCGGGCGAAAAGAAGTAAGGATCGCCACAATTGACTGTGATGGTATTTAAACTTCCCGCAGCACTGGGTGTCATACAATGAGTACCATTCCAGCCTTCTTGAGTTGTAGCAAAATCATATATTGTTGCAGCACTTGAAACTGATGCCGTCTTTGTAAAAGGATTGTTGGAAGAATTACAAATAAGAACTTTTGTAGCAGTCTTATTGACATCGGTGATAGCAAAATAATATTGTGTAGCAGAACTTAATAACGGTCCGGTATATCCTGCCGTTCCATACCCTGCCCCACGCAACCTCATTTGGAATAAACCTGTCGATAAGGGTGTTTTAGGTTCTGAAGTTGCAAGTGTATCTCCCGCAGCATTATAAATGGCAACTTGCAAAGCCGGATTTCCCGACAATGAACTTACATATACTTCAATGGTATCGACAGATATTGAAGAAAAAGGAATAACGGGAGTAAAATAAGTATCATTTCCAAAAGACACATCAGTATTTGCTTCGCCTAAATACATTGTTTCAATTCCATTTGCAACGCCAAGTCCTCCATGAGGTTCAGCCCAATACCAATTTCCCGAACCATCGGTCGAAAGAACATTTCCATCAGCACCTGCAACAGATGGTAAAATAAGAGGTTTTGCTCCTATTTTCAACGTTTTACCTGAAGGCAAATGATAACTTCCATCTATCGACGACATTGTTGTAACAAAACCATCAAGAAAATTTCCAATAGCACCGGGAGTAAGCGATTCAAATGAAAGTTGATATTCACCATCGGCTAATGTTACCGTCCACGAACCGGTATATTTAACCCAAGCCCCTACTCCTGTAGATGGCGACTGAAGGGTAACCAACTTTGTACTTCCATCTAAAGAATAAACATTAAATTCAGCATTTTCAACTCCTGCTCTTCCCCTATGATAATATTCCCATGAAAAAGTCTGACCTAATTTAAGATTAATAGTTTGATATAATCGTGATGAATAATTGGCATTGAGTTCGGCAAATTGAACTCCTTCGGCGGCAGGTACTCCAAGATAATTAGTACCCCATATTTCTATCTTATTATCAATAGCTGTCGTTTTCCAACCGACAATGGTACTTGCATCCATAGTTCTATATGTTCCGGCAGGTACAACAGGAGTTTCGGGTGGTTCAAAACCTGTATTTTTCAAGAACATATCTTCGGCAATAGTAACACCATTGGTCTTTATTTTAACATAATCGGTAAAAGAATTTGTTGTGGTTGATCCTATGTCGAGTCTGATATTATCATCATCGGGTGTTTCTTCTACAAGTATTCGGGTATCGGCATCGGCATCCTCGAGCGAACTACCTTTAGTTCCTATAGCAGCCCACATTGTTCCATTGTAATAGAAGTAATTACTAAATGTTGTGTTATAAATAATTAATCCGGTTGCTGGTGAAACAATTCCCCTCATTTGAGCATCATTTAATGTTGGCAATAACACACCTTTAGTCGTACTGTATATTTCGAGCTCGGCACTTGCCGCGGGAGTAATTGTATTTATTCCTGTTTGAGCTTTAGCTATTACGTGCATGCAAAGCAGCATTAATACTATAGATATACTTTTCATCTTCACTATTTTTAATAGGCACAAAACCAAAACAATTTCAATATTGATGTACCATAGGTTACTATTGGATTTTTTAAGTTTTGATTAGGTGGACTCCCTAGTCCATCAGTTGTACGGATCAGTGTCCACACCAGATTATTTGAAGAGGGATAATCAAGAAATGTTGTTGCTGTTGCTTGTCTGTCGACTGCAGCAAAACGATACAATTTACCGGCCTTTAAACTTATACCCGGTGACAATTTAACATAACAGAAACCACTAACGGTAGGCGAAACTGTTCCGGAACCTAATAAAGTCAGATTGTCGTAGATACCTAGTTCTATATTTGGAGTACCGACAAGCGTAATATTGGTAGCAATAGTATCAACAGTAATATTACACCAAGGAATAAAGGGTGTTAAAATTTCTTTATCATCAATACTTTGATATTCACGCCCCATGGCTAGAGGTATTGATTGGATTCCTGCTATTAATCCGGGAAACGTTTTTGGATCTGTCCATGAAAGCACTCCAGCAGCATTGGTTTGTAATACATATTTATTTGTTCCATCGGTTGTTGGCAGACTATAAGCTGTTCCGATATTTACTGTTCCGGTTGTTGTATACAAATCGCCTACATTTTGATAGGTACCGCTAGTACTGATAGTAATCATTTCAATACCATGGGCAAAGAATCGAATTTTATTTTCATTAGGTGTATACTCTACGGTTATTTTAGTATCTCCGTCAGCATCTTGAATAACGGTACATACATCGCCAATTCGTATCCATTTTGATGATGTTCCATTATAATAGTAAAAAGTATTATTATCGGAATTATAGACTAGTAAGCCGTCAACAGGCGATGCAATTGCAAGCATCTGGGCATTTGACATGCGGGGAATAAGAATTCCTTTGTTATTCGAAGGACTAATAACTTTAAATTCTGCTTTTGCATTTTCTACAGTACCATTAACTTCAACTTGTGCTAAAGCTAATAATGGTAAAAATTGCAATAAAAGTAATATCCTTTTCATATTCTATTTTTAATCGTTTTATTACTAGAAATGAAGTAAATCCGTAAGAATCTTTTTTTACTGGAAGTTTTAAAATGTAGGCTTTAACCTATTTGTGGATTTACTCTGTTATTTGTTTTATGTATCTTAATAATCTCATAATGAATATTATTCTTTGTTTATTTTATAAACTATTTTCTATATTTATTAATATGCAGATATCCATATACCATGATCTGAATCGGTTAAAGGAAACGTTGTAGTTCCAGGAAGACTATTAACTGCCTCGCTTCTGCAAGAATATGATGACGAACTTGCAAATATTTGATCAAAAACATTCATAGCCGATCCGGTATTATCGGTTAATGCAAACCAATAAATTTGTCCGGCAATAAGGGTATATTTAGGAACAGCTATCTCAACAATTCTTGGTGATGTACTGGAAATAGGAGATCCGTATCCATAGGTGAGTCTTGCACCGTTACTACTATAAATACCAATTTCGGGTGTTGAAGCAGTACCTGATACAGAATTAATAAGAAATGCCATTTTTGTTACCGTTATGGTACTCCATGGCATTACTCTTACATAATAAGTATATCCGTGTACATCAATTCTTTGATTAGTGTTTGTAAAACTTGATGTTTCAATTCCAACGACCAAACCTAATGCTGCTGAAGGATTACGCCACGTAACACTACCCGAATTATCGATACCTAAAACATAACTGTCGCTTCCTCTATACGAAGGCAAAGAATAATTTGAGCCAAAGACTAAACTACCGGAATTAATGGTAAGATTGCCATTTTCGACACTTACTTTCGTTTCTTCGACCAACATTTTTTCACTTCCCAGCGATGTTGCTCTGATTTTATTCTCGTTAGTTGTTTGTTCTACTTGTATTTTTGTATCTCCATCTTCGTCGGTCAATTCATTACAATTACCTCCTAATTGTTGCCAAACCGTTCCAGTCCAAAAGAAGAATTTTTTTTGTGTAGTATTATAAATAAGCAAACTTTGTTCCGATGTTCCAGCTCCCGTTCCTAACGTATTCATTTGTAAATCGCTCAATCGAGGAATTAACATTCCTCGTTGGGTACTGGCAATCTCTAATTCAGAAGATGCTGCAGGCGGTTCAACTCCTATTCCAAGTTGTGCGAATAAAAAGCTTGAATTCAAAAATACTACTATACATAAAACTATTTTCATTCTCTAAGTATTGTTTGGATCAATGGCAATTATCTTATATAAATATAGAATAATTTAAATAAATATATTCCAACTTTATAAAGAATTTCTTTTTTCTATTCTTAGGGTCAATTAATTATAAAATAGTTGAATCAATATATTGGTGGATTACCCCAATTTATCAATATATACTAGTTAAGAGAAACAGAAGTTACATAATTATCACACTAGTATATACTCTCACGTATATTCAACCACAAAAAAAATGTAAGAATATCATATAGAGTCTGTGTTTTCATTAATAAAAAAAATATTCGTTTGTTGAAAAAAATATTCAAAGACTTTCGATGAATACATAATTTCACAAACTAGTTATTAATATCTAAAAACTAAAAATGAGTGATAACGTTGTTTTAATAAGAAGGTCTAATTTCTAAAATTGCGATGATTAGATCTAACTTTGATTATATCTAATTATAATGGTACAGTAAATGATATTCATTATTTTCAATTATGTTTTAACCCTTTACGCATTGTAAATAACAATACAAACAAACAAAACATTGTAGCTATACCACAAAGAAAGAAGCCTGTACTTACTCCAAAATATTCCGTAATGGTTCCGGCATAAAAATTGCCGATTGGAGTGGTTCCCATAAATGCCAATCCATAAATACTCATCACCCTGCCTCGATATTCATTATCAATAGAAAGTTGTATTGTTGAATTAGCAGAAATTAAAAACATCATATTAAGCAAACCATATATAGGTGTAATAAATAATGCAAGGGTATAATTCTTTACAAAACATATTACAATAAGACAAAGTCCTAATGACAATGCACTGCCGAACAACATTATTGGATTAGGTCCTTTTTTCGATTTGGTCGAAACGAACATAGCTCCAACCATCGATCCTATTCCCATAAACGACAATATAGTTGAATATCCTCCAGCATCGTGATGTAAAACTTCTTTAACAAATACCGGAATCAATACCGATGAATTCATTGCAAAGGTTCCAACTATTATCACCGAAAGTAAAACCCTACCTACTTTCTTATTTTGTACAATATATACTATACCCGCTCGTGCTTCACTAAAAATACTATTTACCGTTTTCACAATAGGTTTAATATTCGTTTCAATAAACGATACACAAACAATTACAGCAATAAAACTGATACTATTGACCAGAAAACAAAGTTTTATACTTCCATAAGCCAATATCAAACCTGCAATTGCCGGTCCGACAATACGAGCAATATTAACTATTACACCATTTAATGCAATTGCACCCATCAAATCGTCACGACCAACCATTTCTATAAGAAACGATTGCCGAACCGGTAAATCAAAGGTATTAAGCAGCCCTAAAAAAGCAGATAGTACTAATATCTGCCAATATTGAATGTGTCCGGTATAAAGGAGAAGCGTAAATACAATAGCTTGAACCATCATTAACACTTGAATGGTCAATAATAACTTCTTTTTAGGGAATCGATCAACAAAAACCCCTGCAAATAAAGAAAGTACAAGTATGGGAGCATATTGGCACACACCAAGAATTCCCAGCAAGAATGCCGACTTTGTCATACTATATACCAACCAGGTTTGAGCTGTTTGTTGCATCCATGTTCCAAGAAGCGAAATACATTGACCAAACCAGAAAAGACGAAAATTCCGGTGTCGTAAAGCCGAGAAGGATTGTATAAACGTTTGTTTCTTGCTACGTTCTATTATCATGCTTCAAAAGTACAAAATAATAATGGTGAATTATGAACGGCGAAGCCCTCTACGAAGTAAATGGTGAATTATGAATTATAAACTGAACAATCATTCACCATTTTAGTAATAGATCCGAAATAATTCAGATATTCGTTTTCTCTTTTTGAATCACCATTTAAATCGCAAACCGTTATGAATAATGTACTCAATCGAAATCTTTTTTTTGTAAAAGAACATATTGGATTGTTCAAAGCAGCAAACAACTACGACATTCTTGATCCTGAAACACAACAAATCATAATGATTTGCAGGGAAGAGAACCTTGGATTTTTCACCAAAATACTTCGTTTTACCGATTATAAAAGGATGACCCCTTTTAATATTATTATCAGCACCGAACATGGTGAAACAATTGTGAATGTCAAACGTGGTGTTTCTCTTTTCAGATCTATGGTCGAAGTTTATGACCCCAGAGGCTTATTAATCGGTACATTTCGTCAAAAGATAATGTCTATCGGCGGTAAATTCGATTTATTGGATTCTTTAGGCAACGTTCTTTGTACCCTTGAAGGTAATTGGAAAGGTTGGGATTTTAAATTTATGAAAGACAATATCGAACTTGCTTCGGTGAGCAAGAAATGGGCAGGACTAGGTAAAGAACTATTTACTACCGCCGATAATTATATGCTTCAAATAGAATCGTTGGTTAAAGCTAACGATCCTATCAGAATGTCAATCCTTGCTGCGGTTATCTGTATTGATATGGTTTTAAAAGAGTGAGAATAATTTTTAGTTTTTAGTTTTTAACTAACAAATAACGTTCAACGACTTCGGCAACGCCATTTTTATTATTTGAAGAAACAATAACATCGGCATGATGACGGAGTTCTGGGGTAACATTATCTACCCACACTCCCAACCCTGCATATTCAATCATACTAAGATCGTTGCCGGCATTGCCCACCGCAATGATTTCTTCAGGTTTAATTCCTAAATGATTGGCTAGAAAATCCAAACTACGTGCTTTATCAACACCATCGGGAACAACTTCTAAGAAAAAAGGTTTTGATAATGATACCATCATATCGGGACGGGCTAATTTTAACTTCTCGCCCACTTGTTTTAAATGCGACGGTTCTTCAAGCATTAAACATTTAACTGCCGATTGATTTACCGCTGTTTTAAAACACGACACACGATTATGTTTCATTCCGGTAAGTCGTTTCTCAACTTCAATATAATCGGAATCGGTTTCGCTCACTATCTTTCCATCAATATAGGTAATGATATGAACATTATTAAAAACACTAAAATCGTGCAAGCTATGAATTTCTTCTTTCGTCAAACAACGTTCAAAAAGCACCTCATTTTTAGCTACATCGGTTATGATTGCTCCATTATAAGAAAGCATAAAAGAACCATAGCGTGCAAGTTCCAACTCTTCGGCATATTTTGTCATAGCCGGTGTTGGACGTCCTGATGCTAATACCACATAAACGCCTTGTTCTTGAGCCTTAAGTAGCATTTCTTTATTACGTTTCGAAATCTTATGCTTATCGTTTAAAAGCGTATCGTCCATGTCTAGAACCAGCATCTTATATTTCATATCGGGCATTTAAAATTCGGTGCAAAGATATTTAATTAATTATGAATGGTGAATGGTGAATGGTAAATTATGGATGGTGAATGGTGAATTATGAAAACCTCTACGAAATTAATTACGAATTAGTTTAATTAGAGGTTTTGATATAAAAATGATCTTTCTAGTAAGTATTCCTTATAGGGCTGAAAGACCGTCAACAATAACCAAGGGCGAAACTCTTGGTTTTAAATTAATGATGAATTATAAAAGTAAGCCGATTATTGGAATCAATTACATTTTGATTAAAAAGTCATTAAAAATACTATTAGTCTAATAAAACAGTTTGAATTTGTTTTATCTTTATCAACGTTCATTGCAATTATCTTCGGTAATGGCAATGCTGTATTCAATATTCAATTATTACCATGATACCTAAGAATAAAAAAAGCATAACGGTAAAAGATTATATTAAAGCCAATCGCAAAGGGAGTCGCGATGCTGCTCTTGATGGTAAAACAGGCTTTGTTGCCAAACACAAAATACACAAAGGAGAAAAGACATATATACGCGTAAAAAAGAATTGGCTTGATGATGTTGAATAAAATCGATATTTTTACAAACAAATATTCGAATTTATTCAATGATTAAAACGATTTCATTACATCGATCACTATTTTTGCTGCTTCGGTTGGCAATCGTACTATTAGTAGTGTGCTCCATACAATCGGCTTATTCACAAATTGGTTTTTCAGCTTACAAAACGACTGCCACAGGTTCGGCACCAACTGTTGTATGTATTGGTGATATAAATAATGATGGAAGAAACGATGTAGTGCTTTGTACCGGGTATGGTATGGATATTGACTCTTCCGTTGATAATAAAACATTTGTTTTTATTCAAAATGCGTCGAACGCTCTCAACCCGGCTATTAAATATTCGAATTCAAATCTCACTCCATTTGCAATAACCATTTGTGATGTAAACAATGATAATCTGAACGACGTTGTTATAGGTTTTGATGATAGTGTCGGTATCTTTTATCAAAATAAGCAAGGAACGCTTAATACATTAAAAAGTTATTATAGCGGTTCTTTAGATCAAATAGATGGTCTGAGTACAGGCGATTTAAATGGTGATGGTCTTGTAGATATTACCATATCGCATTATGGATCACCAGTTATAACAGTCTTATATCAAAGTATTAGTGGAGGATTTACATCGACTACGTTTACCATTCCTGTAGTTTCGTCAAATCATGTTATAGAAGTTGCCGATGTTACAAACGATAAACGCGACGATATAATTGTTTCAATGTCTGAAGGTATATATGTTTACACACAATCGACCACAGGAACAATTAATCCATATGTCTTAGTTGCAAATGGAAATACTTCAATTCAATCGAGTGGTCTAGCTGTTGGCGATTTAAACAACGACGGTATAAAAGATGTGATTCAAAGCATTTCGGGCAATGCAACTAAAGCATCGCTTCAAATGTATTTTCAAGATAAAACGACACATACATTGCAACCGCCAATGCCCCTTAATTCCTTAGAATTTCCCGAACCGATTAGAATAGCCGATTTAAATTGTGATAAGAAAAACGAGATAATAGTTGTTAATGGAGGTAGTCAACAAGTAAGCATTTACGAGCAAAACAATAATAGTTATAAAAACTATATATCTTTTCCCATAGGCGATGCACTTCATTACAATCCCTATGGGTTAAGTGTTGGCGATATAAACAATGATGGTAAAAACGATATAGCAATTGCCGATTATAAAAACGGTTTGATTACCTTACTTAATACATCTACCGGTACAGGTATTTGTTGTACAAAAGTCATTAAACCTCAGCAAGCGGTAGGTACGACAGCAATATGTACCAATGGTTTAACAACAAAATATACAGCCGTTCATACATTGACCGATAGCCTCTATTGGAATCTTTATCCTGCAATAGCTGGAACAATTATATATGCATCAAACGACAGTTGTGAAATACGGTGGAACGACTCGTGGTACGGTAAAGCAAGTATAACCGCAAAAGCATATAATGCCTGTGGTTCGAATACATCGAATCCATTAAATATAACCGTTCACATGCCGCCATTAGATCTTGGAAACGATACGAGCATTTGCTATGGCTATACATTGCCTTTGCATGCCGGATCGGGATTCGATTCCTATCTGTGGAAAGACATGTCGACCGATTCGTTTTTATTGGCAAAAAGTCCGTTAATAACATTTGTAAAAGCAACTAATGCCTGTGGAACAGCATACGATACTATAACCATTAAAGCATTTCAAAGTCAAGCAATAAATCTTGTTTCCGATAGCATACTATGTAAGGGAAAATCAATAGTATTCAATATCAATGTTCAAGGAATAAACAGCTATCAATGGCAAGATGGAACCACATTGCCCCAATATACAATCAACCAACCGGGAATTTATTCAGTAACAGTTACCGATGCCAATAGCTGCCGGCGAAGTGCAAGTGTTAACATTACAAATCTTGCCGATCCAAGCATATCATTACCCAACGATACAATTGCCTGCAATGCTATTTCGTTACCATTGCAAGTACAATGTGCAGGATGTATTTATTATTGGAGTAATGGTGCAACGTCGGCAACCTTAACAGCTGATAAAGAAGGAATATATAGTGTAACGGCAAGTAATGTGTGCGGAACCACAAAAGACAGTATTAGCGTTGGCATTGATATATCGCCAAAGACTAAAACAATTGGCGATACGGCTATTTGCAAAGGAACAAGCATAGTGTATTCAATTGCTTTGGAGGGAAACTATTCGTATCACTGGCAAGATGCTTCAACAGATTCTATATATACTATTTCAAAGGCAGGAACCTATTCCTTTACGGTAACCGACCGCTATCATTGCAGTAGTAATAAGTCGTTTAACATAATCGAAAACATAGCTCCAAAGGTTCAATTACCTAACGATAGCAGTTATTGCGATAGTATTCAAATACCGTTGGATGTTAGTTGTAATGCTTGTATATATTTATGGAACGATGGTTCTACCCTGCCTCGCTATGTAATTTCAAAAGCAGGATCGTATGACGTTACGGTTTCGAATAGCTGTGGAACAAAATCCGATTCAATTATAGTACATAAAATCGATTGTGAATCGATGCTCGATGTTCCAAGTGCATTCTCGCCCAACAACGACAATATAAACGATGTGCTCTATGCCGTGGGTAAAAGCATCGATCATGTTTCTTTCAAAATATTTAACCGATGGGGACAGTTGGTTTTCGAATCGAATAGCTTGAACAGCGGTTGGGATGGTAAACAAAATGGTAAAGCTGCTGAAGATGGTGTTTATGTATATTACATTTCGGCTACATCGAACAATGATGGACATACACTTACACAAACGGGAACTATAACTTTGATTCGATAATTATGTATATCAAAGCTTATTTTCTCTTTTTATTAATTATATGTGCCGGCATTGTGAATTCTCAAGATGTTCATTTTTCACAATACTATAATACGCCTCAAATGATTAATCCGGCACTAATAGGTGAAGGACAGATAAAAGGCAGACTTATTTTTAATTTTCGAAATCAAGGTTCATTTACTACAAACCCGTATAAAACATATGCTTTTTCGGGCGATACTAAACTAAAAGATGAAAGTTTTTCCTGTGGCATATTATTTCTTCACGATAAATCGGGCACGAGCGATTACGTTACAAACGACTTCTGTATCTCATTAGCAAAATCTATTCAGATAACAAAACTACAATCGTTAAAACTAGGTTTTCAGGGCGGTTGGACACAATATGCATTAGACGAAAACAATCTTACATGGAATAGTCAATTTGACGGTTCTAAAATTAATACTGCAAACCCTAGCGGCGAACCCTTACGAAAAGGATTCGGCTATGTCGATCTATCAACCGGTATAGTCTGGAAATATCAACTGACAAATAAAAATGAAATACGAGCAGCTATTTCAGCATTTCATATCACCCGACCGGTATACAATGTCTTTGAATCGAAAAGTATGGATATCAGATGGTGTGGTTACAGCGAAGCTTCATTTTTACTAAAAAACACTAATATAAGATTATTACCATCAGTATTATTTATGAAACAAGGATCGTCGAACGAGCTTGCTTTAGGCACATCGGTAAAAGGTAAGATAGGAGCAAACCAACGTTATACACCCGATAGAATATCATCATACGCATATGTGGGTATGTATTATCGGAATAACGATGCAATAATGCTATTAACAGGAATCAGTTTTCAAGAACAAATGATTGTGTGTGCCAGCTACGACATTATCAATTCACAACTTTCCACTGCTTCTAAACGTACCGGGAATATTGAATTTTCGGTGGTTTATATTATCCAAAATTAAGTATTAAAGAAGTATTTATAAAAATAGCTAACATAAATGCACTGAACTCAAATTAATATGTATCTTTATTCCTTCAAAAGCTTAAAAAACATACTGTATGAATAAACTTTATTCACTTTTATTTGGAGCAATACTTTTAGGTTCTCATTATACCTGCAATGCTCAAACCTATAAAATTGATACAACAACAGTGACCTTTGAAACCAAATCGAGAGACTGTTTATTTTCGACCGTCGATCCACCATCAAAAGAACTCAAAAAAGCTTTAAAGCATTATCTTAAAAAGACCTATCAAATCAAACTCAAAGGAGTTGGATTTTTAACGAATAAAGACTTTTTAAATGCCCAAGATGTGCGTTGCGGCAGTATCTCTTCGAAACGATTAAATATCTATGCACATATCACACAAGCACCAACGGTTTCGCAGATGTCGTTTTTTGCCTCTTTCGGTTATGATATATTTGTAGATCCTAAAATCTATCCAAATGAGTTTGGAGAATTGAAAAATATAATGAACCGGTTTCTATTAGAATATCTTAATGAATATTATTCGCAAGAGGTTATTAACACTTCTAAGAAAATTAAAAAGAATAATGATAAACGTACAAAACTTGCAAAAAGAATCGATAAAAACGAACGAAAAGCTTCGCGAGCAGACAAAAGAATTAAACGGTTAAACGACTCCAGTCCTGCCGATTCAAAGGAACAAATTGCCGTCACCGATAAAACAAACAGCCTTACCAACAAAAAGACCAAGCTCACTAATGAAAATCAAAAAGCTAGTGTTACCATCCAATTGATAGACGACAAATTGCCTAAGCTCAATACTAAACTTAAAGAGCTTTTGATTAAACAAAAAGATTTATCGAGAGTAGTTTTATAGATACAAGATAGGAACTAAAAATTCAATTATCAAGGCTTTCAGTTTTTTGAAAAACCACAGGAGAGACGATTCATAAATTGCTGTTAATAATAGTACAAAACTATTATTTCTATTAACACTTCGAATGTTGCACCTCACTCTAAAACAGACTATACCTAGCACCAGCGGTAACGCTATACCAACGTTCAGAGATACAACCATAACGTTCAGGTAAGCAACCATAGTGTTCAGGGAAGCAACCATAACGTTAAGGAAAGCAACCATAACGATGAAACTTGCAACCATGACGATTAACCCGTCAACCATAACGATGAAACAGGTAACCATGATGACGAAACATACAACCATGATGACGAAACAGGCAACCATAACGATAAAATAGGTAACCATGATGACGAAACATACAACCATGATGACGAAATAGGCAACCATAACGATGAAACAGTCAACCATGACGATGAAACAGTCAACCATAACATTACTCTAAGCATAAACAAGTTTCAAGGAAGCAACCATAACCTTACCTTGAACCATAACAATATCAAAAGAAAGGATTCAATATATAAGGGAGGATCAAAAAAATCAATTATCAAGGCTTGCAGTTTTGGAAAACCACCGTAGAGACAATTCACGAATTGTCTCGAACATAGTAAATAAGGATTTTACAAAAAACCATGCAATGCAAAACCTGCGATTTATAGAAGCCCCGATAACTAAAAACAAATAAACTTTGAGCGACTTTGTGCTATCCCTTAGTGTTCCTTTGTGGTTCCCCCCATTTCAACTAAAAATCAAAAAAAGCTGCAAGTGTTTTGAATACTTACAGCTTTTAAGGAGAATATGTTATCTAAAGACCTAAAAAATATATCCAAGTTTCATCTTAAAGTAATTATCGGGAACATCGGCGGTGAAGTTCATATAATCAATTGCTTTAGCACCACCATACACAGCTTCGCCACCAATCATTAGCATTCTCCATCTAAAATTAGCACCGATCGAATAGCGAAATCCAAAGCCCATACCACCCGATTCTTTATATTTGAATGTTTTAATATCATCGTAAACAATCGTTGGACGTGCTTTCGCAAACAAATCGACATAGCCATCTTTAAAACAACGGATTGCAATATTGGGTCCCACATTTAAACTCCCTCGTCCGGTAATAACTTTCGAGATAGATGTATAACCTGCTTCTTGAAAGGTAACATAATTACATCCAAGACTTATAAAGTCGGCAGTAATACCTAGACGGGCAATATTTGATAATTTTACCTGTCTAAAATTCCAAATTGCACCTAATTCAATCTCTGCAGCCATCTTTTTTGTAGCAACATTTTGAGGATTATAGTTATTTACATGATCCATATTGGGAAGAACATATCCGATATTAAAATACGTTTCATTTCCAAAATCATCTTTCCCCTTACTTTGAGCCATGCTGTTAAAGCAAAACAAAACCATTACAATTGTTACAATTCTATTCATAATTATCTTTAATTAAAGGTGAGTATTACTAAAACCTGTGAAATATTATGATCAATCAACTAATTGAACCCTAAGAATTAATTGATTGATTGGAAGAATAAAAAGATGTTCGTAAAGTCTATTCAGGTAGTCACCCCTGAATAGACTTTCCGTTTATTATACTAAATGTACGATTTTAACAATCAATTTTTGACACAACGAACATACAAACCGTAGGTTTTACCGGTTTGATAGCTTTTAAGAGGAGCAGCTTTTTGATCGATATAACCATATATACTGGTAGCAAATTCGTTGTTTGAAGTGTCGGACGAGGAGGTCCAATAAGTAGCTGCTTTATTTTCGAAATCGAACGAAGCGTTCGAGAACCTGCATCCGGCATAGAGCATATTGAAACCACTCGTTCCGCCAACTGCCAGATCTTTCGATTTTTTATATTGATTTAGTATTAGATTCCATTCATCAACCGAGGGAACATGCCAGCCTTGCATACATATACCTTGTGATTTTTCACGGCTTTGTCCATTCATTACTGCTAACCAAGAATACGTTCTGCCATATTTTGAACAGTTTTGTTCAACATTAAAGTAGCACCATGAATTTCTTGAGACATAATTAAGATTAGTTGCCAACCATTCTTTACCGGCTATTTGAATTGTTTTATAAACTTTATTATCGCGACTGTCGGTTACCGAGCCTATTTTCATTTGAGCATTACAGAGTGCCGAAAGTGAAACGATTGCGGCAACAATTGATACTTTTCTTTTCATGATTCTATCGATTTGTTTTAACAAATATAATAAAATCGCTGAATTGTCTAACTATAGTTTATTTTTTTTTGTTTTAATGATGGATAATGAGTTTACCCGTTTTTATAACAGATCCCGAAATCGTAACGGTAACGTAATACATTCCATCAGAAAATGCCGATACATCGATTTGTTTTGATGCTTTATTGTGTATAAGTTCTTGTCCGAGCACATTTCTTACACTCAAATCGCAACTTGTAATATCGGTTGCTTCGTCGATTACGATTGTACAGATTCCCGCTGTAGGATTGGGATATATAAGTAGATTGCCCGACTGTTTAGCTATGTCACGAACTTTAAGGACAAGAGGATTGGTATCAAAAACCGGTCGTATCATTAAAGGATGATTATTCGTTTCAACAGATTCCTGCCAGCCATATTGCCCGACATTAAAGAACAATTTTTGCTTTATGGTATTATTAAAATCAACCCCCACATTTAAAAGGATATCAGTAGGTTGAATCCATCCAACATAAAAGGTTTGGGCACTATCAATTAACAGTTGAGTTGTTGTTTTATCGACAATACTACTGGGTTCTAATGGATATAAAGAAAAGCCATTAATAGACTCGGCATACTTAATATCTTCATTAACTTTGGCTAAAAGTTTTCCTGGTTTTCCTTTATTATCGTCCCAGACACAAAGATTAAATGATGGATTGGATGATGAATATAAGGTATTATTAAAATACATAAGTACTCCATTCAATGTATCTTTCATATACGAGGTGAATTTATAGGCTACCTGGGCTCCTTCTGCTCCACGAATTCCATAACCGGCTTCCGATGACCCATCGTCGTAGGCATAATAATTATAAAATGCTTGACGAAAACGTGCCGTATCGTTCCAACGATATTCTTCGTGTATGGGGCTTGCATCATCGGTTATGTACATCTTAAAATCAAACACGCCATATTGATATTTATCTTGATTATTGGCATGTTGAGTAAATACATCGTATAAGCTAATCAAACCATTGAAATTTAAAATTGAATCGGTTACACTATTAGCTTGTATATCGATCATTGAATTTGAAAAATTTTCAGTAATATCTTGTTTATAGGTATCATTCTCTTTTATATTTAAAATCATTCCGACCTTTCGAGCATTCGTATCAGTATTAAGTAACTCGTAGTTTATATAATTTTGAATAGACTCTTCGTTTATATTTATAAGATGCTGAAATGGAATAGAAGTATATCCATCATAAAACGTAGCATTAACGGTTCGTAAACAAACATCGGGTTCTATATACGTCGACTTTCTACCGGCGATCAAGCTAACATCATCTAAATTCCATTGATCTTCGTTACGGGCATGACTTACATCGTTACTTAAACTTGCATAATTAATAAAGCGAAAACGGAATCCATTTTTCAAATAATTAACTGGTAAGGCAACAATCTGACGTTTAAAATCTGTTTGTTTGATTGAATCGGATGAAATTTCCCACAATATACTCCAAGATCCGTTTAATTGATTTTTAGATCTTGTTAATAATGCTCCATTTCCATCAAATGTACCACCATCAGGATTTCGACCGAACGAAGCAATCAATCGTGAGGTTGTGTCGGATATATATACACTATCAACAATCTGATGCATCAAACTATCTCGACTTAATACAACAATTTTCTTATCAAAATTCGGTATGGCATGAATATCGGAAGCATTAATAACAAGTAGTCCCATAGGAGGAATTCTTGTTTCAATTGAACCGTCGTTGGGGATTTGAAAATCGGAATATGTTACTTTTTTTGTTGAAGTATCTATTCTCGTTTTAATATTTTTCAGGGTATCGTTAAACAGATAGTATCCTGCTATATTTACAATTGAATCGGTAGCATTATATAGTTCTATCCAAGCAGAATCAACTTCATTAATAAAAATACCGGTAACATCAAGTGGTGCATAACATTCGAGTCGTAACGAATCGCCACTTTCAGGCATATCGCCTACTCCTCCCGGTTGAACCCAAAAACTGAGATACAAACTATCGCTTACCGAATAAGGAACGATTGTGTTTTGAACTTTATCCGAACCTTTCAAGAAAACAAAACCAGTTGGTGTTTGAGTATAAATTGAATCGACAAATGTTTTATAAGTATGAGTGATTGTAAAGTCAGTCTTTGTTGTATATACTGTATCGGTAGTTGCAATTTGATATAGACTATCGCCTGAAGTATAATTATAGACAGCAGAACGAAGTAATTTATAACTGTTTCCCGATTTATAATAACAGGTATCGCTTATTCGTCTATATGTTCCGTCGCTGTTTTTGATATAGAGATTTTCTGAAACGGCACCTACGGGATGATTAGAAAGATTAAAGGGTTGAGACGTAAGCGTATCGGCAGAAAATTCTGATGATGATGCATCGGGATATAATAAACCGTTAGAACCCAGAGCATCGAACGTAGCCACATTAATGGATGGTGGAAGTAAACAAAAAGTATTATTTACATATACATTTTGATCGGCCCAGAATGTTTGATTAGGGAAAATACCCGGACGGGCAAAATCGTCGAAAAAGGGTAAGGTTAATAGCGATGTGTATGGTAATACAAATGTTGATGATTTTAAATGAGAAACATGTTTCCGTGTATTGATTATGGTATCGTTTTGCCCGAGAATAAACATCTCTTCCGTTTGCGAAAAGACATTTATCGCAATCAGAACAAAACTAATCAATAACCACTGTTTCTTATTCATTTTCAATATCGTTTGTTTCTTCTGCTGAATTAGACGTATGAGCTTGTTTTTTCAACCATATATCTATAATAGAACCGGGCATTAATTGTTTACCATTGCCAAAAGGAGGATCTTGTTTCCAAACAACAACATCAAGCGAATCGGAATACGATCTTACCTGACCGTCAAATACGGTGGCTCCTACATTTAACATAGAACTTGAAATCATTGATAGAGCTTCCTTATACGATAAACCTACAAGATTCGGAACTTCGGCAGTTGTTCCATCTCCTATTCCCATTCCAAGAACAAGATCAACCTTTGAACCTTTTTGGATTTTAGTTCCCGCTTTTATCTTATGACCATTATACATTTGTTCCAATACATAATTCTCGGCATAATCGGGTTTATAATGTAATGTTCCAAGTTCCAACCCATAGGTTTCCAATACCGTTTTAGCTTGTCGTAAAGTACTATTCACCATATCGGGCATCTTTATAATTTCCGGATTGAAAGATGTGAGTGTCAAAAATATAACTCTATTCTTTTTAATGTTTACTCCAGCCTTAGGAGTATGATCAACAACCGTTCCCTTCTTATGACCTGGAACATATATTGAATCGACTACTTGTAATTCAAATCCATATTTTAAAGATATAGCTTCTACTTCTTTCATTGTTTTTCCGCGTAAATCGGGCATTACTATTTTAACTCCATGACCAGTATAATAGTTTATACTGATTGATGCTAATGTTATGATCAAGATCAAAACCAACATATATATTGCTATATGTTTATAAAAAACTCGACGTGTTAAGAACTTAAAAAAATCTACCATTTTGTTAAAGAATGATTTGATAACGAAAGTACAAAGATATTATTATTTTATTGTCCCTGTTTATTTGACCGTTCATTTTATACTGTTGTAATTAATTACGTTGTTTAAAATAAACGAATAAAGAATCATTATCGCAAAGGCAAAAAAGTATCTTTTAGCCATTACGATGAATCTTTAATTTTCTTTTTTAACTAATTTAACAACATTTTCGACATGATGTGTATGAGGAAACATATCGACCGGCTGTACTTCTTTTATTTCATAGTATTCGGCTAAAAGCGACAAATCGCGAGCTTGTGTAGCAGGATTGCAACTCACATATACAATGCGTTGCGGCATACAATATACTATTCCTTTCACAACATCTTCGTGTATGCCTGCCCGAGGAGGATCAAGAATTATTACATCGGGATGACCATTTGTATCGATAAAGAGTTGTGTAAACACATCTTTCATATCGCCGGCCACAAAGCTGGTATTAGTAATTCCATTTAAGATTGCGTTTTTCTTTGCATCTTCTATTGCTTCGGGTACATATTCAACTCCAATAACTTTCGATGCTTTCGATGCTATAAAATTGGCAATAGTTCCTGTTCCCGTATATAAATCGTAAACAATTTCATTGCCGGTTAATGCAGCAAAATCTCTTGCTATTTTATATAATTCATACGTTTGCTCCGAATTGGTTTGATAAAATGATTTTGGTCCGATTATAAATTTCAACCCTTCCATTTCTTCAAAGATATGATCGTTGCCATGGTAACAAATAATATCAAGATCGGCAATGGTATCGTTCCCTTTTCCATTAATCACATACATAAGACTTGCAATAGAAGGGAAAGTCGTTTTCAAATGATCGAGCAATGCTATTCGATCTTTCTTATTTTCATGATAAAAAGAAAGTATAACCATAACCTCGCCCGTTGAAGCTGTTCTAATAATCAAACTACGCAAAAAACCGCTATGTTCTTTTATATCAAAAAAGGTAAGATTATGTTCAGTTGCATATTCTTTTACTTCATTGCGTATAGCATTTGATGGATCTTGTTGCAAATGACATTTCGTTACATCAACTATCTTGTCGAACTTTCCGGTGACATGAAAACCTACTGCATTAAAATCGGTTATCGATTCCCTATCGGCCATGTCTTCGTTGGTAAGCCATCGTTTATTCGAAAACGAAAACTCCAATTTATTGCGATAAAATTCAGTATGTGCCGATGCTTTGATTGGTTTTATTTCGGGAAATGCAAACTTACCGATCCGCTGAAACACATCTTTAACCTGTTTTGCTTTATAAAACAATTGTTTATCGTAAGGTAATATCTGCCATTTACAACCACCACATGCTCCAAAATGACTGCAAAACGGTTCTATCCTATCTTTTGAATATTCGTGAAAGGCAATAGGAAAGCCTTCTTGATAACTTGTACGTTTACGATTAATTTGAATATCGACAACATCTCCCGGTATAACATGCGGAACAAAAACAACCATGTCGTTAACACGTGCCAGTGCAACACCTTCGGCAGCAACATCGGTTATTAACACCTTTTCTAATATTGGGAACTTTTTCTTTTTCACTTTTTACAAATTTGTTGTGCAAAAATCATACATTTGGAGTTAGGAAAAAAATAAATCTAAGTATCGTATGGATATATTGACCCATATTGCAATCGGAACTGCCATCGGCGAAATAGTATTAGGCAAAAAAGCTGGTAAAAGAGCCTTGATATGGGGAGCTATAGGTGGAATTATTCCTGATCTTGATATGTTCATTTATCCTTTTCTTGAACAATCGCAAGCTTTATTGTTTCATCGAAGTTATTCGCATTCAATTCTCTTTTTAGTTCTAATAAGTCCATTTATAGGATGGCTAATAACCGGTCTATATAAAAACAAATCGGATATTAAACCTAAAACATGGTCTTTACTTATTTTAATCGAAGGACTCGTTCATATATCACTTGATTTATGTACCGGTTATGGAACCGGAGTGTTATTACCTTTTAACGATGGACGATATGCAATAGGATCAATAGCTCCGATTGACTTATTTTTCTCCCTGCCTTTATTTCTTGCTATGTTATGGGTTATTTTTTCGAAAGCCGAAAATAAACGAAGGTTAATTATTACATGGCTGGCTCTTTCTCTTTCAATTTTATACATTCCATATACTCTCATAAATAAAGCACATGCAAATAGTGTTTTTGAAAATGCGTTACATAATCAGAAAAAGAAGTTTTATCAAATTAAAGCATATCCTCAAATACCAAGCAACTTTATCTGGCTTTGCGTAGCAAAAACAACAGATGGTTATTGGATAGGATATTTTAATCAATTAACAAAAGATAGTATTAAATTCCGTTTTGTTCCAAAAAACGACTATTGGTTGATTGATTACGAAAACAATCCGAAAATTCAAAGACTAAAGCGTTTCTCTAAAAATGAATATAGTATTCAACGGAATGATAAGGGTGAACTTCTATTTTCAATACTTCGATTCGGTTGGTTGGGAACATCTGCTGATGCCTCACCAATGCTTTCGTATAAGATTATGGCAAAAGGTCAAGATATTGAGTTGACGAAATATAAACCGGCACTGATAATTAAAAATTGATGGAAACCATCTTAATAACGGGTGGAACCGGCTTAATTGGCAAACGTTTAACGCAAATACTCGAAAAGAAAGGTTATTCGGTTCGAATACTGAGTAGCCGACATTCTACAAACAAATCGAGCTTTTATTGGAATATCGATACACAGGAAATTGAGGAAGGTTGTCTTACATCAATCGATCATATCATTCATCTTGCAGGTGCTAATATCGGTGAAAAACGATGGACTAAAAAACAACGTCAATTACTAATTGATAGCAGGGTTCGTTCTACGTCTTTATTATTCAATACAATTAAAAACCAAAGTCATAAACCTCTAACCTTTGTATCGGCATCTGCAATCGGTATATATGGTGCCGTGACAGTTGATCATATTTTCAACGAAACAGATAATGCTGCCAGCGATTTTTTAGGATCAGTGGGTTTGAAATGGGAAGAATCTGCACAAGCATTTGAAGAATTAGGCATTCGTGTTGTGAAAATTAGAACAGGAATTGTTTTATCGCCACAAGGTGGTGTACTGGCAAAAATGATTAAACCGATTTCATTGTATGCTGGTGCAATAATTGGAAATGGACGTCAATATTTTCCATGGATACACATTGACGATCTTTGTGAAATATATTGTAAGGCGATTCAAGATAGTTCGATGGTTGGTGCATTCAATGCCGTTGCTCCACAACACATCAACAATAAAGATTTTACCATTCAACTGTGTCGGAAGCTTAAGAAACCATTACTATTACCAGCTATTCCGGCAATAGTATTTAAAATTGCTTGGGGCGAAATGTCTCAATTAATACTTAAAGGTTCGAGGATTTCATCTCAAAAAATAATTGATAGCGGATTTACCTTTTCATTTCCAACTATTGAGTCGGCGTTTCATGATATTATTACATAGACATGGCGAAATACTATTATCGGGAGTTCTAAAAAACTTAAATTATTAGATTGTCTTTTATATTATTTCACCATTTCTATAATCTTAATTGTTATTAAACAAACTCTTATTAATAGTAATAGAGAATGATATTTCAATACAGTAATTGTATATTATCAAAAAAAAATACAACAAGTTTTATATTCGAAGAGTATAAAACATTCAAACACTATATTCTAAACTTGTGAAAAACAAATACGTTCATTTTGATATTAAAGTCCTTTATTTTTGGTTAATGCTTTGTGTGAGCATATTCCCTCAAATACTCTTTGCTCAAAACAATTATAAAAGTCAAACGAAGAAAAACACTGTCTATATTGAGCTTTTAGGTTCAGGACCAATTGCAAATGTTTCGTATGGTCGACAAATAATACTTTCACCGTTCGATAAACTATCGTTCGATCTTGGAATAGAATATTCCCCTTATATTTCATCACAATGGACGTTGGGAATGAGTCCGCAATGGAGTTATATGCATGGAAAAACAAATTATGTGGAATGTGGTTTAGGTTGTTATTACGACTTCTATTGGAATACTATAGTACCATTTCCTAAAATCGGTTACCGTTATCAGAAGAAAGAAGGCGGTTTGCTACTAAAACTCGAAGCCACACCTATGTTTATATCACTATCAACGCCAAAAACTATTTTACCTTGGGCGGGTGTTGCAATCGGTTGGGCATTTTAAATGTCGATTGTAATCTAAATCATTCATTCTCTTTTTATACCTTATATTTTTTTGCTATTATTGCAAATGAATTAAATAAAAGAATCAAATGAAATCGACTCAAAACAAAAAACAGGTTACTATAGATAAACAACCTAAAAAACATGAATATGTTGATGTATTGGAGAATGTGATAAAAAACAAATCGCTCTATTTCTTATTCATACCGGTTTTATTACTTTTACTTTTTGTGTATCGCGATTTCATATCATTACGTCATTATTTTATTTTTAGAGATATAGGAAGCGATACAATTACCTATAATTATCCTCATTTTGTATGTGTATCCGAATATTTCAAACATTTTGGAATTCCAAGCTGGAGTTTTCAACAAGGTTTAGGGCAAAATATCTTCCCATTAAGTCTTGGCGACCCGTTTACCGATCTATTATATTTTGCCGACAAAACAAATATACCGAAATATATTGTTTACATTGAATTATTAAAGATAAGTTTAATAGCATTATTCTCGTTTCTTTTACTTCGAAAACTAAACCTATCAAGATTTGTAAGCATAACCGGAGCTTGTATGTTAGCCTTTAGTGGATTTGTTATTTTAGGTGGAACATGGTATATATTTTCGATAGATGCACTTTACTTTATTCTTTTTATTTATGGTTTTGAATGTTTGTATCAAGGCGATAAATGGTATATATTTCCAATAGCTATTTTTCTTGTTACAGCTAACGTTCCTCCCAATCTCTTTATTTATTCTTGTTTTTTAATAATATATGCACTGTACCGTTTTATATCGGACGATACATTTTATTTAGCAAAAATTGGCAAACTATCGGTTCAAGTAATTGTTTTAGGTATTATCGGAATTGCCTTAAGTGCTATATTTTCGTTTCCTACAATATATCAAATAATGCATAGCCCGCGTGTTGGAGGAAATGTATCGTTGTTTCATACTTTATTTTCTTTCGGTTTAAATTTCGAAACAAAAACACATTACGGTACCGCCTTAATGCGACTTTTTTCAAGCGATATACTTGGAAGCGGCATTCAATTTTCAGGTTGGGGAAATTACCTCGAAGCACCCCTATTCTATTGCAGTTTACCATTATTGCTATTAGTTCCACAAGTGTTTACCGGTACATCAAATAAAATGAAAATACTTTACGGTTCATTAATTGCTTTTATGTTTCTAACAGTATTGTTCCCCTTCTTACGATATGCATTCTGGCTTTTTAGTGGCGATTATTTCCGTTTCTATTCATTTGGTATCATGTTCTTGTTCTTAGTTATGGCACTTAAAGCATTACATTCCATATCGAAATCGGGAAACGTAAATCTCATTACATTAGGTGTATCGACTGTTGTAATACTATTCGCGTTACAAAGTGCTTCAAGCTTTAAACTCGAAGTAATTGAAACCACAAAAAAAGCTGTAAGTATCTTTATCATTATATATGCTCTTTATATTTTGATGATGAAATATGAAAGAACCCGCATGGCCGGACAAATACTCTTGTTCGTTACGTTGTTTTTTGAACTGGGATATATGGCAAGTAAAACAATCAACGACCGAACTTCCGTACTAGCATCAGAAATGACTCAAAAGATAGGATATAACGATTATTCTGTTGAAGCAATAGATTATATCAAAGCAAAAGACAAAGGATTTTACAGAATCAATAAGAACTATTTACCCGATGTGGCTTTACATATGGCATTGAATGATGCTAAAGTTCTAAATTATCATGGTGGAACAAACTATGCATCGTTCAATCAATTACAATATATACATTTTTTTCAGGAAACAGAAGCAATTAAAAATGCAAGCGAAACCGATTCCCGCTGGTGCATAGGTTATCTCAACCGTCCGTTATTACAATTGCTTTGCAACGTTAAATATATTGTAACAAAAGCTCAAATCGACCCATTAGTTCGAATAATGAACGATTCCCTTACTACATTTGAAGATGTTACCGTTCGAAAATCAAAATTCTTCATGCCTTTAGGAATCACCTATGATACCTATATTCCGGTGACTGAATTTAGAAAACTAAAAGCCGTTGGAAAAGATATCGCATTATTGAAGTGTTTTATAAACGATTCTATACATCCTTTAAACCTTTCCGGATTAAAAGAAATGAAATCGAACGATATTAATCTTAATTACGATTTCAACATGCTTCAACAAGATGTTTCAAATCGAAAAGCCGACACCCTTAAAATTACTTCATTTAAAGATACACATATCACAGGCACCATTTCGTTACCATCAAAAAAAATATTGTTTCTAGCTATTCCAAACGACGAAGGCTGGCGTGCAACCATTGATGGAAAGATTCAAGCAACGACAACTGTTTCGGCTGGTATGATGGGTTTTATGCTTGAGAAAGGAAATCACAACATTGTACTCGATTATGTCCGTCCTTTTTTTAAAATGGGAGTAATTGTTTCGTTATGTTCAATGGTGATTTTTCTGGGGATAATTGTTTTCTTTACATTGAAAAAAAGAAAGACTAATTCTATATAGTTTAATAATGATTCGTTTCTGTTAAAGGATTATGAGATTATCTCTTACTGAAATAAAGTACCACCCCGTCCTTCGGACACCCCTCCAAAGGAGGGGAATGGAGACCCAATGAGAAAATGTTGTGTTATATATTTATAGGAATATCATTACACAAACCATTCACAATCTTCAAAAAACTTTCAATCAATGCATTCCCCTCCTTTGGAGGGGTGTCCGAAGGACGGGGTGGTCTTTAACAAAGAATTCGAAAGAAAGGCTTGTCTTCTTATTTTTATTCGAAAGAGATTTTTGTACTTATTCTGATTTCGAAAGACTGGCAAGACTTTAGTTCTATTCCGGAAGTTAGTTTGGTCTTAAAAAAGTATTTTAAAAAATTAAAACCGAATGATGTGTTGATTTATATTCTTTTAATATTTTACGAATTAATTTCAGAAATCTCCCCATTTATTAATCTTTCTCACCCCACCATTTCAAAATAAAATTTTCCAAAGCCCAAATTACCATTCCCATTCTTTGCATAATATCTATAACTTGAATTCTATAGATTGTCAATCCTAATGAAATGAGATAATCTTCTCTAGCCTTATCATATTCTTCTTTTCCAATATGACTTGAACCATCAATTTCAATAATCAAACCTAATTTCTTAACATAGAAATCGACAATATAATTTCCAATTATCCTTTGACGGTCAAAATCAATCTTATAAAACCGACCTTTTGTAACTTGCATCCAAAATAATACTTCAGGCAGGTTTCTGGCTTGTCGTAATTCTTTAGCTCTTTGTCTTAATGCAATATTGCATGGTAATTCAATGATAGGTGTCAACATTAAAGGTATATTTCGGATAAAGATATCTGGTTGTTGTTTGAATACATATTTTTTTTGTATGATTTTAGAAGTATTATTTGCTGATATTTGAAGATGAATTTCAGTGTCTTTGGAGATTTCGTAATCAAACCCATAATTTGAGGTTGATGATAAAAGTTCTTCATTTTTCGGTACTGAAGTTAAAACTTGATCGTCCTTCGGAACTGTAGTTAAAACCACCCCGTCCTTCGGACACCCCTCCAAAGGAGGGGAATTGTGCTCGTTGTGGTTTGAGTTATTTGCTAACATGTTTCGTATCTTAATTATACATTAAAATTAAACATAAAATAACAACCTACAACTAAAAAAATCACATTATTCCTTCCTAAAATTATTTACATAAACATTAATATATAAAAAGCATTACAAATACCTTCCCTCAATGCATTCCCCTCCTTTGGAGGGGTGTCCGAAGGACGGGGTGGTTTAATGAAGTCTTCTTTCTAAAAATGTTCGAAAGATGTTTTATACAATAATTCAATACCCAAATCAACTTTGCTTTAAACCAAGCAGTTTATTTTTCAATATAAGAATAGTCCATAAGATATTTACTCCATAATTTATAAAAAGAATAAACCTCCGGCATCATACAAATTCCCGTTATATAACTCTTCAATAATTATATCCCGTGATTCTATAAAGTTTCGTAATGTTTTACCGTCTTCTAAAGTATCCAAAGAACCGGTTATATATAATCGATTATTAACCATACCAATACAACCGCCAATAAATCCATATTTATAGGGAGGTAGAAGAATTGAAGTCGGTTTACAATAAAAACAATTAAAACCTTGTTGTATCAATATTTTCTCAATTCCTTTATCGGAAGTAATAAAATCATGTTGATTTAAGGCAAACATACTGCATCGAGTGTATGCTTGAGGAAGGTCTACGACAAGTTTACTTATTGAATTCAAAATAGTATGATCGGTAAAACCCTGCTTATGGAAAAAATGACTTTCCGTTTCAATACAATTATACGAGGTTGAATTATCAACACGCTTACCTATGTGCGATTTACCAAATGAAAAAGTAATATTGCGGTCATGTAACAGACTTAAACATTCAGGTGGTGTATTAGGAGCTACAATCAATCTGTTGCAACCTTGAAAGAGGAAAATGTCGGGATGGCACGAAATAGCCTCATACGTTATCTGTTCGGAATGGAATAAGAAAACATCAAATTGATTTTGCAGATTTTCGATTACCGGTAGTGGAGCACGTGAATCAATTATAGCTATAACGGAACTCATAGTTTTGTAACGATGTATCAATTTGAAATTTAATCCAACCATATGTTTCTTTAAGCATGTTCTTGTTCGTTGAATTATATCCTACTGCATGATTTATCTGTTCTTCCGAAACATAAACATGTAACTTTCCTTTTTCTTTTGGTAATGATTTTTCGAATATATCAAACCAAATACGCGATAGAACAAGCTCTTTAAATGAAGGATGATAAGGTCCTGCCAATAAATTCTTATGAGCATTAAAATCGTCGTTAGGATGTAAGCCGGTTCGTAAAACAGTAACATGATGTTTTTCAAAAAGGAGATATAAAGCTTTAGTCCAATCAATAGCTTCGTCGAGCGACAACGGAGAATAACTGCCTCTTTCGTATTGCAAAGCCAATGGAGTATCTTTAATGACCAGAGTTGGATATATTCTAGTAGAATGAGCTCCTAACGTTATAATTGTCTTTGCTGTGTGTAATGATTTTTCAAAGCTATCGCCTGGCAATCCTATCATCATTTGTAAACCCAACCTAAGTTTCTTTGAAAGTATCAATTTAGATGCTCGATAAACAGCATCAACAGTGTGACCTCGACCGGAAGCATGCAACACATCCTCGTCGATTGATTGTGCTCCTAATTCTATATCACAAACACCATAAGCTATCAACATATCAAGAATAGTTTCGTCAATATAATCGGGTCGAGTTGAAATTCTTATACTCGAAACAACTCCCGAAGCCAGATAAGGTTGAACCAATTGTAAATATTCTTCTTGTATTTTGGGATCGATTCCGGTAAAACTGCCTCCGAAGAAAGCAATTTGAATAGTATTCCCTTTAGGTATTGTTTGTATGTTACGTTCTATTATTTGAATAACTTCGTCATAGGAAGGTATGATATTTTGACCACTAATAAGCGACTGATTACAGAAAACACAACGATGAGGACAAGCTAATTCAGGAAGAAAAATGGGTATATTAGAATGTTTTGAACTCATATTTATAAAAAAACTATTAAAAAAGCAATCAAAAAATACACTATTGACAATTGCTGAACAATTATTTTGACAAAAATGAAAATTTATTTGAAATATTTCATGATTTATTTCACAAAAGAACGATGAATTCATTTCTAAATCACACAAATTCATCAACCAACTCATAACCTATCATTTAGATAGGATTAGCATATGTAATGAAGTAACTTTCATTATTGGTGATAAAGAATAAAATTGATTTCGAACGCAAACGAACTAAGTAAATCATCATAATGGAAGCGGTTTTTTTCAATAATACATACGATAAGTATTTTAAATATAGAAATATAATTTTATATTTGTTACCGATAGTTATAAATAAAAAGATGTAAAAATGGTATTCGATTTAGAAATGATCGCCCAATTCTATAAGGGCTATGAAACGAAAATAAAAGCAGTAAGAAACATAGTTTCCCGACCTCTAACATTAACCGAAAAGATTTTGTTTGCCCATTTATTTGATGCAGACGAAACAGCCGACTTTAAAAGGAATAACGATTATGTAAATTTTCTTCCCGATAGAGTAGCAATGCAAGATGCCACAGCACAAATGGCATTACTTCAATTTATGAACTCCGGACGATCTAAAACAGCTGTACCGTCGTCGGTACATTGCGATCACCTTATTGAGGCAGAAAGTGGCGTATCTAAAGATATTGTAACTGCAAATAATAAAAACAAAGAAGTATACGAATTTCTTCGTTCTGTTTCGACCAAATATGGTATAGGCTTCTGGAAACCGGGAGCTGGAATTATACACCAAATAGTTTTAGAAAACTATGCATTTCCGGGTGGAATGATTATCGGAACAGATTCGCACACCGTTAATGCCGGTGGATTAGGAATGGTTGCTATAGGTGTAGGTGGAGCCGATGCTGTTGATGTTATGGCAGGAATGTCGTGGGAATTAAAAATGCCTCGTTTAATCGGTGTTAAATTAACAGGAACTTTAAACGGATGGACATCGCCAAAAGATGTAATACTTAAAATTGCAGGAATATTGACAGTAAAAGGAGGAACAAACTCTATTATAGAATATTTTGGCGAAGGAGCCGAATCTCTTTCTTGTACCGGTAAAGCTACTATCTGTAATATGGGTGCTGAAGTTGGTGCAACAACCTCGATATTTGCATACGACAATTCTATGCGTCGATACCTTTCTTTAACCGGTCGCGAAGAAGTTGTTGAATTGGCCGACTCGGTAAAAAGCCATCTTCGTGCCGACAACGAAGTATATCAATCACCAGAGAAATATTACGATCAGATAATTGAAATAAATCTTTCAGAACTTGAACCTCATATCAACGGACCTTTAAGTCCCGATGCAGCTACCCCACTTTCGCAATTTGCTGCTAAAGTTAGAAGCGAAGGATATCCTGAAAAGCTTTCGGTAGGTTTAATTGGTTCTTGTACCAATTCGTCGTATCAAGACATGAGTCGTGCAGCTTCATTGGCCAAACAAGCTAAAAACAAAAAACTAAAAGCGAAATCTGAATTTATTGTTACACCCGGTTCCGAGATGGTTAAAAGCACCGCAACCCGCGATGGTTTGATGGCAGAATTCGAATCGATTGGCGGAATAGTAATGGCAAATGCATGCGGTCCTTGTATTGGTCAATGGAACAGAAAAAACGATAATCCCGATCAAAAGAATTCTATATTAAACTCATTCAATAGAAACTTTTCAAAACGTGCTGATGGCAATCCGAATACCTTATCATTCGTTGCTTCGCCCGAAATTGTAACAGCTCTTTCTATAGCAGGTGTATTAACCTTTAATCCCATTACCGACTCATTAATAAACGAAGATGGTATTGCAGTAAGATTAGACCCACCAACTGGTGACGAACTGCCACGTAAAGGTTTCGATAAAGGTGAAGATGGATTTATTGCTCCTGCAACTAATGGCAATGCTGTTGAAGTTGTTATTGCCTCAAACAGCGATCGTTTACAAGCACTCGAACCCTTTGCCGCATGGGATGGCAAAGAACTTACCAAAATGCCTTTATTAATCAAAGCCAAAGGCAAATGTACAACCGATCACATTTCGATGGCAGGTCAATGGTTAAAATATCGAGGTCATTTGGAAAACATTTCCGATAACCTTTTGATGGGAGCTGAAAACAGTTTTAACGGACTAACCAACTCCGTTAAAAATCATGATAACGGAAGTTATGACAAAGTTTCGGCTATAGCGAAATATTACAAATTGCACGGCAAGAAATCAATAATTATAGCTGAAGAAAACTATGGCGAAGGATCTTCACGCGAACATGCAGCAATGGAGCCACGCTTTCTAAATGCAGCGGTAGTATTAACAAAATCGTTTGCACGCATTCATGAAACGAATCTAAAAAAACAAGGAATGTTAGCGGTAACATTTGTAAATAAAGCCGACTACGATAAGGTTCAAGAAGACGATACCATATCTGTTTCCGGATTAGTAAGTTTTGCACCGGGCAAATGTCTAACCCTTACATTGGAGCATAAAAACGGATCAACGGAAAGTTTCGAAGTGCAACACACATATAATGAAGCACAAATAGCTTGGTTTAAAGCAGGTGGAGCATTAAATCTTATTTCAAAAACTGTATAATTATCTGATAAAAACGTATATAATAAAAACAAAAGAGATGGCAGAAATAAATTCAATGGTGCAAAGGCTTTCCGATACGGTGAAGGTGACTAGCAAAATAGACATGGAACTCTTCAAACAATTTAATGTTAAACGTGGATTACGCAATGAAGATCACACGGGAGTTCTTGTTGGATTAACTAAAATTGGTGATGTTATAGGTTACAAACGCAGTCCTGAAGGAACATTGGATGCAATCCCCGGACGTTTAATTTATCGAGGGATAGATGTTGTAGAACTTTGCAAAGGAATTGAAAAGGATGGTCGTTTAGGCTATGGTTTTGAAGAAACTGTTTATTTGTTACTTTCCGGTAATCTGCCAACTGAATCTGAATTCAAAGAATTTAAAGAATACTTGGGAACAAAACGTTCGTTACCACAAGTATTTACCGAAGATGTCATTCTTTCTTTAAAAGGTAAAGAATTGATGAATATGCTTGCCCGTTGCGTCATGAGCTTATATGTGTTCGATTCGGATGCAGATAACACTACTCGCGAAAACCTTATGCAACAAAGCTTGAATCTTATTGCAAAATTCCCAACAATCATAGCTTATTCGTATGTAAGTATGATGCATGGATATTATCAAAAATCTTTACACATACGCCATCCAAAACCGGAACTAAGTATTGCCGAGAACTTTCTTTATATGCTTAAAGGAACAAACCGATATACAAAACTTGATGCCGAAATTCTTGATCTTGCCCTTATTCTTCACGCCGAGCATGGTGGAGGTAATAACTCTACATTTACGGTTCGTGTAACCAGTTCATCGGGAACCGATACTTATTCGGCTATTACCGCTGCAATCGGTTCTTTAAAAGGACCCCTTCACGGAGGTGCAAACCACATGGTTATAAAACAAATGAACGAGCTGAAAGACAGTATAACCGATTGGGAAAGTGACGAAGAAATCACACAATATTTACTAAAAATATTCAGAAAAGAAGCTTCTACCAAAACAGGAACATTCTATGGTCTTGGTCATGCTATCTATACTATCAGTGATCCTCGTGCCGAATTACTCCGCGAAAAAGCCCGTGAATTAGCTCATGAAAAAGGTCGGGTAAAAGAATTTGAATTTTACGAACGAATAGACCGCGTTGCTCCTGAAGTTTTTGCTGAATTTAAAGGCGAAAAAAGAAATAAAATCGTTTGTATCAATGTCGATTTCTATTCAGGGCTTGTATACGATATGATTGGATTACCACAAGAAATATATACTCCATTGTTTGCAATGGCACGTATTTCGGGTTGGTGTGCACACCGTTTGGAAGAATTAAACTTCGAAGCTAAACGCATTATCCGTCCGGCTTACAAAAACGTTTATCCTGAACGTCATTTCGAACCGATTCACGATAGAAAATCGGAATAATCGTTTAAAATAATAATGAAGAGCCCAAGTTCCATTGGGCTCTTTTACATTTTACCCTATGGAAAGAAATGAAGTATTAAAAAAACTGAGAGCATCGTTCGAAGTTCAATCGCTTATTGTAAATGCTCCCGAAGAATATCTTCGGTTGATTGAAGGTTTACCGTTTGAAACTCAAAGCACCGGCAAAAAGAATCATTTTGATTATATGCAAATATTTGCAACATCAAAAGCAGAGTTACTTCAATTATTGAACGAGCATTTAACTGCTGGGAAATACGATTGTCTGTTCTGGCTTTGTTACCCCAAAGGAGGAGGAAAAATAACTTCTGATTTAAACCGGAACATAGTGTGGGAAACTGCTGCAGTTAAAAACATTAGACCGGTGACAAATGTTTCAATAGATGAAACATGGAGTGCTCTACGTATGCGTCCGGTAGAAGCTGTGAAATAACATTGGAACGCAGATGAAACGAATTAATCAGTTTTATCTGCGTTCCAATTAATTAAAATTCTGATGTAAAATGGAACGTTATATCTTTAAAATTACTTTGTGACATTTGTAGAGCGTAGGTTGAATCGGCCATATAAACATCGCGTCCATGTTTATCGACAGCCATATTCAGATACTTACGTTTCTTAAAATCATCCAATTCGGCTTTATTGTCCGATTGAATCCAGCAAGCTTTATACATAGAAATATTTTCGAATTTACAGGTTGCATTATACTCGTGTTTTAAACGGTATTCAATCACCTCAAATTGCAATTGCCCTACACAACCGATAATTTTACGACCATTCATCGTACTGGTGAACAATTGGGCAACACCTTCGTCCATTAGTTGATCAACTCCTTTAGCCAGCTGTTTATATTTAAGGGGATCACCATTTTCAATATAACGGAACATTTCGGGCGAGAAACTTGGAATACCGGTAAATTTCAACTTTTCACCTTCAGTTAATGTATCACCAATTTTAAAGTTTCCCGTATCGTGAATACCTACAATATCTCCTGGAAATGCTTCGTCAATAACCGATTTCTTATCGCCCATAAACCCTGTTGGATTTGAGAATTTCATCTGTTTATTTTCGCCAACATGTAAATAGTTGGTATTACGTTCAAATCGTCCGCTGCAAACCTTTACAAAGGCAATTCGATCGCGATGATTGGGATCCATATTGGCATGAATCTTAAACACAAAGCCGGTGAATTTATCTTCATAAGGATTTACCTCGCGTTCAACGGTAAACGATTTACGTGGTGATGGTGCTATTTCAACAAAAGTTTCGAGTAATTCTTTTACTCCGAAATTATATAAAGCACTGCCAAAAAATACCGGAGCTATTTCAGCACTAAGGTATTTTTCAAGATCAAAATCGGGATAAACACCTTCTATCATTTCAACCTCGGTTCTAAGCGTAGCAGCTTCCTTATCGCCAATAATCTTATCAAGTTCTTTACTGTTAATATCGCTGATGGCAATAAGCGGTTTCACCTTTTGTACATCGGGTTCAAAAAGATTAATGCTTTTATCAAAAAGGTTATAAACTCCTTTGAAACGATTACCCATTCCAATAGGCCACGATAAAGGACGGACTTTTATTTTAAGTTTTTGTTCAATGTCGTCAAGAAGATCGAATGGATCGAGGGTCTCGCGATCCATTTTATTGATGTAAATCATTACCGGAGTATTTCGCATACGACATACCTCAGAAAGTTTACCCGTTTGCTCTTCCACCCCTTTTGCCGCATCAATAACAATAATGGCACTATCAACAGCACTTAAGGTACGATAGGTATCTTCGGCAAAATCTTTATGGCCGGGAGTATCTAAGATGTTTATTTTACGTTCTTTATATTCAAAACCCATTACAGATGTAGCAACCGAAATACCGCGTTGCTTTTCTATTTCCATAAAATCGGACGTAGAGGTTTTCTTAATTTTATTCGATTTAACCGCACCAGCTATGTGAATTGCCCCACCAAACAACAATAGTTTTTCTGTTAAGGTTGTTTTACCGGCATCAGGATGACTGACAATTGCGAACGTACGTCGACGATTTATTTCTTTTTCAAAAGCCATTGTATTTTTCTTATTTTGAGCGGCAAAGGTAGGTAGAAAAGAAATATATAACAAGTTCTGAATTACACATTACGTGAATACTTATTTCTAGTAAGGATGAATATTTTTACGATATTCAATACATTTCTATTTCAATGATACAAATGCTCAAATGAGAAACAACTAAAGGAATCATTATATATAAATACATTCATCAACATATTTTCTTCTACAAGTGCTTTGTATTAATTCCAAATAATAAACCATTTTTTTTTAGCAGCTAATTAATAGGGGAAATTGTGTAATTTTGATTCTAAAATTTAATGAGAATATTTTAAATCACATAATCGTTAAGTGTTTCGCAATAATCAACAGGAATACGGTGATATGATCCTAAATTCACTGTAATTTAATTTATTACTATTAAAGAAATGACTAGAATAAAAAGTATAAAAGAAAAACACTTATTTTATAGTGTTTTATTTTTTAATCTATTTTTTATATCAACAGTAATGTATTATCCATCATTGGATGGACCAACACATTTATATAATTCGAATGCTATATCTTTTATTTTAAAGGGCAATGGTGGTGCATTACAAACTTTTTTAACATTTAATAATTGTTTTATTCCCAACTGGACGAGTCATTTTATAATGAGTGCCATCTGTTTATTTTCTCCGGCTTGGATTGCAGAGAAAATATTTTTATTCTTATATATTATTGGCATGTCTGTTACGTTCCGATTATTAATTAGAACTATTAGCCCCGATAATTTATATTTATCTGTACTTATATTTCCATTTATCTATTCGTTTTTGTTTCATGTCGGATTTTATAATTTTAGTATTTCGTTTATTTTTTTATTTTTCGCATTATACTACTGGATTCATAATCGAAATAAAAAAGGAATATTAAAACATTTAATACTTTCGTTTGTAATACTGTTATGCTATTACTCTAATATCTTAACATTTGGATTTCTTGGATTAAGTTTAGGATTATTTATTATCGTTTTCGGGATATCGGATAATAATAAACAACTTTCGTATATATTATATAAAAAGATTATCAAAGATTTAATCATCTTGTTTTTACTTTCATTACCATGTTTACTATTCTTCATTATATTTTTTAAAACAAATATTTTTTTCCCAACAGAGAATCGTTATTGTTTACAAGAATCAACTAAATTCATAATTGATGTAAAATCGTTAATTTCATTTGATTATATTGGTGAAGTAAAAATTACACGTTTATTCTTTTATCTATTTATTGGTATTTTTATTATTTCAAGTGTTCTAAAATACCGAAAAAAGAATTCT